>ERZ826220.3116-NODE-3116-length-13241-cov-5.237145_pt1 | contig 13241 bp, 12 predicted proteins | sample MGYA00519927_ERZ826220 | MGnify/ENA primary metagenome ERZ826220 (study PRJEB31778, sample SAMEA3449225) | human gut metagenome | biome: human gut; feature: human-associated habitat; material: faeces | place: United Kingdom | collected 2010/2012 ...
CGCAATCTTTTCATTATCACGCACTTGAAAGTTAGCACCTGCCAAAACTGTTTTTGCTCCAAATGACTTTTGTATATTACTTAATTGTAACTTCATACTATCACCCTAAATTTCAAAATATCTAACAATACCTTTCACCAAAGTTTTCGCTATCGCATCCGTATTGTCGTTAAAATAAGCAACACTTTGAGAATTCATTGCGCTCGCATATGAAAAGTATAATCCATACATCCCAAAGACATCTTTATATTTTGCATTTCTCATTTCATCACCATAAACACCAGTGTATGTTGCTCTTCCACCAGTTTCTCTTAATTGTGGGTAAAGTTCATATTTTTTTACTTCACCCTTTTCATCTTCGGCAAATGAATCATATAAAACTCCATTTTCCTGCGTGCTGTTCGTTCTAGCCGCATACAATGTCAATCCACTTTGATCCATATAATATGAGATTGTATTAGCCAACCCACTATTTGTATATGGACTTGCCATCATATAAGGCGCATCTACATTTTCATCATAGCTTGCACCCAAGGCAATATATAATTTAGCCTTTGCCTTATAACCACGAGCCGGACGACCATCTGCACCATAATATCCAGGCGTTTCGTTTTCTTTACGCAAGATTTTTACCTTTAATCCCTTTTCTTCTAATTCTTTTTTTAATTTTTTCGCAAATTCCATGGAAGAAGTTGGTTCATCTAAAATTGATGTACTTGCACCATAATCTACTGTATTCGAGATGTAATTCATCGCATTTCCACATGGATCGATCACTACATCATATACATTGGATTTTGGGATATGCTTAGTGACAACAATAAACGTATAATTTTTCTTTAAATGAATATCATACTCTTTTAATGCCTCTTTATCTGCCACAAACGTAACATCTTTCACCTTTTTATTGCGACGCATTGTCGTGATTGTCTTCGCCTTAAATGCATCGTCAAAATAAATACGCTCCTTTTCATAATGATCATATGTATATAGTTCATAAATTCCTTCTTTTAAAGAACCTAAATCAATACCTGAATCCACTTTTCCATTAAATGTAAAACTTGTAATGGCATCATTCATAACATTTCTTAGAACAATGTTATTGCCTTGCATTTTATCCATTTTCTTTGTACCATACTCATCTTTATACAAAGACAACGTCTCCCCATAAACTAAATAATCACTGAGTCGATAAGACCCATCAAAACTTGTCTCCACCTTTTTTCGCAGCTTTTCAACATCCACTGTATCCAAATAAGATTGTGACAACTTATCTATTTCAGTTGGCCTTGATACATATAAAAAAACACAGACAACCACAATAGCGATAGTAACAACTCCGACGATCATCGTGCTTAAATTTTTATTAACTACTCTTACTTTTTTCATACCCCTTATTTATATCACACAAAAAAACAGGTATCAACGAGATACCTGTTTAATTCATTAGAAAATTAAATTTCTAGGTGTACGTGGATATGGCTGAACATCACGAATATTCGCAACACCACTTAAATACATCAACATACGGTCAAACCCAAGACCAAATCCTGAGTGCTTGCATCCTCCAAAGCGACGTAAATCTAAATACCATTGTAATGTCTCTTGTTCCATTCCAATTTCTTTCATGCGATTCACTAACACATCATAACGCTCTTCACGTTGAGAACCACCAACTAATTCTCCAACATAAGGAACTAATAAGTCACATGCTGCAACTGTCTTGTTGTCATCATTGACACGCATATAGAATGCTTTAATATCCTTTGGATAATCTGTTAAGAAAACAGGACCATTTACGACTTTTTCGCAAATATAACGCTCATGTTCACTCTGAAGATCCATACCCCAGAAAATATCCTGGTTTTCAAATTGATCTTTTGCTTTTTCCAAATATTCAATAGCCTTTGTATAAGTCATTCTTTCAAAGTTAGAGTTTGCAACATGAGTCACACGTTTAATACATTCTTTATCGATCATTGATGCAAAGAATTCCATTTCTTCTTTAGCATGTTCTAAACAATAGTTGATACAATATTTGATCATTTCTTCAATACAATCCATGTTATCGGCTAAATCCGCAAACGCAAGTTCTGGTTCAATCATCCAGAATTCAGAAGCGTGACGAGTTGTATTTGAATTTTCTGCACGGAAAGTTGGACCAAAAGTATAAACATTGCGATATGTTAATGCGAATGGTTCAACATGCAATTGTCCAGATACTGTAAGTTGAGCATGTTTACCAAAGAAATCCTTGTCATATTTTGCATCTTCACGAGTTGTAACTGTAAAACATTCACCAGCACCTTCTGCATCATTACCAGTGATTTCTGGTGTATGTACATATACGAATCCTCTTTCCTGGAAGAATTTGTGGATTGCATAAGCAGTCAGTGAACGTACTCTGAACACTGCCTGGAAAGTATTGGTTCTTGGACGAAGATGTGCAATACTTCTTAAATATTCAAAGCTGTGACGTTTTTTCTGAAGCGGATAATCCGGTGCAGAGGTACCTTCTACAACAACTTCTGCTGCCTGGATCTCAAATGGCTGCTTTGCCTGTGGTGTTGCGACAAGTGTTCCTTTTACAATGATTGCCGCACCAACATTCAGCTTGGAAATTTCGCCAAAGTTCTCCATATTATCATGATATACTACCTGAAGGTTTTCAAAGAAAGATCCATCATTTACAACGATAAATCCAAATGTCTTAGAATCACGGATACTGCGCACCCATCCCCCGATGGTTACTTCTTTATCCAGATATTCCTCTCTGTTTCTGTATAATTCTCTTACTGTTACCAAATCCATCTGTTCTGTTCCTCCGTATTACTCTCTTATATATTTCACATAACCCCAATGAGCCTTGTAAACATTGCCGACAGCTTCTGCTGCCATTTTCTACTTTTGCAATATGTCCAGTATACCATTAAACTACCGCAGTTGCAACGATGTAAAAAGAATCTGATTACATTTGAAAGTACTTTCGCAATGATTTTTTTATTGTACTCTAATCAATATTCCTTAATCGATAGTTCATTTTTCCTTAAGAAATTTTCTTTTTCTTTTATGATATAGACATATTTTGAACACAATTTATCTGTATACTAAGAGTCAGATAGTTGATAAACAACTATCTCCCCCCTCATAAAGTAAGCGCAATCGGGTTACCCCGATTGCCGCACTTTACTCTCATTCCTTTAGAAATTAAATAAAAGCACAAGAAAACCCGCTGGTCGAAAGATCAGCGGGTTTTCTCGTTACTGTTTATGAAACACAAAATATCAGGGAGCTGCAAAACAGCTCCCTAAATCACATACGATTATTCTTCTACATCCTGCACATCATAATACTTGATCAGCGCCTGTGTCCCAAGATCTCCAAGCCCTTCCTGTGCCAACTCTTCATAATTTGACAGTACCAGACTCAGCACCTCAAGACTCAGTCCGCTCATATTCGCCTCAGTCAGCGCAAGCTTCATATCCTTGATGAAATGCTTCATAAAGAATCCCGGTGCATAATCTCCGGCAATGATCTTCGGTCCGAAAACATCCAACTGTTTGCTTCCTGCTGCCCCGGTAGAGACCGAATCAAAAAGGACATTCAGATCCAGTCCTTTGGCCTGCGCATAGGAAAAGGCCTCACATACACCACTTAAGGCACCGGCGATCATAATCTGATTAGCAAGCTTTGCATGCTGTCCACATCCGGCTTTTCCCTGATAATTGATGTTTGTTCCCATTGCTTTGAAAAGCTCCATACAAGCTTCATAATCTTCTTTCTCGCCGCCGACAAGGATGGATAATGTAGCGTTTTTTGCTCCGGTATCCCCACCTGTTACAGGCGCATCCAGCACATGGAATCCTTTTTCTGTGCCCTCTTTTGAAATCTTTTCTGCAAGCATCGGGCTTGTAGTTGTCATATCGATCAGATAGGTTCCCGGATCTGCATTTTCCAGAATACCGCCTTCATCGAAGTAAACCTCTTCCACATCTCTCGGAAAACCAACGATGGTGATCACTGCATCACATCCAGGTACACATTCTTTGATAGATTCATGGAAAATTGCACCCTCGCTGATCACATCATCGACTTTCGCTTTTGTTCTTGCGTAAATATGCAGTTCATAACCTGTTTTCATAAGGTTGCGCACCATGGATTTTCCCATGATGCCAACACCGATAAATCCAATTTTTTTCATAGTGAACTCCTCTACTTTGGACTTACAATCTTTCCTGCCACCGCGCAGCTTGCCGCTGTTTTCGGAGATGCCAGATAAATCTCGACCTTAGAAGTTCCCATACGTCCAAGGAAGTTACGGTTGTTGGTTGCAACCACACGTTCTCCGTCTGACAGAATTCCTCCGGTACGTCCACAGCAAAGTCCGCAACCCGGATGGGTAATGATCGCACCTGCCTCAGATAAAGTCGTAAGGATTCCCATATCTGCTGCCTGTTTGTAGATCTTACGGCTCGCCGGAGTCACGATCAGTTTTACAAAATCCGCAACTTTTTTGCCCTTTAACACTTCTGCTGCTGCCTGAAGATCCTCCAGACGTCCGTTTGTGCAAGAGCCGATAAATACCTGATCGATCTCGGTTCCTTCTACCTCGGATACATTTCTGATCTTGTCAACCTGTGACGGAAGGGCCATAACCGGTACAAAGTCCTCTGCTTTATAAGTGATCGTTCTCATATAAGTTGCATCCGGATCACCAACCAGACTCTTCTGATAATCATTTAATTCAATATTGCAATACTCGGCAGTTTTCTCATCCGGTGTGAAAAGTGCGCATTTTGCTCCTGCTTCGATTGCCATGTTTGCCATTGTCATACGGCTTGCAACTGTCATATTTTCAATGGTGCTTCCGGCAAATTCAAGTGCTCTGTAAGTAGCACCGTCTGCTCTCAAATCACCGATCAGTCGTAAGATGATATCCTTTGACATGACATTTCCCGGAAGTTCACCATCGATCACAACTTTGATCGTCTCCGGTACCTTGATCCACATCGTTCCGGTTCCAAGGATACTTGCCATCTCGGTATAACCGATACCAGATGAAAATGCTCCAACACAACCATAAGTTGTGGTATGGCTGTCGGTTCCGAATGCGATATCACCCGGTTTAACATAGCCGGCCTCTGTCATCAGCTGATGGCAGATTCCGTCACTTCTGTGTACATGTGTAAGTCCGTATTTATCTGCAAATGCATCTCCGGTACGAAAATGTCTGGTATCATCCTGCTGACTTGCCGGAACCAGATGATCATAGATCAGAACAACCTTGTCCGGATCATGCAGTTTCGTAAATCCCATTTCTTCAAATTTTTCTGCCACAAAGGGGATGAAAATATCATGGATCATCACGCGGTCAACGTTAACCGTCACAATGTCTCCCGGCTTTACGGCTTTTCCTGTATTGTGTCTGATAATTTTTTCAATAATCGTCTCGCCCATTTTCTTCTCCTTTCCGGTTAATCCAGTCCATTCAGCTTGCGCATGGCTTTTACCAGACCGCCAGCCTGAATAATGCTCATCAGATTCTCCGGCAGAGAAGCAATCGGATATTCCTTGCCATTATAATCCACATGCTCATTCATCACTACCGTGATCTCGTCGCCCTCTTTCATATCATCATAAAGATCCGGCTGTTCAATCAGAAGGAGTCCGTTGTTGATCGAATTACGGAAAAAGATCCTTGCAAATGATTTGGCGATCACACACTGCACACCCATTGCCTTGATGATCTCCGGTGCCTGTTCTCTTGACGAACCGCAACCAAAGTTCTTTCCTGCTACAATGATATCCCCCTTCTGGATCTGTCCGGCAAGTTCCGGACGAAGAGGAGAAAAGCCATACTGCTTCATATCATCGATTGTCTTGAGTGCAAGGTATTCAGTTGGAATGATGATATCGGTATCAATGTCATCTCCAAGAACCCATACACGTCCTGTAAATTTATCCATCTTATGTCACCTCGTCAAACGTAATTTCGTCTCTTACACATCACTTGCCAGTGCAATTTCTCCGGCAATGGCAGATGCTGTAACGGTTGCAGCCGATCCAAGATATACCTTGGAACTCGGATGTCCTGCACGTCCCTTAAAGTTGCGGGTTCCTGTACTGATCAGGACTTCATTTTCACCGATTACGCCCTGGCAGCTTCCCCAGCATACACTACAGTTCGGGTTCATCACGATCGCACCTGCATCCATGAAGATGTCGATCAGTCCTTCTTCCAGAGCCTGTCTGTAAATAGTCTGACTTGCCGGAACAACAAGGAATCTTACTTTTTCAGATACTTTCTTTCCTTTGATAACCTGTGCGCCTACACGGAGATCTTCGATACGTCCGTTGTTGCAGGATCCAAGGAATGCCTCATCAATCTTGATACCGCGCACGTCTTTTGCCGGCGCAAGATTGTCTACAAAATCCGGTTTTGCAACAACCGGCTCTACCTTGGATAAGTCAAATGTATATTCTCTTACATAATGCGCATCCGGATCGCTGTGATATACAGCCTTTGGCTCGCGTCCATGCTCTTTTAAATATTCCATTGCCACATCATCAACTTCAAAAATACCGGTCTTAGCTCCGGCTTCTACTGCCATATTGCAAAGTGCGATACGGTCACTGATTGTCAGAGTCTTCGCGCCCTCTCCGGTAAATTCCATCACCTGATAGTTACATCCGTTGGCTCCGACTTCACCGATGATGGTGAGGATCAGATCTCTCGCATATACACCTTCCGGCAGCTTTCCAACCAGGTTGAATTTCACAGTCTCCGGTACCATTACCCAGGAAGTTCCTGTTACCATACCGTAAAGGAAGTCTGTACATCCAACACCGGTTCCGAATGCACCAAGTGCACCGTAAGAACAGGTATGGCTGTCTGCACCAAAGATCAGTTCTCCCGGACGAACATAATTTTCCATCATAATCTGGTGGCATACACCTTTCCCTTCCCAGAAATCAATGTGGTTTGCCTTTGCAAAATCACGCATCTTCTTCTGGGATGCGGCTGTCTTCGGACAGTCAGACGGTACGTTATGATCTACGATAAATACCAGCTTGCCTGTATCTGCAATATGTGGATTTTTTAATTTATTATTATACATATCAACGGTAAGATGTGTAGTTCCGTCATTACTCATCAGACGATCCAGTTCTACTGTATGGATGTCACCCGGCTTTACGCTTTCCACACCGGCTGCCGCTGCAATGATCTTTTCAGCAATTGTCATTCCCATCGTCTATTCCTCCTCACGGTTCAGAGACGCAATAAGTCCGCCCTGATTCAAAATATTCTGCATATATTCCGGCAGTTTTGTGCAGGAATAAACCTTTCCATTTGCCTCAGCGGTTCCTTCCAGCATATGAAGCTCCATCTGATCTCCGGTCTTTACTTCATCCGGAAGGTCTTTACAGACAATAGCAGGAAGTCCGATATTGATAGCATTTCTATAAAAAATTCTTGCAAATGATTTTGCGATAACAGCTTTTACACCTAACGCTTTTAACACACCCGGAGCCTGCTCTCTGGAAGATCCACATCCAAAGTTCTCTCCTCCGACCACGAAATCTCCCGGTTTTACCTTCTGTGCAAAATCCGGATCCAGAGATTCAAATGCGTGGCTCTTCATCTCCTCAAGATTCGGCAGCAACAGATACTGGGATGCGATGATCTGGTCTGTATCCAGATCGTTATGAAATTTAAAAATAGTCCCTTTTTCCATAAAGCATATTCCTTTCTGTATACACATGATTCCTTTATTTTAAGGCTTTTCCGGCATTTCCGCAAGGGAATATTTTAACAGGCTAACGTTGTACTTTATTCAATTCCTATTTTTCATAGGTCCCCTTGCAAATGATTTTTTCTTTTTGCATAAAGATTTTTCCACCTGCAATATAACTGTCAAGCTTCAGGTCATTGTCCCACAAAAGCAGATCTGCATCGGCTCCTTTTTGTATTGTCCCTTTCTTACCCTGCAATCCCAGTGCCTCCGCTACATGTGATGTCATATATGGAAGTGCATCTTCCAGCTTCATATCAAGCTCATGTACCATATACAGAAGTTCTTCCCGCAGCGCATCTACTGAGGAAACACCGATTTCCAACAGGCTTCCGTCTTCTTTGTATTTTGACCAGCTTCCGTGTCCGTCGGAGCTGATGGTAATATGCTCTGTCGGGATTCCCTTTTCTTTTGCTTCTAAAATGCATCCGCCCGGACAAAAGTCCTCACTGATGCCACAGGTGAGATCGATGTATCCACCCTTTTCAAGCAACTGATAGCCCTCTTCCAGAAGACCTTTTCTGCGGTTCACATGAGTCGGACGGAAAATCTTGATCGGAATCATACTCTTTTCCAAAGCTTCAAACACCGGCGACAATCCAGCATCTGCATCTCCCATATGAAGCACCACGATTCCAGGTTTTCCGCTTAACATACCTGCCGTTCTGGTCTTGCTCGCAAGTTGGATCAGTTCACTTTCCGTCACATTCGGTGCCCGATGATCTGAAATGGCAAGTTTCACGCCAAGTACTTTTTCAACAAACATAATATCCCGATCTACCTCTCCGGTAATAGTCGGACTTGGATATCCATATGCACCGGTAAGCATATACGCACTTACCCCTTCTTCGCATAAAGCCTGTACTTTTGCGTAAAGATTTTCAACACTCCTTGTAAGTCCGTCCGTTCCAAGAAGTCCTACAACCGTTGTAATTCCGCCTTTTACCAGTTCTGACAGCTGAAGTTCCGGTGTACGGGTATGAAAGCTTCCTTCCCCACCGCCTCCGGTAACATGAACATGCTGATCAATAAACCCCGGTGTAAGAATTCTTTCCTCTGCATCAATAACTTCACATGCGATCGGAAAATCCTCGATCTTATCTTCCATACATTCAATTTTTCCCCCACATACTAAAAGATCCTTTTTTCCAACATACTCCGGTGCATAAACTTTTGCATTTTTAATAAGTAACATTTTCTTTCCTCCTCTTTATGACATTCTTTTATTTTCATACATTAATTTGTCTGCCTGATGAATTGCCTCCGCAATCGGATGTCCCCATGTGTATCTACTATCTCCCTTCCCTCTTAATTTTATCTTTCTATATTATCCTGCTTCTTCAGCAATTCCAAAAGCTCTTTTTCAGGAAGCGGCTTGGAAAAATAATAGCCCTGAATCATCTCGACTCCCCAGCTGCTGATCTGTTCCATTTCTTCCTGTGTTTCCACCCCTTCGGAAACAATATGATAATTCATTTTATGAAATGTTTCTACAACACTTTCATAGAAAATTGCCCGTTTCTCATCCCTGCAGATATCAAAAAGCAGAGATCTGTCAACCTTGATCACAGAAAACGGAAGCCTCATTACCGTATTCAGATTCGCATATCCGGAACCAAAATCATCCAGACACAAACCAATGCCAGCGTCCGTAAATTCCTCCGCAACTCTTCTTAGACCCGCATTGCATTCAGTCGCAACCGTTTCCGTGATTTCAAACTGTATCCAGTTATGTGGAATCTTATAAGCATCCATAATCCGGATAAAATGTCTGCTACAGTCATTTCTCATCAGATCCAGAGAAGACAGGTTCACTTTTACATTCAGAAGATGCCTCATCAGGTATCGGTTTTCTCCTAAAAATCTGCAGACACGACTAAACTGTAGATCTGTGATCTGTTCGATCATATGATTTTTTTCTGCAATCTGAATAAATACATCTGGAGCGATCCAGCCAAGCTCCGGATGCTGAAGGCGACTTAGCGCTTCCAGTGTGATAAAGCATTTTTTCCGTGTAGAGTAAACCGGCTGATAGTATATCTCGAACAGATCCTCTGTAATCGCCTTATGCAAATACTGTTCTACCCGTTTATTATAAAGGAAACCATTCATCGTCTGATAATCATCCTGTATCACCTCTGTCAGACCATTTTTCGCAGATAAGGCTTCCAGATATTCAGCATATTCTAGAATAAGCCCGCTGTCTCCGAGTTTCTGCGCATTCATGATCCCGCTTATGATCACAGGCATCGTAATAATTTTATTGTTGACATTCAGCTTACTGTTTCCATCAAACATTCTCTTCAGCTGCGTAAGATAATATTCATATTCTTCAAGTGAACCGGTAAGTATCATAAAACGCTTTCCCGTTGTACGAAATGCTTTTTTCCCGCACATCTCACCAAGTTTTCTTGCTGTCAGCTTTAAGATTAAATTACCGCCCTGTACCCCTGCGATTTTATTAATGTGCCTCAATTGATAAAGATACACCGTAATAATGTGAAATGATTTTGCCGCACTGATCAGCTCATTGCTTTTTCTGACCAGATACAGATGATTGTATAATCCGGTAAGTGTATCGATATTTGCATGAGGATTGTTGATCGTAATAAATAGTACCAGAATTCCCAGACTCATACCAAACCCTGTTGTAAGAAGCGGATGATATAAAAGCTGGATCACCACTCCCGCACCGGATATCAACAGGATTTCCAGCAGACTCTTCACTTTTTGATAGCCCAGTTTTTTCCGCCATATGACAATAAGGATCAAGGCTGCTACCATATGACAAAGTGCACTGTAATACATCAGCATATACCATGGACCTTTCATATAGCCTGCCGGTATATCAAAATAAAACAGCTTTTCTGTGAACGGGTTTGTCAGAATCATCCCCATCAGAATGAATGTCGGCACACCTGATAAAAACATCTTTTTTGCCGAAATGATCTTATTATCATGTAATGTCTGAATATAACAGATCACCGTAAACGGCAGCAATGCCTGAAGCAGATAAAAGATCGTTGTTGCAAGCATTGCAGCAATTTCACAATTACTATTTGGAAAAGAAATATAATAATTACTGGCAAGTTCCGCAACCACATCTAAAATACCGATGATGGCAAAGAAAAGGAATACCTGATTATTCAGATCCTCTGCTCTTTTCTGTCCCAGAAAATACCATAAAACCAGCAACAATATAACCATTGCCGCAATAAGAAAATCTATATTATAAGTCATATTTATCCTCCGCCGGTTTTTATTTATTTGAACAAAGCATATCGTCTGCCTGCTGTTTCCAGTCACTGAACGAAAGAAGACTACCATTCTTTTTTCTCAGATAACTATACCCGAACTTCAGCCGCACAGGCTGTCTGTTTCCACATTCTTCTTTCATCTCTTCTTTTATAAAATGCTCCCATTCTTCCGGTGTCTTTTGCGGGTTTTTTACGATAATCGCAAACTCACCACCATCAACACGAAAACTTACTGCCTGCTGTTCCAGAACACTCCTTTCTGCACTCTGGATGCTTCTTGCCGTTCGGATAACCGTTTCATCACCCATCTGTCTTCCAGATATATCATTAATCTTCTTCAGTTCTGCAATTTTCACAAACAACAATAATACATTTTCAAGTAAAATCGCACCCTCCTGGATCTCTTCAATATACATCTCAAATGATTTCCGGTTTTTCATATCTGTCATCCGGTCTTCCAAGGACATTCTCCTATAAACCTCCTGTTCCAGGCAAAACTGAATGTTGTTGGATACTTTACAAAGCAATCCCCAAAACAAAACAGCAATATAAAGAAGAATGCCAAACTGGAAAATAGATTCATACCAGTAAATGGATAATACCCAGTACAGTACCAGTGCGATTACACCGCTTATCCCTAATACACCAAATGCCTTTAGACAGAGATTTACTTCCTTCTCCTGCGTTTTCCGATACTCTTTCCACAAAAGAAGAATCATAGACACAACCCCCGTAAATAATAAAAGATGTGTGATAAATAACATGTCTATAAAAGGAATCCTAAACAGAAAATACAAGAATCCCTGTAAAACAGCATTTGCATAAAGAAGAAAAATCCAGACCTGCGGTATCCATCTTACACTTTCACTCACTGTATTTTGTACAAATAACAGCATGGGAACAGGCATCGTCATAAACGCATAAAAGGATATCAGTGTTCCTGCTGCGTTCTGACTTCCATACATCTGATAAATCCCTGAATCAAAAATGCACCACAGACTGCATAGAATCAAAAACAGTGCTACATTTAAAAATCTCTTTTCTACAATTTGTCTGTGTCTGGTATATAAAAAGACAATCACCGAGACCAGTCATTCCCAAAATCATCAGTATCGAAAAAAATGATCCTAGAAGATGCTGCCTAAAAATAAAACAAAACTCTCCGATCATCGGGGCATACACATATAGTCTGGCATTCTTTTTAGTTTCATAGCTGATTGATAACACTTCCTGCCCGATTTTCTCCGGCAAAGAAATATCTGCCCATATTTTCCCTTTCATCTGCCTGTTTTTTTCAAATCTGTTATCCTTATATTGGTAGAGAAGCCGGTCTCCTATGCAGACTTCCAGCTGATCCTGTATTCCTCGGATCGACAAGATTTTTCCCTTATCAGCCTCTGATAACATATCATTGTAAAGAATGATCTGCCCATCTTTATCCGCTGTAACAAAACACGGCAATTTGAGCTTCGTCTTTTTCCCATCCTTCAGCTGATACCATCCATTGCTGAAACTCGCCCCTTTCCGACTCCGTACCCGGCTGATACAGTATTCTGACAAAAATAAGCAACAATGTCACAATGAGCAAAATGCAGAATGCTTCAATTTTTTTCCATTTCTTTCCTTTTTTCATTTCCCTCATCTCCTATGCATTCTGCCGGAAGCTTTTCTACATAGAAAATGTAATTTCCTATGTAAAAAAGTCACCTGTATAACGCAGGTGACTAAAATTTAAGCCGAATAGCTTTTTTCACTTACTCTATTAACCTATCCGCATCTTCTTATTGCAACCGGCTGACATAGCGTACTGCCTTAGTCCCTTTGGCTTTGCGTCACAGTTTTTCAACAGCTTTGCCCCTATAAACATAATTCCAGTATAGCATATTCAAGATGACGAAACAATATTTTAATTGTTATAATAATCTATAGTTTTACACATAATCCATAACAAGAAACATCGGATACTTTCTGATATATTCTTCCATCTGCTCAATGGCTCCCGAAAGCTGATTTTCAATATATTTTCTGTTATTTTTTGATGTAGGAAGCACATTCTTCACATACCGCATTTTTATATATGGTATATTATATTTGTATACCAAAAAATCTGGAAACAATTGTTTCCAGATTTCTCCTAGAGGCGCCAACCAGATTTGAACTGGTGATAGAGGTGTTGCAGACCTTTGCCTTA
>ERZ826220.3120-NODE-3120-length-13221-cov-3.308446_pt1 | contig 13221 bp, 7 predicted proteins | sample MGYA00519927_ERZ826220 | MGnify/ENA primary metagenome ERZ826220 (study PRJEB31778, sample SAMEA3449225) | human gut metagenome | biome: human gut; feature: human-associated habitat; material: faeces | place: United Kingdom | collected 2010/2012 ...
GTGCGTCGGAAAACCTCACGATCGACCGCGGCATGGCGCTGCACAAGATGATCCGGCTAATGACCGTCTCGACCGGCGGCGACGCCTATCTCAACTTCATGGGCAACGAATTCGGACATCCCGAATGGATCGACTTCCCGCGCGAAGGCAACGGCTGGAGCTACGCTCACGCCCGCCGGCAGTGGTCGCTCGCCGAGGACGGTCTGCTGCGTTACTCGTGGCTGGGGGCATTCGACCGGGCAATGCTCGCGCTGGTCAAACGCTACGGCATATTGCGCGACGGCTATCCCTACTGCCTGCAAATGGACGACCGCAACCAGACGATCGCCTTTTCGCACGGGCGGCTCGTCTTCGTCTTCAACTGGCATCCGGCAGCATCGATCCCCGACTACCGCTGCCGAGTGCGCGAAGCCGGACGCTACGAGTTGATCCTCTCGACCGACGAACGCCGTTTCGGCGGCACCGAACGCGCCCGCATCGGCAGCGAACACTTCTCTTCACCCGCAGACAACGGCGACGGCACGACCTCGCCCGCGATCAGCATCTACAACACCTCGCGCACGGCGGCGGTATATCTGCTCCAATAAGATATCGATTCGCGCGTCGGGCGGCAACCGCACCCGTACGGCGAATTGCTCTCACAAGCGGATTCAGCCCTCAACGATGAAATCCACGCCCGCCCTGCGGGCCTGCGAATGCTGGAATTGCCGCCGAATACGGTAGATACGCCCCTCCTTGCGCAGCCGCGCACCGGTCTGCCGGAAGCGGAACGCGACACCCGCATCGACGCACTGTCGCCTCAGGTCGAGTACCCAATCGAAATCGCACACACGCGCGTCATCGCCCGACTCGCCCCCGCACGACACCGAATCGATCCGCCCCTCGGCGAGGTAGCGGCTCAGGTCGAGGCGTTCGAGCAGCGGTTCGCAGATCACCTCGCGGCGGCACAACGGCAGCGAGAGGTAGATCGGCAGCCGATAGTCGGCGCGCTCCTGCGTCTCGCAGGTACAGCACAGCACCACGTGCGGCCAGCCTTCGCCCCAGTCCGCCGGCAGGCAGGCCGCGACGCGATCGATGCGCTTGGTAATCATCAGGAAGGTACAGTCGCTCCGCTCGCGGATCATCGCCCACGCTTCGCCGCGCCACGCGTCGGCCTCCTCGATGAAAAAATCGGAGGTGAAACAGGTATAGACCGTCTGGCCGGGAGGAATCTTGTAACGTCCCGTCCGGTCGCGCCGCACGGGAAGGTCGAAGGCCGCCGTCCTGCGCACCTGCGAAGCATCCTGCTCCCACCGCGCATCCTGACGGTAGACATAGCAGCGACGGCATCCCTCGCTCACTTTGCGGCACCCGTGCCACAGATTCCAGCCGGCCATAAAACAGGGAATCGTCCGGAGCCGAACGGCCCCGGGAACCTCAGACGCGCACCTTGACGATCACCTTGCGGATCGTCCCCTCGCCCACCATCGGGGCGTGCGCATCTTCGGGAAAAAGCAGCGTGAACTGGCCGGGCGTCACCTCGTAGTAGGTCTGCGGCACGTCGTCGTAAAACCGGATGTCCTTCTGCACGTCGAACGCGCCGAGCGGACGGGTCACACGGTCGCGCTGGCTCCACCCGAAGGCTTCGCGTTCGCCCCTTACGAGCACCTGAATGTCGAGGTAACGGTCATGAATTTCCAGCTTGGCGTCGGCCGGTCGTTTCAGATCGACGTCCATCACGTTGATGAAGACATCGTCGCCGTCGATCGCGTGCCGGCCCGCCGGCAACGCGCCGAGATCGGTGGAGAGCAGGTAGTCGAACGCCTTTTCGAGGCGGGGATTGAGTGCGTAGTAACGCGCACGGTTTTCGAGCGAATCCAGTATCATTGTCGTTGCGAATTGTATTTGAGCCGGACGAAAACGGGGTGGTGATCCGAAAACTCGACGGACGGCACCTCGTATGAAAGCACCTCGAAATCGTCGGAAACCAGCACGTAATCGATGCGGAACGTATTGTAGAATCCCCGATAGGTATGCGAGAATCCCCGTCCCTTCTCGCGGAAAGCGTCCTGCAATCCGCGCGACATGAGGCGGTAGGTGTAGGACAGGGGCGTATCGTTGAAATCGCCGCACACGATACGTGCGTGGGGTGTGGCCGCGATCAGCTGCGACAGCGAGTCGACCTGATGCGAACGCGAGATGCTGTTGTAACGCAGACGGCTCAGGATGCTGTGCAGTTTCTCGTGGCTGGCCGTATCGGTCAGAAAACGGTAGTTCATCAGGTAGTCGCTGTCGGAAGATTTGATATGGGTCGAACGCAGGTGGTTGCAGAAGACGCGCACCGTATCGCGGTCGAGGCGCAGATCGGCCCAGACGGCCGTCGCACGGGTCGTATCGACATCGTTAACACAGTCGACGGCGCCCGAAGCGAGGATACGCAGTTTCGAATAGACGGCAAGCGCGACGCCGGCCGTCCCCTCGCCGTCGCGCGAATAGACCGCCCGACGGTATCCCGGAGCGATCAGCGAATCGAAACGCATCGTCGCACCGCGTGCCAGGTCGCTGAACTCTTCGATACAGAGAATATCGGGATCGTATCGGTTCACGAACGCTGCCAGCGAATCGACCGTGCTCCTGCCGTCGTCGCCGTAGAACATCCGCACGTTGTAGGCCATGACCTTCAACGCCGAGCGGTCGTAGACCGGTTCACCATAGTGGCGCAGCGTATCGATCTTATAATAAAGCGATATTTTTGGCACCCCCAGGAGCAGCAGCACGAGCATCGGCGAGGCATAGCCCCACCGCCAGCGGATCACCCAATAGAGGAAGAGCACGAGCCCCGATACATAGATCACCGGCGCGACGAGCCCCAGCACGGAAAAGACCCACGACGCATCGGGCGAAACATAGGGCGCCAGATACATGAAGAGCAACAGCAGCGCCACCAGCGCCGTCACCACTGCGAATGCCGCGTCGAGCAGCCAGACGAAGAGGCCGCGCCGCCGGCCGGGACGGCCGCTGTCGGAATCGTATACCCAGCGCTCCATGGCTCCGAATCAGAAACGGATGATTCCCTTGCGGCGCCAGTAATAGAGCAGTCCCAGTCCCCACAGCATACCGCCGATATGGGCGAAATGCGCAACTCCGGGATCGCGTCCGGTCCATCCCAACAACAGTTCGATCGCCGCATAGATAATAACGAACCACTTGGCTTTTAGCGGAATGGGCGGGATAAGCAGCATGATGATCGAATTGGGCCACAGCACACCGAAAGCCAACAGCAATCCCATTACGGCACCCGATGCTCCCAGCAACTGAATGCCGAACTCGCCCGTCAGCCCCGCCACTCCCATCTGCACCAGCGCGGCCCCCACGCCGCAGACCATGTAGTAAATCAGAAAGCGCTTCGAGCCGAGCGCGTATTCCAGCGTACGGCCGAACATCCACAGTGCGAACATATTGAAAAACAGATGTTCCAGGCTGGCATGAAGAAACATGTAGGTGACGAACTGGTAGGAGTGGTAATAGGGGCTCCCGAACCAGTAGAGCACGCCGTACTGTCCCATAAACTGATTGAGCGAGGGGATGAGCCAGACTCCCAGAAACGCGAGGCAGTTGATGATTATCAGGTTCTTCACCACCGGAGGCGTCGAGAAATAACTGCTGTTCATTGTCTTTCGTTGTTTTACGGACATCGGACACATCCTCCGACGTCGCCTATTCATTCACAAAGGTAGCGTTTTTCCCGCAAACGGCGCATATTCTACCGAAGTTTCGCACGCAACTCGTCAAGCGTGATTTCGGCCAGAATCGGCTTCCCCGCAGGCGAGAAACAGCGGCCGCCCGCCTCCTGCAATCGTCCGAGCAGCCGCTCGGCCTCCTCCTGCGAAGTACAGCTCCCCATGGGACGCGCCCCGCTGCGGGCCAGTTCGGCGGCGATCCGCTGTCTGCGCAGGTCGGCCGCCGATACGTGCGCAAAGGTCTGCAACAGCTGGTAAATCAGCTCGTCGATCGTATCCGACGGCATGTCGGCCGGCGTCCCCTTCACGTCTATCGCCCCGTCGCCCACGCGTTCGATGTCGAATCCGACGGCGGCGAACTCGGCGGCATACTGGCCGAGCAACTCGTATTCGTCGTGCGATAGCACCAGCCGTTCGGGGAACAGCAACTGCTCGCTCACGGCCGAGCCGTTGGTGAGCATCAACAGATAGTATTCGTAAAGCAGTCGCTCCTGCGCCCGCTTCAAATCGACGACCACGAGCACACCGCCCAGCATCGCCACGACGTATCCGGGCGCCACCGACGTCACGCTGCGGAACTCCGCCGCAGGCGTCTCGATCAACCGCTGTTGTACGGCCGCATCCTCCGAAGAGACGTATTCCAGCACGCTCCGCTGCGCGTCATCCTCCGCGACGACCGCTCCGCCGCCCAGCGACGACGGCACATCAGCCATTCCCGCGAACGGGACGGCCGCATCGTCCGGCGCGACCGCCGACGAGGGCACCTCGTCGTACCCACCCTCCCGATCGGAAAGGAGATATTCCCCCACCGGATCGAACGCAGGGTGCGGCGCCGCACCTCTGCGCGACGCCCCGACATCCCCTCCTGCGGCCGGACGGCCGCCGCGGGGTGTCGGCCCTGGAAACTCCGTGAAATCCTCGCCGGGGAACTCCTCGACATCCCCGCACTGCTCATCGGCCCCTTCGGCGACATACCCCTCGGCAAAGGGATTGTAATGTTCGTTGACCATCGCCGCCGGTTCGTCGTAGACGGCGCCCTGCCGCGCCACGGGAATCTCGATGCGCCCCTCGGCCGTGAAATCCATCATCGGCACGGCGCCGGTCTTGCCCAGCGTGTTGCGCACGGCGGCGTGGATGATCTCCCACACGGCCTCCTTGTCGTCGAACTTCACCTCGATTTTCTGGGGATGGACATTGACGTCGATCCGTTCGGGGTCGATCGTAAGGAAGAGGAAATAGGAGGGGAAACAGGTATCGGGAATCAGCTTCTCATAAGCTTTCAGCACCGCCTTGCGCAAGTACTGGTCGCTGAAATAGCGTCCGTTGACGAAGAAGTACTGCTCGGCATTGCTCTTTTTGGCCGCCGCCGGACGCCCCACGAACCCGTCGACGCGAACGATCGACGTGTCGGCCGCAACCTCCAGCAGATTGGGTTTGATATGGCGACCCACCACGTCGACGATCCGCCCGGCCAGCGAAGTCGGTTGCAGACGGTATACGGGAACATCATTGTCGTACAACTCGAACGCCACGGCGGGATTGCATAGCGCCACGCGCTGGAATTCGGTCTTGATCTGTTTCGAAGACGCGGTGCTCTTCTCCAAAAACCGCCGTCGCGCCGGTACGTTGTAAAACAGGTTGCGCACGTAGAACTGCGATCCCGCGGGACACATCACCGGCTCCTGGCTCTGGAACTTGCCGCCGTTGACCGACGTCTGCGTACCCACCTCGTCGCCCTCCTGCCGCGTGCGCAGTTCGACCTGCGCGACGGCCGCGATCGAAGCGAGCGCCTCGCCGCGGAAACCGAACGTATGGAGCGCATAGATGTCCTCGACCGAAGCGATCTTGCTCGTGGCATGACGGTCGAAGGCCATGCGGGCATCCATCGGCGACATGCCGCATCCGTCGTCGACGATCTGGATCAACTCGCGGCCGCCGTCGCGCGCATTGACCGTCACGGTATGCGCACCGGCGTCGATCGCATTCTCCATCATCTCCTTCACCACCGACGACGGACGGTTGACCACTTCGCCTGCGGCGATCTGGTTGGCTACGACGTCGGGCAGGAGTTTGATTCGGTCGGCCATACGCTTCTATCGCCCCTCGTAGTCGTTAGGTACCACCGTGATCGGCATCTGCTGCCACTCCACGTCGCTGATGCCCGACTGGTCGAGGTCGGAGGCGGCAGCCCGCGATTCAACCGCAGCCGGGACAGCCGGCGCCACACCCCGCCGCATCATCGACGTCAACTTGGGATAGATCACCACGAAGAAGAGCAAAAGCACCACGATGCCCGTGAGCAGCACACCGAAACGCCGCTTCGAACGCGTGCTGCGCTCCGCCTCGCGCCGTGCGGCACGCGCCGTGCGGGCCGTGCGCACATACTGCCCGGGCACATACTCGTGCTTGGCATGCTCGGGACTCTCGCCGAGCAGCTCGGCACGACGCTGCGCCCGACGCTCCTCTTCGGGATCGTAGTAACGCGGAATATAGTTGAACTTGTTGGCGTGTTTCTTAAAGGGCGAAAAACCTAACATGGCGACTCGTGTTTTGGGCGAAGTTACGAATTTTTACTGGAAAAAGTTCTTCATCCGCTCGAAGATGTTCTGGTTCTTGACTGATTCCGCCTTTGCGAACGACGGTTGCCCGGCCAACTGTTCGACAAGGCGCTTCTCCTCGGCGGAGAGTTTGGCCGGAACGGTGATGTCGACTACCACCAGCAAATCGCCCGTCCCGTAGCCGTTGACGTCGGGCAGTCCCTTCCCGCGCAGACGGAGGACCTTGCCGGCGTGCGTACCGGGGTCGATCTTGATCTTCACACGGCCGTCAACCGTAGGAATCTCCACCGAACCGCCGAGCAATGCCGTCGGAACGGTAATATTGAGGTTGTGGATCAGATCGTTGCCGTCGCGTACCAGTTCGGGGTTGCGCTCCTCGTCGATCACTACCAGCAGATCGCCGTTCACGCCGCCCTGACGCGCGGCATTGCCTTTGCCGGCGACGGTCAGCACCATTCCTTCGCCCACGCCGGCCGGAATGCGTATCTCGACGACCTCCTCGCCGCGCACGACGCCTTCGCCGCCGCACTTGTCGCACTTGGAGGTGATGACCTTGCCCGTACCACCGCAGGTAGGGCAGACGCTCTGCGTCTGCATCCGTCCGAAAAAGGTATTCTCCACGCGGGTCACGTACCCCGATCCGTTACAGGTCGGGCAGGTCGAATAGGCGTTGGAATCCTTGGCGCCCGATCCGCCGCATTTGTCGCAGGCGACGAGCTTCGAAATCTTGAGCTTCTTGGTGGTTCCTTTGGCGATTTCGGCCAACGTCAGTTTCACGCGCACGCGCAGATCGGAACCCTTGTTGACCCGCTGGCTGCGCTGCCCGCGGCCGCTCCCCGAAAAGCCCGAAAAGCCACCGCTGAAATGACCGCCGAAAATATCGCCGAACTGCGAGAAGATATCCTCCATCGAGAACCCGCCGCCCGAAAAGCCGCCGAATCCGCCGCCGGCACCCGCCGCACCGCTCATTCCCGCATGACCGAACTGGTCGTAACGGGCGCGCTTGTCGGGGTTCGACAACACGTCGTATGCCTCGGCGGCCTCCTTGAATTTCTCCTCGGCCTCCTTGTCTCCCGGATTCTTGTCGGGATGATACTTGATGGCCGCCTTGCGGTAGGCCTTCTTTATCTCATCGGCGTTGGCGTTCTTCCCGACGCCCAACACCTCGTAATAATCGCGTTTTTCTGCCATAATCTTCGGATTCTACCCCGATTCCATTCTTCATTTATCCAGTTTCGACGGCGCGGCCTACTCGCCTACGACGACCTTCGCGAAACGAAGCACCTTGTCACGCAACCGATAGCCTTTCTGCACCACGTCGACAATCTTGCCGCGCTGCTCTTCGCCGGCCTGAAATCGCGCCACCGCCTCGTGGTGATCGGTGTCCAGTTCAAGCCCCTTGGCTTCGATCTCGCTCACGCCGCACGAGCGGAGCACTTCGTGAAACTTCTGCGCGATCAACCCGACGCCTGCGCGCAGCGCCTCGATGTCGTCGCTTCCCGCCATCGCCTCCACCGCACGATCCATATCGTCGGCCACGGGCAGCATCGCCTTGATTACGTCCGCCCCGCCCCGTTCGACCAACTCCATCTTCTCGCGCAGCGTACGCTTGCGATAGTTGTCGAATTCGGCCTGCAAACGCAGGTATTTGTCCTGCCATTCGGCGATCCGACGCTCCAATTCGGGCGCCAGCTGCTCGCTGCCGCCCGCTTCGACACCCGACTCTTCGCCGGCCTCGCCCGAAGCGGCACCGTCCGACGGTCCCTCGTCGCCCGTCGGCGTCGCGTCTGTCATTGTGTCAGTAGCCACGCCGTCGTCGCCTGACACATTGGCGCACGGCTGGCCGTCGCACGAAGGGTATCCTTCGCCCGGAGCAAAACCCTCGTCACCGCCAATCGCCTCATTGTAAACCTCTTCCTTTTTCATATCTCTTTGTTTTGTATTTCGGTTCTTCTCTATCGCGCAAATTGTATACCAAGCGCCGGCTACCCCAGAATGAAGATCGCCGGACGCCTGTTCAGCTCCGGCAGCCGCGACCGCCGCCAGTCGGCGACGCTGCGCGTGAGGATCGTCTCCCCCGGTGCGGTAAGGTCGCAGGCGACGGTCAGCATCGTCTGCGGCGCGCAGAGCTGCAAGAGTTGTTCGGCCAGCTTCACGTTGCGGTAAGGCGTCTCGATGAAGAGCTGCGCCTGTCCCTCGCGGGCGCGCCGCTCGAAAGCGCGGATCGCCCGCGCCCGTTCGTCGGGTTTGACGGGCAGGTAGCCGTTGAAGGCGAACGACTGCCCGTTGAGTCCCGAAGCCATCATCGCCAGCAGAATCGACGAAGGGCCCACCAGCGGCACGACGCGGATGCCGCGCCGGTGGCACAACGCCACCACCAGCGCCCCCGGATCGGCCACGCCCGGCACGCCCGCCTCCGAGATGACGCCTGCCGAACGGCCCGCCGCAATCGGCGCCACCAGCTCCTCCACCTCGCGGCCTGCGACCGTATGCTCGTTCAGCTCCCTGAACTCCAACTCCTCGATCGGCCTTCCCAACTTCGCCTTCGACAGAAAACGCCGCGCCGAACGGGTATTTTCGACGATGAAGTAATCCAGCGAGGCCATCACCGCACGGTTGGCGGCAGGCAGCACGTCCCACACGTCGCCCTCTTCGGCGATCGGACAGGGAATCAGGTAGAGCGTTCCGGGCATGACAGACGACTATTCTTTGAGATAAATCCGTTTCACGCGGCCTGCGACCGACGTGAGTATTTCATAGGGAATCGTGCCGAGCACCTCGGCCATCGCCTCGGGCGTATTGCCCGCCGCAGGCGAGAAGACCACCGCTTCGTCACCCTCGGCGACCCCGTCGATGTCGGTGACGTCGATCATGCAGCTGTCCATGCAGACGCGCCCCACGATCGGCGCCGGCCGGCCCTTCACACGCATCGACCAGGCACCGCAACCCAGATGGCGATCCAGTCCGTCGGCATAGCCGATCGGCACGGTGGCCGTCACCGTCGGCCGCGACAACACCCCCGCACGGCCGTAGCCCACCGTCTCCGTCGGAGCCAGCCGCTTGATCTGCACGATGCGGGTGCGCAGCGTCGAGACGGGACGCAGCGCCGCGTTGTGCTCGAATCCGAAGCCGTAAAGCCCCAGCCCCAGCCGGCACATGTCATACTGCGCTTCGGGAAAACGCTCGATCGCGGCCGAATTGGCCGTATGACGCAGGACGGGATAGGGCAACGCCTCCGCGATGCGGCTGCTCATGCGGTCGAAACGCGCGATCTGCAACCGCGTGAAATCGTCCTGCGCGGGATCGTCCGACGTACAGAGGTGCGCGAAGACGCTCGCCACACGCACCGTCCGCCCGCAACGGGCGAGCGCATCGAGCAGCGCAGGCAACTCCTCCTCCACGAAGCCCAGACGATGCATTCCCGTATCGAGCTTGACGTGGATCGGATAACGCTGTTCGCCGTAACGTTCGACCGCCGCAGCGAACTCATGGAGCGACCGCAGGCTGTAAATCTCCGGTTCGAGCCGGTTGGCCGCCATCGCGTCGAAACTGTCGGCATCGGCGTTGAGTACCACGACGGGCATCGTGATGCCCCGCTCGCGCAACAACACACCCTCGTCGGCGAACGCCACGGCCAGATAGTCGACGCCCTGATGCTGCAACAGCTGCGCAACCTCGAAATCGCCGGCTCCGTAGCTCGCGGCCTTGACCATCGCCACGAGCCGCACGCCCGGCCGCAAATGCGACCGGAAATAGTTCAGGTTGTGGGTCATGGCATCCAGATCGACTTCGAGCACCGTCGTGTGGCTCTTGCGCGCCAGCGCATGCGCGAGTTTCTCGAAACGGTACTCCCGCGCGCCTTTCAACAAGACGGCACGCCCGGCCACGGCCCTGCGGCCGATGCGGGCGATGCACTCGTCGGTCGAGGCGTAAAACTCCCTGTCGCAGCCGAACAGCGCGGCGTAACGCTTCAGTTTGGGACCGATGCCGACGAGCGTATCGACGCCTGCCCGCGCGACCATTCCCGCCACGCGGCCGTAAAGTTCGTCGTCGGTCAGCCCGCTCTGCGCGATGTCCGACAGCACGAGCGTCCGACGGCGCGACAACGCCACGTTGTGCAGGTAGTCGAGCGCCAGGGCCAGCGAGTTGAGATCGAGGTTGTAGGCGTCGTTGATCAGCACCGAGTCGTTGATGCCGTCCTTGACTTCGAGACGCATGGCGACCTCGGGAGCTTCGGTAAACGACGGCGCGGGATAGCCCATCGCCGCGCAGAACGCCTCGACGATCCGGGCGTTGCGGCGTGACGCCTCGTTGCCGATCAGCGTCTCCGGGACCTCGGGGCATGAGGCCGCGTCGCAGAGCTTCCGCCCCGCGAAGCGCGAGGCGATCATGCGGCCCAGCGGCTCGTAATAACTGTGGTAAACGATGGTCTCGGCACGGTGGGCCAGAACCATCTTTTCGTCGCATTTCTGCTCCAGGTTGAGGAAATTCTCCTGGTGCGCGTCGCCGATCGAGGTGAAAACCACCACGTCGGGACGGATGATGCGCTCCAGCCGCGCCATCTCCCCGGGTTTCGAAATCCCCGCCTCGATCAGCGCCAGCTGCTCGTTGCCCTCGATCATCAGCACCGACAGCGGCACGCCCAGCTGCGAATTGTAGCTCTTGGGCGAACGGTAGCACTTCATCCCCGCGGGCAGTTCCTCGGCAATCCACTCCTTGATGACCGTCTTGCCGTTCGAACCGGTGATGCCCACCACCGTTCCCCGGAACTGCGCCCGGTGATAGGCCGCCAGACACTGCAAGGCCGCAATGGCGTTTTCAACAACCACGTAACCGCACTCCGGCAGGGCTTCGAGAGGCCGTTCGACCATAAAAGCCCGCACGCCGCGCGCATACATCTGCGCCACGAACGCATGCGAATCGTGGTTCGCGCCGCACATGGCGACGAACACCGGTCCCGAGCCAAGCTCGCACGTCAGCGAGCGGCTGTCGGTCACCACCGACTGCACTTCACAGTCCGTTCCGGAGAACCTGCCGCCCACGACGGCGGCGATTTGCGAAAGACGATATTTCATAAAATACCCAATGGTTTATCTTTTGTACTTTCATTTCCAAAAGTACGAAAATATTTACAGCTCTTTGCCGCTTTCTGGTCGTCAAAAAGACTCAATCCGCTACATAGTCGCCGGATCTTTGTATCTTTTTTCCGCAAAAAGGTTCCCAAAAACTCTCCGACGGATGCCTACGCCTACAACGGCTCCGGCATCGAGTCGGAATCACTCGCCGCAAACGGCGGAGCAGGCGTAAGACGCCTGTTTTATGAGTACTTGCGCAGGACGGAATCGGAATCGCAATAACCTACCCTCGCCCCTAAAAGCGGTTTTAAACCGCCGCATGATCGCTTGGAGCGGAAAGAGATCGTCCGATGGTCCGCGCGCCCGGAGCGGGAGGCTGGCAAAGGCGTCCGCAGGCGAGAGCAGACAGCGTGCTGTTTACCGAGCCGCCACAGTCTAAACGGCGCGTGTTTTTGCGCCGTAAAGGCTTGATCTTACTGCGCCCGTTCAGCGCGGACAGGAGGACAATCCCGCGTAAAGCGACATGCGGAGAACTTTGGGTACCTTTTGCGGTCAAAAGGTACAAAGAACAGCAGCAGTCGCAGACTGCAAAATCACGACAGATCGAAGGTCACGATCGTAATTCCCGCACCGCCCCGGTCGGCATGTTCGTCGACCGCCGAGACGATCTCCGGCACCGTGCGCAGGTAGCGGCGAATCTCCTCCTTCAAAGCCCCCGTGCCCTTGCCGTGGAGAATCGACACCGTGCCCACGCCCACCATCAGCGCGTCGTCGATGAAGTTGCGCACCTCGTCCAGCGCATCGGCGGCCCGCATGCCGCGCACGTCGATGTGATCCTTGAAGTTGAGTTTGCGCGACGAGATGTCCACCGAGAGCACCGTACGAGCCGCAACGGGCCGCGTCGCCTCGCGGTATTCGTTGTTCGAAACCACCGTCAGCAGCCCTTTGTCCACCGTCGTGAGTATCTGTCCAAACGCCACTTGCGCCCGCTTTCCCTTCACCAACTGCACCACGCCGACCATCTCCTGCCCGGCCATGCGGACTTTCGACCCGGCGACCACTTCGCGCGGCTTTTCGGGCTGCGGAGCGGCCTCCCCGGCTGCCGGCTGCGCGCCCTGCTGCGCCCTGCGCTCGGCGCGCCGTCGGCGGCGGCGTTCGATACGCTCGATCTCGCGGGCCACGGCGGCTTCGTTCCCGGCCTCGTCGGCCTTCTCGACCGCCTCGCGGAAGTCGTCCAGCTCGCGCCGCGCCAGCCGCGTCAGCTCCTTCTCGGCCTGCGCCTCGCGGATGGTTTTAATCGTATTTTCTATCTGTTTGTTGGCGTCGGCGATCAACTGCCGGGCCTCCTGCTTGGCCTTTTTCAGAATCTCCTGCCGCTCGGCGCGGATCTTCGCCAGCTGCTCGGCATAGTTCTGCTCCAACTCCTCGACCTTGCGGTCCGTCAGGCGGATGCGGTCGCGTTTCTGTTCCCAGTAATGTTTGTCACGGGCGATTTCGCGCAGCTGCTTTTCGATGTTGATATGGTCGCTGCCGGCCTTCTCGCCCGCAATGCGGATAATCTCTTCCGGCAGGCCGATCTTGCGGGCGATCTCCACGGCGAACGAACTGCCGGGCTTGCCCGTTTCGAGCCGGAACAGCGGCCGGATATGCTGCACGTCGAACATCATGGCGCCGTTGGCGATGCCTTCGGCGTTCGACGCATAATACTTGATATTGGCGTAATGGGTCGTGATAACGCCGTAGCACCCCTTGGCCAGCAGGCGTTCGAGGATGGCTTCGGCGATGGCGCCGCCGATGACCGGCTCGGTACCCGACCCGAATTCGTCGATCAGCACCAACGTCGCGGAGGAGGCCCCGGCCAGCATGTTC
>ERZ826220.3124-NODE-3124-length-13192-cov-3.567329_pt1 | contig 13192 bp, 7 predicted proteins | sample MGYA00519927_ERZ826220 | MGnify/ENA primary metagenome ERZ826220 (study PRJEB31778, sample SAMEA3449225) | human gut metagenome | biome: human gut; feature: human-associated habitat; material: faeces | place: United Kingdom | collected 2010/2012 ...
GCTCGTGGACAAGGACGGCCGCGTGACGATCCCCGGCTTCTACGACGACGTGCGCGAGCTGACGGCCGCCGAGCGCAAGGCGTTCAACAAGGCCCCGTTCAGCCTTGCGGCCTACAAGAAATCGTTGTCGATCGGCGATGTGGAGGGCGAAGCGGGTTACACGACGCTGGAACGCACCGGCGTGCGCCCGTCGCTCGACGTCAACGGCATCTGGGGCGGCTACACGGGCGAGGGGACCAAGACGGTCATTCCGTCGAAGGCTTCGGCCAAGATTTCGATGCGCCTCGTGCCGAATCAGGACTACCGCAAGATCTCGGAGCTGTTCGAGAAACATTTCCGCGCCATCGCGCCCGAGAGCGTGAAGGTCGTGGTGAAATCGCTCCACGGCGGCATGCCCTACGTCGCGCCGACCGACATGCCGGCCTACAAGGCGGCCGAAAAGGCCGTCGAGGCGACTTTCGGCAAAAAGCCCCTGCCCTTCTACTCGGGCGGTTCGATCCCCATTATCAGCGGATTCGAGTCGATTCTGGGCATCAAGTCGCTGCTGATCGGCTTCGGTCTGGCCGAGGACGCCATCCACTCGCCCAACGAAAGCTACGGACTCGAGCAGTTCGACAAGGGCGTGGAGATCATTCCGCTGTTTTACAAGTATTTTGCAAATAGCAGAGGGTAAGAGGATAAGATGGAGTATGTATTATATATTGTAATAATAGCTGTTTTCGCTCGTCTTATTTATAAAGCTATATATATTCCTCCAGGGCATGATTTAAATAATAAGTTTATAAGTTTAGGTGTACTGCAAGGAAAAACCTACGATGAAATTATAAAAGTAGTTGGGCCTCCTTCAGCCGTAGAGACCATAGAGAATGGGCAAACGCTGCATCTTTGGAATCATCGTGGTTATATGATTCGCCTAATATTTGATAAACATAATATTTGCCTCGGGATTAATGAGGAAATTAAATGGAAAAATTAATGTCTGAAGAACTGCTGAAATTCGCCGTGCAGCTGGCGAAGGCCGCGGGCGGAATACAACTCGCCTACTTCCGGGGCGACAGGCTGTCGATCGAGACCAAATCCAACGTCTACGACGTGGTGACGCGCGCCGACAGGGAGAGCGAGGAACTGATTGCCGGCATGATCGCGGAGCGTTATCCCGACCATGCCATTCTGGGCGAGGAGGGCGGCTGCCGGGGCAACGCCGCGAGCGACTGGCGCTGGGTCGTCGACCCGCTCGACGGCACGACCAATTACAGTCAGGGACTTCCGCTGTTCACGGTTTCGATAGCCCTCCAGTACAGGGGCGAAACCATCGTGGGGGTCGTCTATGCACCCTACCTGAACGAGCTGTTCACGGCGACGAAGGGCGGCGGGGCATATCTGCAATACGCTTCGCGGGAGCCGGAACGCCTCCGCGTCGGGGAGAAACAGACGCTCGCCACCTCGGTCATCGCCTCGGGATTCCCCTACGACAAGGACGTGAATCCGGACAACAACAGCGACAACGTCGCACGGATCATCCCCTATGTGCGGGATGTCCGGCGGCTGGGTTCTGCGGCCTACGACATCAGCTGCGTCGCCGCCGGACTGCTGGACGGCTACTGGGAACTGGCGCTGCACGAATGGGACGTCTGCGCCGCCGAACTGATCCTCGCCGAGGCCGGGGGCGTCGTCTGCGACCTGCGTCGCGACCGGGGCATCTCGATCGTCGCGGGCAACGGCGCGATCGTGAAGGAAATCTTGAAGTACGTGCGGTAAATTCACCGAAAACCAAATCGTTGCAAGCGTTGCAGCCTATTCTGAATGAGGGCGGGAGTAAATTCCCGCCCTCACACATGTGTGTTTATTAAAATTTTTTCTTATTTTTGACCCGAACAAAAAAACAGAACAACATGTGCGGAATAGTCGGATATGTCGGGCGGCGCGACGCGTGCCCGATTCTGATAAAGGGGCTTCACCGCCTCGAATACAGGGGATACGACAGTGCGGGCGTCGCGCTGGTCAACCCGGACGGGCGTCTCAACGTATTCAAATGCAAGGGCAAGGTCTCCGATCTGGAGCATTTCCTCGACGGAAAGGACCTCGGCGGCAACATCGGCATCGCCCACACCCGCTGGGCCACGCACGGGGTTCCGAACGACGCCAACGCCCATCCCCACTACTCCGAATCGGAGAATATAGCCCTGATACACAACGGCATCATCGAGAACTACCGCGTGCTGAAGGACGCCCTCGAACAGAACGGATACACCTTCCGCAGCAGCACCGACTCCGAAGTGTTGGTGAATCTGATCGAATACGTCCGGGCGACCAGCGGCTGCTCGCTGCCCGAAGCCGTGCGGCAGGCCCTCCGGCAGGTGATCGGCGCCTACGCCATCGCCGTCGTCGAGAAGGGCAACCACGACCGGATCGTCGCCGCGCGGCAGAGCAGCCCGATGGTCGTGGGCGTGGGCGACGGAGAGTTCTTCCTCTCGTCCGACGCCGCGTCGATCATCGAATACACCGAGGATTTCGTCTACGTAGGCGACGGCGAAATCGCCGTGATCGACCGCAACGCCCCGCTGAAAATCGTCACGTTGGACAACCACGACGCGAAGATCGACATCAAGAAACTCCAGCTGTCGATCTCGCAGCTGGAAAAGGGCGGCTATCCCCATTTCATGCTCAAGGAGATTTACGAGCAGCCCCGGACCATCGTCGACTGCATCCGCGGACGCATCAACCCCGACACCTGCGAGGTGAAACTTTCGGGCGTGATCGACCACCGCGACAGGTTCGTGAACGCCCGGCGCATCATTTTCGTGGCGTGCGGCACGTCGTGGCACGCCGCGCTGATCGGCAAGCATCTCTTCGAGGACATGTGCCGCATACCGGTCGAGGTGGAGTACGCCAGCGAATTCCGCTACCGCAATCCGGTCGTGAGCGACAAGGACGTGCTGATCGCCATGTCGCAGTCGGGCGAGACGGCCGACACGCTCGCCGCACTGGAACTAGCCAAGGAGCAGGGCGCCTTCGTCTTCGGTATCTGCAATGTTATCGGTTCGTCGATTCCGCGCGCCACCGATTCGGGGTGTTACATCCACGTCGGACCCGAAATCGGCGTCGCCTCGACCAAGGCCTTCACCGGACAGGTGACCGTGCTGGCGATGATGGCGCTGATGCTCGGCCGCATGAAGGGCACGATCGCCGATGAGGCGTTCGAACGGGTCACGCGCGACCTGCACCGGTTGCCGGAGTTGTTGCAGGAGGTGCTCGAACTCGACACGCGGGTGAAAGACCTCTCCAAAATATTCACCTACGCCAAGAATTTCCTCTATCTGGGGCGCGGCTACAATTACCCGGCCGCACTCGAAGGGGCGCTCAAACTCAAAGAGATTTCGTATATCCATGCCGAAGGGTGTCCCGCCGCCGAGATGAAGCACGGTACGATCGCCCTGATCGACGACGACATGCCCACGGTGGTGATCGCTCCGCGCGACAAGATCTACGACAAGACGGTGAGCAACATCCAGCAGATCAAGGCACGCAACGGCCGCATCATCGCCCTCGTCACGCGCGGCGACGAGGTGGCGGCGAAGATCGCCGACTACGTGATCGAGATTCCGGAGGTATGCGAATGCCTCTCGCCGATCCTTACGTCGGTGCCGTTGCAGCTGCTGGCCTACTACGTGGCCGTCAACAAGGGCCGCAACGTCGACCAGCCGCGCAATCTGGCCAAGTCGGTGACTGTGGAGTGAGCGGCCCAAACGAACGGTTCGGCTGCCGGCGGGGAAATTCTCCCGCCGGCAGCCGTTTTTTGTCGCGGAAATGTTGCATTTCGGCGGAAAAACCGTTAATTTCGGGCGACAAACCTAAAACCTTAAAATTATGTATCGCATGTTGACGATCTTCATGTTCTGCCTCGCAGCGACATGGAGTGTATCCGCGCAGACCGCTCCCGTACCCGACAAGTATGAAATCGAAACCGCGGCCGACTGCGCCCGCTACAACGACGACGTACTGCGCTGCGCCGAGTGGCTGCGCACGACGCCTTACGACCCGACCAAATCCGGCGAATGGCTGCGCGTCGCCGGCTTTCTCACCCGATGGTCGGCCGGAACGGACGAAGTGATGTACGAGATCAGCGAAGAGACGGCGCCGGTTCTGGGCGCCGACCTGGGCGTGGAGAAGATGAGTCTGCTCTTCTCGGCCTACCTGGCCGGCGGTGCGGAATATGCGCTCGGCGGAGGCAACGGAAGGGATGCTGCGGCCGTAGCGCGAGCCGGCGGCGATGCCGTGATCGCGGTGTATCGTGCCAATCGCGGTACGTTGGGTAAGATCCGCGAGGTTGAAACGATGATTAAAAGGCGGCAGAAGGAGCGGTAACGACTGCCGCCGACCTGTTGCACGCATCCGTCCGGGAGTATCCTTCCGGCGGTGGCGTTCCGTGCGGCCCGCCACGAGTAACGGAAACGGCCGGAGTCCTGCGACCGGTCGTTCCCGTTCGATCCCACCGCAGTTTTCCGAATTGCCCGAACGACCGTTCGAACTACTCGAAACGGTTCAGTTCATATTTGAATCAGACGTTCTTATTTCATTGTAAGTCAACCGGTAGTCGCGTTGGGTCGAAAAATAGGTGAATAGGGCATAATTCGACTGCCGACAGTTGGTATCCGGAAAAAAAACATAACTTTGCCAGCACAAACACCGACAGGAAGGTGTCCGTTCGTTCTTAGATAGTAAGGAAGTTTCCAGACGAGAGTTGCGGTCGTTCACAACATCTGATGAATTTTATCACACGTTATGTCTGCACGCCGGCGGCGTGCGCATGATCGACGCGGGACAGTTTACCGGATCGCGGGAAGGCCGAATCTGTGCCGCCCTCGTATTTCTGGCAATTAATTTTCCGCACGGCACAGCGGGACAAAATGCACGATGATGAAAACCTGTTCTCGGGATCTGTTGCAGCAGATGACCGAAACCTACAAGACTCGCATTGCCGGAACCGACGATTTTCGCAGCACGTTGGATGCGCTTTTTTTCACCGCGTTGCGCGCTGCGCGTGAATCGGATACGCTGCGCCAGTTCGACTGTTTCAAGGAGGCCGAACGCTATTTGCTGCGCATCGCGGCGTCGAGTTATCTGAGCGGGTTGATGGCAGGTATGGCCGTGGGCGGGAAGAACTGCGACGCGGAGAAATCCCCCGACGCGCCGGCTCGTCGCGAAAAGAACGGACAGCGTTCGGCTTGAGCGCTGTCCGTGTAGAAGTTTGTTTCACCCGAGAGTCTGCCGCACGAAGGCGAAGTTTACTTTTTCGATGAACGCTGTTTCGGGTTCGTTTTGACCGAAAGAGCCGACGGATAACCGGCTCTCTTTCGTTTTCAGGTCCACTTGCCGAACGGGGCGCCCGGCAGTCGTCGGAATTTCGAGTCCGTCGTTTTGCGGTGGAGAAAGAAGGTATCACTTGAAATTCGGACCCCATCCCCTCCGCCGATTTTCCGTATACGAAAAGAAAAATGGAGACACCAAAAAGAGCGACGATTCGTCGCTCTTTTCGAATTTCTGTTCGGAATGAGGCTCAGCCCTTATTCGGGAAGAGTCGGTCGCGCAGTGAAAAACTCTCGTACTCTTTCCGCAGCGAAGCGATCAGTTCGCGCACGCTCTGGATCTTCTCCGTCCGCCAAGCGTTCGCACCGCAGAAGGCGTAGCCGTTCTCCAACCTGCCGCGAAAGGCGTTGTAGAGCGCCAGCATGATGCAATAGGGCGAGCGCGAAACGTCGCAGGTCTTGATACAGTTGAACGGACAGGATTTCGGCCGTTTCAGCCCCGCCTTCACTTTTTCCAGAAACGACGAGTGGATCGCACGCCCCGGCATACCGACCGGCGACTGGATGATCTCGATATCCTCCTTGCGTGCATGCACGTAGCTCTCCTTGAACGCCGGATCGGCGTCGCACTCTTCGGTGGCCACGAAGCGGGTGCCCATCTGCACCCCCTCGGCCCCCAGTTGCAGAATGTTGTAGATGTCCTCGCCCGTGTAGACGCCGCCGCCGGCGATGACCGGGATATGGCAGTCGTGCGCCGCCTCGAAGGCGTGCACCTCCTCCACGATCGGGGGCAGGATCTCTTCGAGCGAGTAGTGCTCGTCCTCGATCTGATCGGCCTTGTAGCCGAGGTGGCCGCCGGCCTTCGGCCCTTCGACGACGATCGCGTCGGGAATGTAGCCGTAGTTGGCCAGCCACTTTTCGCACAGGAGTTTCGCGGCACGGGCTGACGAGACGATCGGCGCCAGTTTCGTGCGGCAGCCCTCGGTGAGGAACGACGGCAGGTTCAACGGCAGCCCGGCACCCGAGAAGATGATGTCGGCCTTCTCCTGAATGGCGGTTTTCACCATGTCGGCGAAGTTGGACATGGCGACCATGACGTTGACGCCGATAATGCCGCGCGTCTTTTCGCGGGCCTTGCGCAACTCTTCGCGCAACCCCCAGATGCTCGCTATGTTGTAGTCGGGCGAATAGTCGCGGTAAATGACACCGAGTCCGGCCGAGGAGATAACGCCCACGCCGCCTTCGTTGGCGACGGCCGAGGCCAGTCCCGAAAGCGAGATGCCGACGCCCATTCCGCCCTGAACGATGGGCGTGCGAGCCAGCAGATCGCCGATTTTGAGTGATTTCATCATTGTTGATATATCGGTTAAAGTTTGGTAGACCGAAACGGGGAATCGTCCCGTTGCGGGCTGTTTGTCATGCGGGCTGGCAACGCCTGTGCGCCGCGCGCGAAACCGACATGACGTTCGGTTTCACCGGACACCGTCGCCCCATGCCCAAAATTATTTCCGGCAAAGGTAATAAAAAGTTAGATGAAATTTCCGAAAAAATGTCCTTTTTCTCTGTTGCAGCGCCGGCGATTCCTCATTTTCGTCGTCGGACGACGTCTGCTTCCGGGACCGTATGCGGCTTCCGCATGGCCGGCGGAAGCCGTCGGGTAATCCGGACGGCGGGGTCACATCAGCTCCTCGATGCGGGCCACGGGCGACACGTCGAGCGAGGAGAAGTCGCCGTGGAGGTAGTGGTAATAACCCGCCACGGCGATCATCGCGGCGTTGTCGGTCGTGAAGCGGAACTCCGGCACGAAGGTGCGCCAGCCCCGTCGGCGGCCCTCTTCGACTACGCCGTTGCGCAGGCCCGAATTGGCCGAGACGCCGCCGGCGACGGCGATGTCGCGGATGTCGTACTCCTTGGCCGCGCGGACGAGCTGTTTGAGCAGGATCTCGACGATCGTATGTTGCAGCGAGGCGCAGAGGTCGGCCTTGTGACGGTCGATGAAATCGGGGTCGTCGGCCACGGCGTCGCGCAGCGTATAGAGAAACGACGTTTTCAGTCCCGAAAACGAGAAATCGAATCCGTCGACGTGGGGGTGCGCGAAGCGGAAGGCTTCGGGGTCGCCCTCCCTGGCCAGCCGGTCGATCACCGGCCCGCCCGGATAACCGAGTCCCATCACTTTGGCACACTTGTCGAACGCTTCTCCTGCGGCGTCGTCGATCGTCGTGCCGACGATCTCCATCTCCAGCGACGAGTCCACCCGCACGATCTGCGTATGTCCGCCGCTGACGAGCAGGCAGAGGAACGGGAAGTCGGGGTGGGGCAGCGTCCGGTCGGGCAGGTCGAGGAAGTGCGAGAGGATATGTCCCTGCAAGTGGTTCACCTCGACCATCGGGATGTCGTGCGCCAGGGCGAGCCCTTTGGCGAACGACACGCCCACGAGCAGCGAACCGAGCAGTCCCGGCCCGCGCGTGAAGGCGATGGCGTCCAGCTCGTCGGGTGCGACGCCGGCCTCTTTGAGGGCCGTGTCGACCACGGGGACGATGTTCTGCTGGTGGGCGCGCGAAGCCAGTTCGGGAATCACGCCGCCGTATTTCATGTGCACGGCCTGCGAGGCGATGACGTTCGACAGCAGCGTCGTGTTGCGGATGACGGCCGCCGACGTATCGTCGCACGAAGACTCGATGCCGAGGATGGTTATATCCATAGTTATATTCGGTGTTTTTTCGTTTTTTGACGAATTATCGTTAAATTTGCCAGTTAAACGGGCGTTTTGCCATGCGCAAAGTTACGAAAATATTGGGGAAAGTGTTATCGGCGGCGGTTTTGTTGCTGATCGTACTTCCGCTTGCATTGTCTTTGCTGCTGAGCATCAACGCCGTGCAGAACTTCGTCGTGGACAGGGCCGCGCAGTTCGCGTCGCGCAAACTCGAAACGGTCGTCCGTATCGATCGGGTGGATATCGGGATTTTCGACCGGATCACGCTCGAAGGACTTTATGTCGAGGATTACGGCGGCGATACGCTGCTCTACGTCGGTAAGCTGCACGCCTTCATCACCCAGTTCGGCATTTTCAGCAACGGGTTCACGTTGCGTCACGGCCGGCTGACCGACGGGAAGTTCTATCTTCGGGAGATGCCCGACGGCGTGATGAACGTCAAGCAGATCGTGTCGCGTATGGGGCGGAAGGAGAAGAAGGAAGAGAGCGATTTCCGTCTTTCGATTTCCGCGCTCACGGTCGAGAACCTCGAATTCCGTCTTGAAAAACTGCAACATCGCAATCCGGTTTACGGGATCGATTTTTCGGATATGGACATCCGCGACATCGACGCCGTGATCGACAATTTCACCATCGACGGCGGCGCTGTCGGCGCCGAGATCGGCCGGTTTTCCGCACGCGAGAAGAGCGGGTTCGAGATCGACGATTTCGGCGGGAAATTCTTTCTGGCCAACGGTTGTATCGGCATGGAAAACGCGCGGCTGGTAACGCCGCATTCGAACGTCTCGATCCCTGCGGTCTCGATCGTGGGCGATTCGTGGGCCGAATACAAGGAGTATGTCGATCGGGTGAGCATGACGGTCGAGGTGCGCAATTCGATGCTTTCGAGCGACGACGTAGCCTACTTCTCGCCCAAGTTGCGCGACTGGCGGCTGACGTTGCGCAACATCAACCTGCTCTTCGACGGCGTGGTTTCCGATTTCAACGCCGATCTGAAAAGCCTTTCGTTCGGACGCAGCAGCCGCGTGCATGCGCGCGGACGGGTGACGGGATTGCCGAAGATCGACGATACGCACTTCTCTCTGACGTTCGACGACGTGACTACCGAGGCGGCCGATCTCGGCCAAATCGCCGCCAATGTCGCTCGTAAGGAGTTGTTGGCCAAGATGTCCGCGATGATAGATCGTGCCGGTGCGTTGCGGCTGACCGGCGAGGTGGAGGGAACGCTCGCTTCGTTCGATTCGAAATTCGCCCTGTCGGCACCCGTCGGTTCGGCAGAGGCCGAGTTGGCGATGCAGCCCGCCGACCGCCGTCGTCTGCGTCCGGTGAAGGGGCGTATCGCGGTGACCGGATTCCGCGTCGGGGAGCTGTTGGAGCAGCCGAATCTGGGAAGCGTCAGCTGCGAGGCGGGGTTGAACGGCGTCGTGGGAAAGGGGCTGATCGACGCGCGCGTCGACGGCAGCGTTTCGCAGCTGGAATTCAACGGCTATGACTACGATTCGCTGCGTTTCGGCGGCCGCCTGACCGAAAAGACCTTCAACGGGCACGTCCGGGCCGACGATCCGGCGCTCCGGTTCGATTTTCAGGGCGAGGTGGGATTCAATCCCGAACGGCCGCACTACGATTTCGACCTGGATCTGATCCACGCCGACCTTGCCCGTATGCATCTCAACCGCCGCGACAGCGTCTCGGTGCTTTCGGCGCTGGTCGAGGCGCGCGCTTCGGGACGGACGCTGGACGACCTGAACGGCAAGGTGACCGTAGGCGACGTGGTCTACCGCTACAATGCCGATACGCTCCGCACGACGCGGCTTACGCTGGACGGACAGAACAGTGCCGGCAGCAAATACCTGTCGTTGCAGTCGGAATTCGCCGACGCGACCTTCCGCAGCCGGACCGATTACAAGACCGTCTTCGAATATCTGCGGTCGAGCCTCGAAAAATACATCCCGCTGCTCTATGACGAGCGGAAGGCACGCAAACGGGCCGCCGGCGCCGTGAGCGTCGTGGACGACTATTCGGTGCTGTCGGTCGACGTGAAGCACTTCACGCCGGTGGCCGACGCGGTGGCCGACGGCCTGCAAATCGCCGACGGATCGCAGTTGCGGCTGTTGTTCAATCCCGCCAACGACAAACTGTCGCTCAAAGCGACTTCGGAGTACATCGAACGCGAGCGGATGCTCGCCACGCGGCTGAATCTCAATGCGACGAACCGCGGCGATTCGCTGTCGGTCTATCTGCGTTCGGAGGATTTCTACGTCGGGACGTTTCACATGCCGCAGCTGTCGGTCATGGGCGGTGCGCGCAGCGACCGCCTGCGGCTGTCGGCGGGATTCAACGATACGACGGCCCGCGTCTCGGCTCTGCTGGGGCTCGAAGCGCTCGTCGGGCAGTCGCCCCAGCGAGGCCGGTCGGTCGACGTGCGGCTGCTGCCGTCGCACATCAGTCGCAAGGGGACGACGTGGCAGATCTTCGCCCGCAACATTCAGATCGATACGGCGCGCATAGCGGTCGACCGGTTCCTGGTGATGAACAGGGATCAGGAGTTGCTGGTCGACGGCGTGGCTTCGCGCCACCGGCGCGATTCGGTGCTGCTGCGGTTGAAGAATTTCGATCTCGCGCCGTTCACCCAGATCGTCGAAAACATGGGTTATGTCATCGAGGGGCGCACGAACGGTCAGGCGGTGGTGAAATCCGCGCTCGGAGGTACCGAGATCACGGCCGACATCCGAATGGATAGCGTCGAGGTGAACGATTTCCCAGCGCCGCCGATGCGTTTCACCTCGATGTGGGATTTCAAGAACGACCGCGCGCGGCTGACGGTGACCGATCGGGAGAAGCGCGATACGCTCATACGCGGATTCTACGCCCCTGCGACGGTGCGTTACTATGCCGAAGCGCGGTTTCCGGGGATCCGCATGAACCTGCTCGATCCGATGCTCAAAGGGGTGATCTCCGATACGCGGGGAGTGGCCGAGGCCGCGCTTACGCTTACCGGTCAGCGGCGTGCGGCGCAGTTGTCGGGTGCGATCCGGATACGGGATTTCCATACGAAGGTCGATTATACGCAGGTGGGTTACGATGTGTCCGAAGCGCTGCTCACGGTGGAGAACAACCGGCTTCGGATGCAGCAGGTGCAGGTGGCCGATCAGTTGGGCAATCGGGGGATCATGGATTTCGACCTCAATCTGCAACATCTGTCGAATATCTCCTATTCGCTGACGATGCAGCCCCGGCGGATGCTGGTGCTCAACACCACCGAGAACGACAACGACCTCTTCTACGGCAGGGTCTTCGCCACGGGGCGCGCGACCGTCGCGGGCGACAAGGGGAGCGTGCGCATGGACATCGTGGCGACGACGGACGACGATTCGGCCTTCTTCCTGCCGCTTTCGAGCAAGTCGAACGTCGCGCGCGCCGACTTCATCACCTTCGAGACGCCGCAGCAGAAGGCCGATACGCTGAACATCCTCGAACGCAAGAAGCTGATGTTCGAACGCAAGCACAAGCCCAAGGCCATCGAGGGCAATTCGATGGATATCGACATGACGCTCAACGTGCGGCCCAACGCCGACTTCCAGCTGGTGATCGATCCCACGGTGGGCGACATCATCAAGGGGCGCGGCGAGGGAACGCTCAATCTGCATATCAATCCCCGTTCGAACGTCTTCGAGATGTACGGCGATTATACGATCACCGAAGGAAGCTATCTCTTCACGCTCCAGAACATCATCAACAAGCGGTTCATCATCGAGAACGGGTCGACGATCCAGTGGACGGGCGAGCCGCTCGACGCGCGGCTCAATATCAACGCCGTCTACAAACTCAAAACCTCGCTGCAACCGCTCATCGGTACGAGTGTCTCGTCGGGCGGCGGCGACATGAATCTCAACCGTGCGGTACCCGTCGAGTGCATCATCAATCTGAGCGACCGGCTGACCCATCCGACCGTCACTTTCGACGTGAAGGTGCCTACGGCCGACGCCGAATACCAGACGATCATCGCCAACACGCTCAACACGCAGTCGGCCATCGCCGAACAGTTCATGTTCCTGCTCGTTACCAACAGTTTCCATTCCGACACGTCGGGCGGCGGAAACAACCTCGGCGCTGCGGCTTCGGCCGCGACCGGTTTCGAACTGTTGTCGAACCAGTTGTCGAACTGGCTTTCGACCGACGACTACAACATCGTCTTCCGCTATCGTCCCAAGTCGGAGCTGTCGGGCGACGAGGTCGATTTCGGGTTCTCGAAAAGCTTGATAAACAACCGCCTGTTCGTCGAGGTGGAGGGCAATTACATGCTCGACAACTCGCAGGCAGTCAATAAACAGATGTCCAACTTCATGGGCGAGGCCTATGTCACGTGGCTGATCGACCGTGCCGGAACGCTCAAATTGAAGGGGTTCACGCAGACCATCGACCGTTTCGACGAGAACCAGGGTTTGCAGGAGACCGGCATCGGCATCTATTACAAGGAGGATTTCAACAACCTGAAAGACCTCAAAGAGCGGCTGAAAAACAAGTTCCGCAGCCGCCGCAAGCGGCAGCAGCTGCTCGAACGCCGGCGTGCGGCCGATTCGGTACGCAGAGCGTCGCCGGCCGATACGGTCTCTTCCGCCTCGGTGAAAAAAGACAAGAACTTAAATAAATAATTTTGTGTACGTTATGATTACATTTTTGCAGGCCGCCGAAGTCGCGGCCACCGAAGAGGCCCGGATGGGTTTGTGGGAGCTGTTTACCAAGGGAGGCTGGCTGATGTGGCCGCTGCTGATTCTGGGCGGCGTTACGATCTTCATCTTCGTGGAGCGATTTCTGGCGATCCGCAAGGCCTCGACGCTGGACATGAACTTCATGAACCGCATCCGCGATTTCATCCTCGACGGCAAGATCGCAGCTGCGGTGGATCTCTGCCGCAAGACCGACACGCCGATCGCCCGCATGATCGAGAAGGGCATCGAACGGCTGGGGCGTCCGATGAGCGACGTGCAGTCGGCCATCGAGAATGTGGCCAATCTCGAAGTGTCGAAACTCGAAAACGGACTGCCCTCGCTGGCGACGATCGCCGGCGGCGCGCCGATGATCGGTTTTCTGGGTACGGTGCTCGGTATGGTGCAGACCTTCATGGACATGTCGGCGGCGGGCGGTACGGTCGACATGTCGCTGCTGGCGGGCG
>ERZ826220.3127-NODE-3127-length-13186-cov-2.762927_pt1 | contig 13186 bp, 14 predicted proteins | sample MGYA00519927_ERZ826220 | MGnify/ENA primary metagenome ERZ826220 (study PRJEB31778, sample SAMEA3449225) | human gut metagenome | biome: human gut; feature: human-associated habitat; material: faeces | place: United Kingdom | collected 2010/2012 ...
GACCATATAAACAATTTACCAATCTCACCACACTGAAACAAAATATATTTCATAGGAAATTCACTTTTCATCAAAATGCCTCCATAATATATAGTATATACCTCTCTAATATAATTATACCATATAAGAGATAAAAAGTCAAATAAATTTAAAACAATTTCTCTAACTTAGGCTTTTTATTTAGATTTGCAGATAATTTTCTATTTTTCTTAGTAATTTCACACTCTCGGAGTTCATTTATATCAAAATCTGACAATGTAGCATCAAACATCTTAGGTGTATCTACTCCTTCTTCAATTGCTTTACCAAGTTCATACATCTGAAAACTATTGTAAACTGGAGTACCTGAAGTATCTTTAATACACAACTTATTTATAGGTACATTTTTCTGTGCTAAATCAAGAAGTACCTTAATACATTCACAATCAAATTTAGAATTAACTAAACTAAGAACCTCATTAATATCTACAGACTTAGCATATGAAAACATAAGTAACATAGCCTCTTTAGACCAGTCTCCATTTAAAAATGGGTGAACATCAATACCTAAAGAAAGACCTCTCATAAGTACTTGAATATCACCCTCGGTTAAAGTACAGCCATCTTCAACAATTAACCACATAGGATAACCATGATAAAGACCTTTACATACAACATCTACAAGGTTAGTTGGTACAGTAGTAAAATCCATTTTACTTATATCAATACCTAAAAAACAAAACTCAGATAACTTCTCAAGTGTATCTGCATCAATAGTAATACCCTTATTTGTATAATAAGCAAGTAAAGGTGACATATCCCTACCTTTAATAAAGCCTTGACGAATATTATATATAGTTTTTCCTGTAACATAAGTACTTAAATACTCAATAGGAACTAGCTCTCTTACAGCCATTCTAAGCTGACCAAGTTTATAACTATCACTACCACAAGGTTTAATAAAAGATGAAATAGAAGTATCATCCAAAACTGCACTTCTTATTTCGTCAAGAATATCTGGTGAACATACCTTAAATACAGTACGATAATTCTCAAGTGTTATAGTTTGTGACTTATATCGAAAACTCATGCAACTGCCTCCTTATTTACAAGATTTATAGATTTATATTTATAATAAAGACCTCTAATGAAAAAATCAATACCACTACCTAAAGCAAGACCATAAATGCCTATAGGCGTTATAATACTTATAATGGCAATAGGTATTCTGACTAATATACCAAATAAACCACCTAATCTTAAGCACTCTGTAGCACCACAGCTTGTTAAAAATCCTCGATGATTTTCATATAACTGCAATAATATACACTGTGTATTATATAATAAAGTTATAATCAGAGCTGATTTAAAATCAACTACTCCTTTCATCGGTAAGACCATCAAGACTGCTACCCCATAATCAACTAAAGCTGTTGGTATAAAGACCTGCCTACTTAACTTCTTACACATCTTGTACTTATTGCTTAAATTATCAATAGCTTTTAATCTGACTATCTGGAATGTATAACAACAATTAGTACATTCTTCAAGACTAGTTGCTATAGTATAACCTATACTATGTAAAGCATAAATTTCAGTCTGTAAATGACTTGCACAGATATTAAATACTACAGTTGCTACTTTACCTAAAACTCTATCGATTACAATATCTTTAGCACACAATATGCATTCCTTTAACCTCTCAAAAGTAGGCTTTTCCCACTTAAATCTACAAAATGCCAAATAATAAACAACAGTAATAGCATCTGCTACCCCTGTTGCAATTACAAGATGATAACATTCTCCGCCTAATGCAATGACTAAAGCATCTGCACCAATCATTGTAGTATAAAATATAATATTTGATATAATAATATGTTTATTCTGGCAAGTCAAAGCTATATAGTTTCTGTAAAAAGACTCCAATTTTCCAAATATTAAGCATAAGCCCTTGTAAAACAAGCACATAGATAACAACTCATACTGAGTATCAGTTAAAGTGTATATATGCGATATAGGAACTCGAAAGGCAATAAGTATAAAACTACATATCAATGTAATAGCAACCTGAAAAACAAAACACTCTGACTCATACTTTAATTTAACACGATAAGCGTACTCTCCTGCTTTACATATGCAATCAACACACCAATATATAACTGTAAAAGCAGACATTACACAAATACTATCAAGGCTTATGTGATTTCCAAAAGCTGAGTCTATCAAATCAAGAATGGCTATAGAAGCACCTGTAAAAAGAAATATAAAGAACTGCTTCATAACTATCCTACTTTCAATCCAATACTAACTAATAAGCTAACAATTAGCAAGGTTATACTTAAAGCACCAAAACCTATAAAATAACCTACTTTAGACTTTGTATTATATGCAGTTCTCAAAGTACCTAAACCTATCGAACCATCAATAAGAACAAATGATGCTGCAAGTATATAACAAAACAATTTAACTACCATATTATTTACTCTCCTTATTTTTATATTTTATATACTTTATATCTGTAATAAGTGCAATAGGTAAAATTAAAATTCCAACTAAAAATATTAATGAAGCAACTGTGACTGAATTTATTGATTTCTTATAATTCTTATAACTATCAAAGTAATCACTAAACTTCTTAGTAGTGCTTTCAGTTTCAATTGATGTGTCCTCTTTTAACTCTCGATTAAAAAATATACCAGTCTCTTTAATATTACTACCACATTCTTCGCAAGTAGCAGATTTAAAGACATGCAAATCATTCTTACATACGGCAGAAGTATATAAACTCAATTCTTCAAAAGTCTTGTTACTTCGTAAATAAATTGCAGAAGATATTGACATACAAAGACATATAATAAAACCAACTATAAAAATCTTATGTCTTACTATCCAGTTTTTCATCTAGTTTTAACTCCTTTCTAACATCTTTTAATATAAATCTTTCAACAAACATGTCAAACTTATCTAAATTAAAAGATTTAATCTTTTTCTTATTATACATTTTATAACAAGTTGTAATATATTTAACACGATATTCAATTCCTTCGATTGCAATAATTGAAAGAATCCATATTATTGCAATAATTCTTGAATGAGTTAATATTATAACTACCCCAAGAGTAAGCAGAAATATTAAACTTAACCAAGACCATAACTTTACACGCTTCATATAACTACCTCTACAAATCAATATTAAGCCAAACACCATACTCAGTCTGGCTTACATAAAAAACAGCACCGAAAATAATAATACCCAAAAGAACTAGGAAAAGACCTTGTAACCTTAAAGAAAATTTATATATCTTACTATTGAATATAATTCTTAATTTAGAATCTTTTTTAAATCGATTAAAAGGTTGGTCAGCATAATATCTACAAAGGAAATCATAAAAACTTTCTCCTTCTAAACCTTGCTGTTTATAACCTTTAATATGTATTCGTATCCATATAAACTTCCATATACCTGATAAGGTTAAAAGTGTTGCAACAAACAAACATATATTCTTAAAAGTCAATTAAATCACCTCAATTTTTATATAGATTTCTAAGCATTTCTGAAACTAAATCAAACTCTTGTATCTCTGGAGTAAAATCCATCGGTATGTTAGAACCCTTAAGCAAATTACTTAACAACTTTGATACACCATCATCAGAAAGAATACGCTCTTGGTCTTTTACTGACAAATTGTTATAAATAACCAGTTTTGAATACTTTACAAGAGCTTTATCTCGTTCCTTTTTAAGAATCTCATTTTCCTTTTTTAACTTCTCATTCTCTTCTTCAAGAGTCTGAATAGTATTTCGATATTTTTTAGAGAGCTCTTGACGAGCTCTCTCTAATTCTTTACTCATATAACTACCCCTAAAGTATCAAATCATTTGCAGTTTTTGATAACTTTGCAGATGGATTAACTGGATTATACCAATCACAAGTCATTTCCTTAGCAAATCTACCTTTCTTAATCTGAATTGAATAAATATGCTCACGCTTTTTAGCACGTGTACAAGCAATATAATGTACTCTACGCTCTTCATTGAGCTGGTCTTCATTATTTACATCACACTTACTGCTAGGGAAAGTTCCATCTGAGTCATTCCAAACATAAACTGAATCACATTCCTTACCTTTATACTCATGCACAGTAGCTATCTGAATATGTGCAGATTTCTTCTTAATTCGTCCTGCCAATTTATCGTTAAGTAATTCAATTTCTTCAAGAAATTCATACACAGACTGAAAATCGTGATTCTCAATAACATATAACATAGTTTCGATATAAGCTCTAGCACTTTCACAATAAGCACTATCTCCTGCAAAAACATCAACAATCATCATATAATAAACAGTTCTTAAAGCCTCAAGCTCTTTTGACTTATCTCTAGTTCCATTCGTATAAAATACTTTTTTCACACTTGTAACAAACTTCTCAAGACTAGGACAAGAATAACGAATATCTTCAATTGGAATCTGCCAAATAGACATATTATTCATTTTAAGAGTGTCAATTAACTGTTTTACCCCCCATTTATCCTGACGACTTGCAAAGAACTCTAAAGTAGTTTTAACTGCTGGAGTACTTCGCTCAGTAAATAAACTGGTAACTCCAATAATTTTTCGAGGTAAAGGACTACTAAGAGTCATATTCTCGCCAGAAATACTAAAGTCAAATCTTCCATCTTCAGCAAGAACAAAAGCTGGAATAAGTCCATCAAAGTTTGTTCGACAAAGAACAGCCACTCTCATACCATCTTCCATGTCTTTAGTCATATCAACTTTCAACTGTGTAATCATACTCTTATAAGATGGGAAAGCATAAGCAAAGAACTCGCCACCTTCTCTAGCTGCCTTAATATCTTGAACAGCACTATCTGGATTACAATGAATACTTGATACAACTGGATTAAGAATATTAGCAGGACATCTCCAGTTAACGCTTAAACGACTTAAACAAGGTTTAAAATCTTCATCAAAATCATTGACTAAAATTTTAGAATCACTACCCCTGAAAGAGTAAATACACTGAGATGGGTCACCAACGACTACAATCTTACCCAATGTCTCCTGATTAGTATAAAGACCATCTGGCACAGTACCACCTTCAGAAACAACTTTAACATCTCCACCAAAACGATTTAACCAAAGTTTTCCTCGTGCATAGAACTTAAGAATAGCATAAGCCATCTGAGATGTATCCTGAAACTCATCAATATAGATGTAATTATATCTATTAGCTACAAAGTCCTGTACTGCTGGATTTGGTTCAACATATAAGTATTTATAAAGTAACTCCATAATTTCTTCAAAATCCATAATACCATTTGTAGCTCTAAGATTTGCAAACTGTTTTGCAATTAAATCTAATATTATAGGTGTGAGGTCATAATCTTTCATACTTGGATGATTATATCTCTGATTATCAAGTCTACCCCTGTAATATACTAAAATACCACTCAATATTTGATAATCTTCTTTTGTTAAAGGATAACCACCTGACCTTGAAACATTACAAGAATCAACAGCCTTACAGAACAAATTATGGAGTTTACCTGCATCTCCAATATTTGTAGCTACTCCCATTGCATTTATACAACGCTTAAATTCAGCATCCATAGTACTAAAGTTAATCTGGTCTGCTGTCTGAGAATAACCAAGCTTTCTCTGCCACTTTGTAAGAGATGACTGAAGTTCCTCAGCACCTGACCTTAAGAAAGTACAAACCCACATTTTATTGACAACACGAACTGGTAAGCCACTTTCGATTTGTTTAATTGTCATTGCCTCGCCTGTGACAATATCATACATAATCTTGAATGTAAGAGCAGTTGTATTATGCGTAGGAATAAAATGTTCAGTTAAAAATAAATGATTAGGACTTGCAACAGAAATACAAGTCATTTCATATTTACAATCTAAGTTAGTTATATCCCTAATCTGACGTCTACAATACCCCTGAGTTTCTCTAAACTGAACATTAATTCTATCACAACTATGTAATTTCTGATGATTGATAGATGGTTTAATATTTAATCTATAGCATAATTTACATTTGATACGTTCTCCTGTAACTTTATTTACATAGCTTGTTTTCTTTTCATGCACAGAAACAGTTAAACCTAAAGACTCACATAGAAATGTGATATCATGAGCTAATCGCTTAGAAACAGTACAATATTCATAATAAGAACTAGCCCAGTAACCATCGGTATCCAACAAACCTGTTAATAACTCAAATCTATCTTCTGGACTAGAATACAAATAACTCTCTGGTATAAACTTTGTATCTGAATGAGTACCTAACAAACCTAAATCTTTTAAAACAAGCTTTAACTCATTCGTAGTAGAACTACTCCGTGAAGCCAATCTATAATCATAACCACTTGAATGTACAGTTTCAATATCTGGAAAATCAAGTAATAAAATATCATTTAAATTTTCCAATACAGAAGAATCTGCTGTAGAAAACATAATAGAATTTTCTAAACTCAATGTTCCATTACCTAACAGTAAACCTAAAATATAAGAGTTTAAAGGTAAATCAAACGACTTGCCAAAATCAACTACCCCTTGCATTGGAATATAACAATTATTTTTTCCACTTCTAGTCCTTAAAGGGTGAGTAGCTAAAATCTCAGTTACTGTTTTTGTATCCCAAAAATAACCATCTGAACCTCTATATTCCATAGTACGTTGACTATCTGTCTGAACATTCCAAAGATGGTCACCTGAGCAAATAATCTCATTACCATCAGAAAAAGTTAATTTATATGCATCTTTTAAACCTTGTGGGAATACTCCTGTCACTGGGTAAAAATTACCATCATCCGATGCAACTAAATCTCCAATTGATAAACTCTCAATTGGTACAAAACCATCTGGAGTTAGAACACCAGTACCATTTTTTAATGCCTTACCACTACCTGCGACTGCGTTAATAATTTGATTGCCTGCAGTAGTTATAGCATCATGAGTTTCAGTATATTCGACAACTCGTTCATACTGCTCCTTATTCTCTACTTTTTCATATTCAGACTCAGAAATATTCAAAGACTTCTCATAAACCTCAACTTCTTCATCCGTCATAAAATTAGCAACATCACCCTCTGGAACCTGAAACTCAGGCTTTAAAACATATCTATACTCATACATTTTATAACCCTCGTTATGTACTCGATTAAGAAAAGCTCCTGCTGGAGTTGTAACATCAAATACCTCAGATGTTTCATTTAAACCTCGTTTAGCAGAATACCCCTGTAATCTATCGAAAGCACTCATCTATATACCTACCTTTCTATGAAGCATAAGCTTCTTTTATATTTCTTATAATAGTTTCACTATTTTCTTTCCAATAATCTGAACCAAAACTATCTACAAGGTACATTCTTATGTACCCTGTAGTATCCTCAATACTTTTACCTAAAACCCTCATATCTGAAGCTAAACACTTAATATCGACCATAACTCTACCCCTCGTTGAGCTTTAAATACTCATTATGTAAAAACTCAATTTTTGCTACCTGACGATAATACTCAGAAGTATTATGCTTTATAGAACCATCAAAGTTAGACTTTAATTCAATCAACTGCTTATATAAAATAGCCTGTCTTGTATTTAAATCCATAGCTTCCATACTTGAAATCATAGAATCAAGCCAAAAGAAATTACGTTTAATACGGTCGTAACTCTTAACCTTTTTAAAATGAACTAATTGGTCATTGCACTCCTCAATTGCAGATTTTGCATAAATTGAATATAAACGACTATGCCCACTCATATCAAGCATGGCTCGTATTGCTGGAATAGCCAAATAAAGTAAATCAAAAGTAAGACCTAACGTACCTACAATTACATATAAATTAATAAATAGAGTTAAAAACAAGGAAACTAAAGAAGATACTGTTTTAAAAGCCTCAACATTTCCTTGTGTCGGCTCTGGTAACAAATCAGTAATAACAGATGTTCCACCGCACATTAAAAATAAAGAAAATAATGCTAAAGTAATAATAAAAAGAAATCTTCTTTTAATATAAAACTTAATTGGTTAATTCACTGACTCATAAGGAACATCCTCTTCAAAACTACCCCTTAATTTGTCTGTATATTTTGACTTCAACAACTTTTCATAGTCCTTTGACTCTCGTTGTCGATTAACTTCATCAATAGGTATTTTAGAAACTACCAAATCAAGAGCAGTTTTAATATCTCCTAAAGTAGCAACTAGTTTAGTATCCTCAATTTGAGGAATAATACCTTCAACATATGCATCAGCATAAATCACTTCATAAGTAAGGTTTTTATCAAATTCTGATACTGGCTTTGCATTAATTAATTTAACTAACTGTTTTAGGTAGTCTAAATTTTCGAGAAAATCCTTCTCTGCATCAATTTTACTCATCTACATCTCCTATTCCGTTCTGCATAAGACCATCAATCTGCTTAATAGAGCTTTCAAGACGCTTAACAGAATCCATGTTTGTTTGTACTTCAGCCTTAGCACTATTCTGTACTTTAAGGATTGCATTTTGTAATGCTGAATTAGCTTCTTCGATAGACTTAGCAGAGATGAGTGGCTCTTCACGACCTTTTATAAGGTCATCAGCAGTTTTTTCAATCTGCTTGGCATTTGAAACAATAATCTCATTAGCGACTTTTGAGAGGTTCTGCTTCAACTGCATAGCCTCAGCATTTGTTTTAGCACCAATAACATTTAACATCATAACCTTAAAAATAGGAATAAGATTATCAGATGCTTCGGCAAGCTGATTTGTGACTTCCTTATTTTCTTTAATAATAAGAATAGTCTTTGCACACTCCTGTTTAACAACTGAAATAGTTGTAGTGATAATCTTTAAACGATGCATAGATGCCTGAAGTTTTAAACCATCCTCATCATTCTTCTGATAATACTCAACCATAGACTGAAGCTCAGACTGGCACTGCTCAAGATTTACCAATCTATCTCGCATAAATTGTAAATTTTCATGCATAGAGTCAAGAGTCATATTAAGACGATTTTTCTCCTGAACTACCCCTTTTCAAGTGAAGAAATACGATGCTCGACTGAGTCATAACGAGCAAGCCATTTCGATGCTTTAAGAAAAGCTGGAAATTTCTGTACAGAACCTATCTTTTTAGAAATCTGATTTGTTTCAACAGATAAATCAGATAAAGACTTACCAGTCTTCTCAAGACCAATACATTTTGTAGACTCAAGAATTTTTGACATGCCATCAGAAATCTGACTCTGTACATCAGCACCGTACTTTTCAATTTCAGTTAGAGTTAAAGCCTCTAATCTTTCAGTAGTTAAGTTATTGCTTTTAGAATTAACTAATTCATTCATTGTAAAATCCTCCTTAAATAGGCTAATATTAATAGATAAAATTAAGAAACAACTGGTTTATAAGTCGAACTTTCAAAAATACAGTTACGAACTTCATAGAAAATTTGAAAGACACTTGATAAAGTCATCTCATCAAATTTACCCTCATAACCTCTTGAATATAAGAGGTCATTAAAATACTTAATAAACTCACGTTTATTTTTTGGTATGAATACACCATCTATAACATCAAAGTTATTACAACAAACAAGACCTTTAGAGTTGTGAAAATTTAATTGTATAAAATATACATAACCACATAAATCAAGTGAATCATAACCAATAATACCATCAGTAACAAATTGTTCATTTATCCAAAGGTCATATGTTGAATCTGGCTTTAAACAAAGCCAAGCTCGATTATGCAAATAAATAAAATTTGTATAAATAGGTTCTGTAATCTTGTATAAAGACTTTGTAGCTGACTTCATAGCATAAAGACCTTTTAAACTACCCCTTGAATAACTAAAGAAATTTTGTACTACAGAGTTATTTCTGATACTCGATAACATATAAGAAAGACCTATGTCCTCATAACCATCTATCTTTAACATATTTTCAAATGGCACTGAACGCTCCTCTGCAACAGCTCGCATAAAATTAAGTTTATTAATTAAATCATTATATGTGACAGTATGCTCAAAGACATCTAACTTCATAATTAAGACTCCTTTTCAAACCAAGCAGTTACAAAGTCATAACATACCTGAACTAATAATTGAATATTTGTACCATTGTAATAAAACATCTGGTCTCTTTGACTTGCATAATCACTCTCAACCAAACGAACAATCTTGTGTGAAATAAACCTTGTATTTATACAAAAGAAATCTGATTGCATAGTAGTATTTGAAGCACTCTCAGAACTTATTTGTGTGACATTAGTCCAACCAATCTCCTTAAGCTTTGATAATAACTCGTCTCTACCACCAACCATAGTAAATTTGAAGCCATTTAAGAAATCAATCATATCCTCTAAAGGAATATCCTCAGAAGATAAAGCTTCAACAGCCAAATCCTCTTCAGTAAATATAGATTCAAGCTTAGAATTAGCAACTTCAAGTTCATTAGATAACTTTGTAATAAAATCCGATTTTGCAGATAGTTGATACTCTAATTCTATTATCTTTTTTTCGTAAGAATCGATAACACTTGAGTGCTTCTTCTCCCACTCACTGACAACTCTATCGAGTTTATTTTTAGAATCAGCTTTTATGCTGTCTAACTGAGCCTGTAATTTTTCAACTGAGTCTAACTTATTCATAAACTCCTTAATCTGATTAGCATCAAGATAAGTTTTAGATAAATCACCTGACATAAAATTGTAAGTACTACCCCAAAGTTGCTCCATACTTTCAAAGTAATTTACACTCATAAAGTTACGATGATAATTCTTAGACTTAAAGTTATTGTAATAAACATTATTTGCATGCCTTAGTAAAAGTTCATGCTCATAAGCCTCACGTAAGACATCTCTACCATTTATATTATATACCTGAGTTCCTTTTATAACATATAAACCAGTAGAAATAATAAATGAACCAAACTTATCAAAATCAATATCTTTATTAATGACTCTTCCAGTTTTAATATAAGAACCAATAACATCATCTCCTATACATGATGAAAAAACCTTTTGATTTTGTTCTGTAATAAAAGACTGACTGAAATCAAACAAAGGTTTAGCACTTGATGGCATTTCACTGAAATTATTATAAATAGACTGCATAAGAATCAAAACAGAATAAATAGAAAGCCCTCTACAATCAGATATGTAATGTTTTGTATCTGTGTCTGGAACAGTATACCCTATCTTTTTAAACTTAAGTAACTTTTCAGTCATAAATTCTGAAAATGATGAGCTTGTAGATTGTGTCTTAAATTCGTTATTTCCTTCTATTAGAGTACCTAAAGAACTTTTATCATAATAAAATATACTTATATAAGTATAAGCTACTTCCATAGCTTTTAATATAAACTCGCAAGCAAGTGATGGTCTACCTATTGCTAAAATAAATAACATACTTGCAAACCTTTTTATATTTGGAAAACGATAATCTATGTATGGACTTGTCATATTATAAGCAATAGGCATTACACCACAGTTTTTCCAATTATCAGAGCTAATACAAATCTTATCCAATACTTTATTCAACTCATCAATAGTAAAAAACACATTATCAAATATTCCCATCAACTCCTCATCAAAAGCACCTGGAGTTAAATCTGAAGCAATAACTTGTAAAAGCTCAGAAACACCTACGCATACAAAAGGAGTCATGTCAATAGTTTTATCCTCAGCTAAGTCATCTTTTAAAATAAAAGTAGGATAATACGAACTACCCCTCTTTGTAAACTTAAATAAATCCTCTACTGAAACTTTTTGTCCTTTAAACCTTATAACTGAATCATTAACCTTGTAACGCATTAAAGGAACTCTTCTCGTATAAGCATCTTTCATAATTTTATTAGCCTTATTTAAAAAACTACCTTCCATTAAAAGCTCATTAAAATTATCGACACTTGCACCCTTTTTCATAGTTATCTCCTTTCTCAATAATTTTATAAAGATACAAATAACATAAACTAGTTTGCTTCTCAAAATCATATTCCAAAAAGCAAACTAGTCATTTCACAAACCAAAAAGACTTAGCTTGTCCAAAAATAGCTTAAGAATTTTCCTCTGCCTCATCATCATGGTAGTACCAATAGTCCTCAAGGTCTTCTCCACGCATATATCTCGTGTAACAAGGTTCAGTATCCTTGAAATACCTATCTAAGAAACGCTGTTCGTTGAAGTCATAGTCGTAATCCTTAAGAATCCAATAAATAAGATTGTTCTGGTCAAGTAATAAAGTATCAGCTTGTCCATTACGAGAAACTCGTGTAATCTTATAATCGTCCGAATCCTCAAGTGGTGTAAGAAAATGCTTCTCAGTGTAAAGGTAATATTCTACCCCAATATCTGCAAGAGAATAACTTACTTTTGAAGTACTTAGATGTAAATATGGTGGTTTACCACAATACATATTCTTGACAATAGTCGTATTATCGTCAAACTCTTCTTTGCCCTGATAATAAGGTTTAACCGTATTGATAAGTTCAAGACCAATAGAGTCATCAGTAAGATATGTAATCTTTGCAAGATGACAACCTGCAATACTTTTAACATAGTTAGTTTTCTGAGCTTTCTCTCGCTCATAAAACATAACTAAGTCACCAGCTTTTAGGTCTAACTTATTCATATACTCGTACTTTTCTTTACCTGAATACCACTTGTTTAGCAATCCTAAATCTCGACCTTTTGCATACCAAGCATCATAACCAAGCTGTAACTGAGTTGACATTGGAATAGTATCATTCAACAAATATGTACACCAACCAGTCAAAGCCTGTGTCTCATCATCAAGTAAAAGAATATATGAGATAGCCATAACATTAAGAACAGCATTACTACTCAACTCGATACCAAATTTATTAGGACTACCAGTAAAAAGACGATGTATGGCAACCATAGCAATAAGACTCAGCCAAGACTGGTCAGCTCGATTATGGTTTAAAGCGTTATTGTTAACAATAAAGTTTTTACCGTCAAAACCATTAACACTCCATTTCCAAGCATCATCTGTCATAAACTCGAAAGAAACCTGCTTTTTAATAGGTGTTCTCTGGTCGTATTCAAAGCTGTTTCTACGTTTTTTGATATCCTCCTCGTCACGTTCAACAACATCAGTTGTATAAAAGAAATTAACAACAGAAGTTGCATCAAAGCTCAAAGGATGCTGAACTGTAATAACAAGTTCATCCTGAGATACCCCTGTGTCAG
>ERZ826220.3133-NODE-3133-length-13167-cov-2.713621_pt1 | contig 13167 bp, 10 predicted proteins | sample MGYA00519927_ERZ826220 | MGnify/ENA primary metagenome ERZ826220 (study PRJEB31778, sample SAMEA3449225) | human gut metagenome | biome: human gut; feature: human-associated habitat; material: faeces | place: United Kingdom | collected 2010/2012 ...
CCTCCACATTCGATATATTCAACTGAGTAGAAAGATGCACCTCCTGACCGATCCGACGGGCATAGCTCATCACCGCCACATCAGCAGCAATCACGGCAGAAATACCGGCCTCTTTTGCCGCATCCACAATGGTGCACATCAGCTCCAGATCGTCATCATATATGATCGTATTTACCGTCAGATAACTCTTCATCCCATGTTCGTCACAGGTACGGGCAATCTCCCTTAAGTCGTCAATCGTAAAAGTATTGGCCGAACGGGCACGCATGTTCAGATTGGCAATACCAAAATAAATGGAATCGGCTCCCGCCTGAATAGCTGCCGCAAGCGACTCACGGGAACCCACCGGAGCCATTATCTCAAAGTCATTTATATTCATAATTTACGATTGAAAATAGATTTATCATGATGCAAAGGTACAATTTAATCCGTATTTTTGCAGCGATAAAGAAAGTTACTTCAATCGTAAACCGCATAATTAAGTAAACAACAAATGAAAATAAGCCATATAGATTTGGGTGAACACCCTATTTTCTTAGCCCCGATGGAGGATGTGACCGATCCCGCTTTCCGTCTGATGTGTAAAAAGTTTGGAGCAGATATGGTATACACCGAGTTCGTTTCGAGCGACGCACTGATACGTTCGGTCAATAAAACCACGCAGAAGCTCACGATTTGCGATGAAGAACGCCCCGTTGCCATACAGATATACGGTAAAGACACCGAAGCCATGGTAGGAGCCGCACGAATCGTAGAAGAAGCACGTCCCGACATACTGGACATCAACTTTGGATGCCCCGTAAAGAAAGTAGCCGGAAAAGGCGCCGGTGCCGGAATGTTGCAGAATATTCCGAAAATGCTTGAAATCACCCGCACCGTAGTAGATGCCGTGAAAATACCGGTTACCGTAAAAACCCGGCTGGGCTGGGATGCCGACCATAAGATCATCGTCGATCTGGCCGAGCAATTACAAGACTGCGGCATTGCCGCATTGGCCATCCACGGACGTACCCGTGCACAGATGTACACGGGAGAAGCCGACTGGACGCTGATCGGCGAAGTGAAAAACAACCCGCGCATGCACATCCCGATCATTGGCAACGGTGACATCACCTCGGCCATACGGGCAAAGGAATGCTTTGACCGCTACGGAGTGGATGCCATCATGATCGGTCGCGGCAGCATCGGCCGGCCGTGGATTTTCCGCGAAGTAAAACACTTCTTAGAAACAGGTAACGAACTGCCGCCCGAAACTTTCGAATGGTATCTAAACGTACTCCGCGAAGAGGTACTCAACAGTGTAGCCCGCCTGGACGAACGCCGGGGCATCATACACATACGCCGCCATCTGGCTGCAACACCCTTGTTCAAAGGCATTCCAAATTTCCGGGAAACCCGCATTGCCATGCTAAGAACAGAATCGGTAGAAGAACTTTTCCAAATTTTCGACAAAATAAAGCCGGAAGGTGAATAAAAAAGAGATAGACTTTAATCGCATAATTATAAAAAAGTTATTACTTTTGCAAGAAAATGAACCTCTTATAACGTAACAAACAATATGAGAAAACTGCTACTTCTTGTTATGCTGACATTCAGTCTCCCACTGCTTCGTGCACAATCTGTAGAAGAAATACAGAACAGCAAAGAATATATTTGGGGAACAGGAAACGCTTCCACGCTCAAGAAAGCCGACAATGAAGCTCTGGCTGCATTAATCAGCCAGATTTCCACCAACGTATCCAGCCAATTCAGCCAGCTCACCGAAGGAGAGACAGACGGAGACAAGGCTACGGTGGACGAAACCTTCAAATCGGTCATCAACACCTATTCACGGGCTACCCTGAACAACACCCGCCGCATCGTCATACAAAACGAACCGGAAGCAGCCGTCATGCGCTACATCAAAGTGAGCGAGATACAACGTATTTTCGAAGGCCGCAAAACCAAACTGCTCGACTTTACCCAAGAAGCGATAAAAGCCGAGAAAAAGGCACAGGTAGCCGATGCCCTACGTTATTATTACTGGGCTCTTATCTTGCTGCAAAGTTATCCGGACGGCAATTTCCTCACCATGAAAGACGAAGAAGGCAAAGAGCAATTACTATGCAATTGGATTCCCAAACAAATGAATGAGATCTTTTCGCATCTGGAAGTCTCTATCAACGAGGTGCATATCGACGGGGATCTGAAAACCATCGATCTGAAAGTACTCTACAAAGGCAAACCCGCCCGCAATTACGACTACACTTATTTTGACGGGCGCGATTGGTCGAACATCTTTTCGGCAAAAGACGGACTGGGCATCATCGAAATGCCGGCCGTAGCCAATGCCAAAGGAATGCAGATCAAAACAGAGTACATGTTCGAAGGCGAATCGAACATCGACAATGAACTGGCAGAAGTGATGCAATCGGTAAACCCGATCCCTATGCGCAATTGCTATTTAAAACTGGAAGGTGACGAACCCAAACCGGGAGAATCCGCCTCTGAAGAGCCCCTGCAAGCTGTCTCCGGTGATAGTGCCAAACAGACAGAATCCGCCATGCATTACCTCGCCGACGAAGCCACCACCATTTACCAAAACACCATAGACGAAGTAGAAAAGGCAATCCGCTCTAAGAACTATACGAACATACAATCCATATGCACGCCGGAAGGTTTTTCCATGTTCAATCAACTTATCAAATATGGCAATGCCAAAATAATAAAAGAGCCTGAACTCAAATACCTGGAATGCAATGGTGAAATCACCTGCCGCAGCCTTCCTATGAGTTTCAGTTTCAACGGCAACCGGCGCACATTCGTCGAGGACGTTGTATTCACCCTGACTAAAGAGGGGAAAATAGACGCGATCTCATTCGGACTCAACAAAGCGGCCGTTGACGACATCATGAATCAAACCTCTTGGGGAGACGACGTGCGTAAGGTACTGATAAACTTCCTCGAGAGCTACAAAACAGCCTATGCGTTGAAACGTTACGATTACATCAACAGCATCTTCTCGGATGATGCTCTGATTATCACCGGTTCCGTCTTGAAACACAAAGTGGCGAACGAAAACCAGCCAATGAGCAAAGATGCCGTCAAATATACCCGTCAGACGAAAAGCGAATTCATGAAAAGACTGAAACACATCTTCGCAGGCAACGAGTATATCAACATCCGTTTTGCTGATAATCAAGTGCGTAAATCCGGAGTAGGAGGAGAAATCTATGGCATCCAAATCAAACAGGACTACTTTTCATCCAGTTACGGCGACACAGGGTATCTTTTCCTGATGGTAGATCTCAATAATCCCAAAGAACCGATTATCCATGTACGTACATGGCAACCGGAAAAAGACCCGAACTTCGGACTGATCGACCTAAGTCATTTTTAAATAACAGGCGGCCCGCACGGAAATTCCATGCGGGCCGCACTCTTTATCATACCCTTTCACATTGTACCTCAACTTTTACATCTCCCTTAAAAAGTTTTGTCACTGAAAACCGTGACACGTATTGATTTTATAAGTTAAAATTTAATCATTTCCCATCATTTTATTTGCCAAATTAAACCGGAAATACAAACATTCATTATATTTGCGAAGAATAATCCAACGATCTTTGCCATTACATTATCCTCCGTACTCTTAACAATAAAACCCTATAATCTTCTCTACATAAGGCGAGGCTCCTCCGGCATTCTAACAACAAATGCCGGGGGAGCTTTAAATAAAATAAAGCATCGATTACTATTTATTTTTTATGGACGGCATTCTCTTCCCTGTTCACCTTACTTGAACATCGGCACCGCAAACCATTTCTTGAACATCTTCGTCACAAGGACATACATCACGAATGCAGAAACAAACCCGACAACCGCATCAATCAGATAATGGGCCTGTATGTAGACAGTAGCACAACAAAGCAGCACATAAAACGGCATCAAAATAGCGAACAACCACTTGCTGCCACGCCATGCCATAATCATCAGGATAGTAGAAATCCCCACATGCGAACTGGGAAAAGCAGCCGTAGGCCGTTCGCCGACCTGCTGCGACCCCTCTACCAAATTATAAAAGAAGCCATGCTCATATCCCGGACCGGGAAGTAACTCCTGATGATAATTGAAATAATCACCGATGGCAAAAAATGTCCCGTGTTCTGCATTTTCCAACCCGATGGCCGGGAAATAATACTGAGGACCTGCAACCGGAACAAATATATAAATCAGATAATAGATAAAAAACGAAGTAACCAATACAAAAGAAAGCTTTTCGAACAACTCGAACCGGTAAATGAAATAAAACAGTGTAACTACCAGAATCATCGGATAATAAGAAAAATAGCCTAAATTAAAAGCCTCGCTCATCCATTTCTGCGGAAGAAGATAACAAAAATGAAGGGCAGGCTGAGTTCCAAACATCCATTGTTCGGCCGAAGCAAAAATATGATCTAAATTGGGAAAGAAACGGTTAAATTCATAAGTATCCGGATACCAATAAGAAAGCAGGCTCATCTGAATGGCAATACGCACAAATGCGGAAAACTTACAAGGTGCCAGCCGGTAGAGATACATCAGCAAAAACGTCATACCGGCAATCATAACCCTGTCGAGCAACATATGCCAGGGATGATCCATCCGCTGAAAAAGGAACAGAATCAATATGGAAGTTAACAAATTATATATCAGTGTCACCTTCTCGACAGCGAACAGTCCCTTGCGGGTCTCTACACGTTTAAATAAATCTAGAGCCATCCTTCATTTTTATACCAGGCAATGGCCTCTTTCACTCCTTTTTCAAGATCATATTCCGGAACGTATCCCAGTTCTTTCATGACAGGAGTTATATCGCATTGCCAGTTTCGTTGTTTCATTATCTTATACTTATCCGAATTCAGTGTACTGCTCTTTCCCGAACGGGTAGCCACGAATTCAGCGAGCAAAGATACAACTTTAAGGACAATTAACGGACATCTCAATCGAATAACGTATGGATTCCCCAATTCTTTTCGTATCAGATCGGAAAATGCACTGCTTTTATAGACTTTTCCATCAGAAAGAAAATAAGCACGACGGGATATCTGTTTCTCTATCCCTAAGAAAATGGCCTGAACAATATCTTTCACATATACAAAAGTAAGATCTTGCCGCTTGAAGCCAACCGAAAAATCCATATGGTTGCGAATCGATTTCGCCATCAGGAAATAATCCATCTCACGCGGACCGTATACCCCCGTAGGACGATAAAAGACATAAGGGAAACCGGGAATACTCTGTATATACAATTCTGCTTTAAGTTTACTAAGCCCGTAAGCAGTATTCGGAGCACAAATATCGGTCTCCTTTATCGGAGCATAATCTTTCTCGTGCACCGGTCCGAAAACACTCAACGTACTGATATAAATAAACTGTTTGGGAACCATATTCAACTCCCGTAGCGTATCGACAAAATACTTCGTCTGCAAGTAGTTGACAAGATCGAACTCTTTCTTATCCCTGCACTTGGTCAGCCCGGCACAATGTACAATGTAATCAAACTTATTATAAGTACCTTTATGCCCGGACAACTGTGCCCTCAGCTCATTGGGATGGGCAAAATCCAGTTCCAGAAAATGGATCTTACGCTCACGCAAATATTTCTTACTACTCGACGAACGAATGCCTGCCCACACAGCAAATTTACGCTTCAATGCTTCTTCCACAATGAAACTGCCGATAAATCCGCTTGCTCCTGTTATTAAGATACTTGCCATAAGAGATAATTATTCAATGTGCCAATATGCCAATGTGCCAATTGGCTGCGCTGTTTATCCGAATGGTAATTGGCACATTGGCATATTGACACATTGACACATTATTAAATTTCATTCCGAGTAGGATTTTCTGTCCCCAATTTGTTATAATATTAATCAACTCGCGGGCAAATGTACATGAAAATCTTGAATTATTAATATTTAATCATTTACTTTGTATCTATTAATAATTAGAAACCAGCGTATAAGATACGCACTTACCACCTGGCCTGCATACTAAACTTATAATTTAAAAAATATGGCGAAAAAGAAAGAAAAGAAAGCCGGTAAACGAATGAAGAAAAAAGAACTGGCAAACATATTAATGGATTTCTTCCATACCAAACAGGAAGAGGTTATCAGCCTTAAATATCTTTTCGCGGAATTACACCTTACCACACATCCCCTGAAAATGCTGTGCATGGATATTCTCGCGGATATGCTGGCAGACGACTACATAACGGAAGTCGATAAAAACAAATACAAACTCAACAATCACGGTATCGAGATGACAGGGACTTTCCAACGGAAAAGCAATGGAAAGAACTCATTTATCCCCGAGGGCGGAGGCGAACCCATATTCATAGCCGAACGCAATTCGGCCCATGCCATGAATAATGATAAAGTAAAGATAGCCTTTTTTGCCAAACGCAAGCACCATGATGCCGAAGGGGAAGTGATCGAAATTCTGGAACGCGCCAACGACACCTTTGTGGGTACGCTGGAAGTAGAGAAGTCTTATGCTTTTCTGGTAACCGAAAACCGGACACTGGCCAACGATATTTTCATTCCGAAAGACAAACTGAAAGGTGGAAAGACCGGAGACAAAGCAGTGGTAAAGGTGATCGAATGGCCGGACAAAGCCAAAAATCCGATCGGACAGGTGATCGATATTTTAGGAAAAGCAGGGGATAACACAACCGAGATGCATGCCATCCTGGCGGAATTCGGCCTGCCCTACGTTTATCCGCAGGCTGTAGAGAAAGCTGCCGATAAAATCCCGGCGGAGATCACGGCAGAAGAGATAGCCAGACGTGAAGATTTCCGTAAAGTAACGACTTTCACCATCGACCCGAAAGATGCCAAAGACTTTGACGATGCGCTTTCTATCCGTAAACTAAAAGATAATTTATGGGAAGTAGGCGTACACATAGCCGACGTGACCCATTATGTAAAAGAAGGAAGTATCATCGATAAGGAAGCCGAGAAACGCGCAACGTCCGTTTATCTGGTAGACCGTACCATACCGATGCTGCCCGAACGTCTCTGCAATTTCCTCTGCTCCCTGCGTCCACACGAAGAGAAACTCGCATTTTCCGTCATCTTCGACATCACGGAAAAAGGAGATGTAAAAAATTCCCGTGTCGTACATACAGTGATCTATTCTGACCGTCGTTTCACTTACGAAGAAGCACAACAGATCATCGAAACCAAAAATGGTGACTTTAAAGATGAAGTACTGATGCTGGATACGATTGCCAAAGCTTTACGAGAAAAGCGTTTTGCCGCCGGTGCCATCAATTTCGACCGTTACGAAGTAAAATTCGAGATAGATGAGAAAGGAAAACCGGTCAGCGTCTATTTCAAAGAATCGAAAGATGCCAACAAGTTAGTGGAAGAGTTTATGCTGCTTGCCAACCGGACGGTAGCCGAGCAGATAGGCCGTGTACCTAAAGGCAAAAAGGCCAAAGTCCTGCCTTACCGTATTCACGACCTGCCCGATCCGGAAAAGTTAGACAACCTGAATCAGTTCATTGCGCGTTTCGGATACAAACTGCGTACCAGTGGTACCAAAACGGATATTTCAAAATCCATCAATCACCTGTTGGATGATATACAGGGAAAAAAAGAAGAAAACCTGATCGAAACAGTTTCTATCCGTGCCATGCAGAAGGCCCGTTATTCAACGCACAACATCGGCCACTACGGCTTGGCATTCGATTATTATACTCACTTCACATCACCCATCCGCCGTTTCCCGGATATGATGGTTCATCGGTTAGTTACCAAATACCTCGATGGTGGAAGAAGTGTTTCGGAAAGTAAATACGAAGACCTGTGCGACCACAGCTCGAACATGGAACAAATTGCCGCCAATGCCGAACGTGCTTCCATCAAGTATAAACAAGTGGAATTTATGAGTGAACGGGTAGGTCAGACCTACGACGGAGTAATTTCCGGAGTTACGGAATGGGGGCTTTATGTAGAACTCAACGAAAATAAATGCGAGGGTATGATACCGATGCGCGATTTGGATGATGACTACTATGAGTTCGACGAAAAGAACTATTGCCTGCGGGGACGTCGTAAAAATCACACCTATAGCCTGGGAGATGCCATCACTGTTAAAGTGGCACGAGCCAATTTGGAAAAGAAACAACTCGACTTTGCATTAGTTTAATAATGTGAATAATGTGCCAATATGCTAATATGCCAATTAGCTGCGCTATGTTTCCACAGGATAATTGGCACATTGACACATTGTCATATTGGCACATTATTTCTTCGCTTTTTTCAGTAACTCCTTATGAAAACGCATTTCGGCTTTCTGCACCATATAAATCTTCTTATTTGATAGAATTTTCTTATATTTCTCATAATAGGTTCTTTCCAACTGATCCGAAGCGATACGGGCATTGTACACTCCTTCCATTATTTCAGCATATTGAGCCTCTGTTGTCTTATCGTCTTTTCCTTTGCGAATCAGCCCCCAAGCTTTATCATTCAATGCTTTCTTTTTATCCTGAAGTTCAAAGTATACAGGAAAGAATTTTGCAGCTTCTTCTTTGGTCAAACCTGCCTTCTCAATAATAAACGCTTTTTGTTTGGCACGGAATTCCTCAGGCGACAAGCGTTCTTGATTACATCCATCCACCGCCCAAATCAAAGGAGAAAAACCACAAATGATAAACAGCAGAATTATCAGTCTTTTCATTTCTATAAAATCAATTTAGTTTATTTTATTCCACACTGGCATCAGTGAGATATACATACAACGAATAATCATCCATCATCGATCCTTCGAGCACCGCGTTGATATACTCGTCGGCATCGCTGTCAACTTCTACTGCTTCAATAGATGCTGTTTCAGTAGTTTCAGGCTTATAGTTTACAGAGGCCACACGAATAATAAGTGCCGCTCCGACAAACATGGCTGCCATATAAAAAAGTGGTTTCAATTTATCCCACTTCGTTGGTTCTTTCACTTCAAAGGCAGGTTGTTTTTGCTCGGGAAGCTTGTCCATAACTTCTGAAGTAAGATTTTCAAAGTAACCTTCGGGTACTTTAAAAGCATTCCCCGTGCCCACTTTCCTCAATATTTCATCTTCTTCTTTCATATAATCTTCTCCTCTCTTTTTCTTAGACATTGAATGATTTAAAAGGTTTAATCGATCCCTTCCAAAAACTTTTCGATTTTCTTCACCGCGTGATGATAAGATGCTTTCAAGGCACCGACGGATGTTCCGAAGATATCCGACATCTCTTCATATTTCATTTCCTGATAATATTTCAGATTGAAAACCATACGCTGTTTCTCCGGCAAAGACAACAAAGCCTTTTGCAACATCAATTGTGCCTGGTCGCCCGAGAAATAAGGATCGCTCTCCAGCCTCTGGACAACTGCTGCTTCCGGATCGTCAATGGCTACGGTATTCATGGCACGTTGCTTATTCAGAAAAGTAATACATTCATTTAAGGCGATACGATAGAGCCAGGTGGAAAGCTTCGCTTCCGCCCGGAAATAATCAATATTCATCCATGCCTTGACAAACGTATTCTGAAGCAAGTCGTTCGCATCATCGTGAGAAAGCACCATCCGCCGGATTTGCCAGTACAACTGTTCGCTATATTGCGACACAATCATCTCAAATCCTTTCCGCTGTGTACTCTCATCCTGAAGGAGCAACAAAACCTCTCGTTCATTATAAGGGTTCATAAGGTTATTAGTATTCAGTATGTTATGTTTTTATGGTTCAATTTATTCAATGCTTCAAGTAAAGGAGCATCGTATTTATAGATATCATCACAGTAACTGAGCTGCCCGGCGGCATCCAGATACATTGTCTGATAATCCAGATACACAGGAACAGACTCCTTCAAACTATAATGTTTGAGTTCCCGATATGCCTGGCTGCGAGTCAGTTTCTTTCCTTCATCGCTTTTCGGTGCTATATCCATTGCGATCCGTATGCGGTCTTCCAGCAGTTCATCGGGTTCTTTTAACAGAAAGAATGCAAAATCTAATGCTTTCTCCAATCTCACACAGCCATGACTCACAGCACGATTAGCTCTGGCAAATGTTCGCCGGGAAGGCGTATCGTGCAGATAGACAGCAAAAGAATTAGGAAAACGAAAAATAATACGGCCCAATGAATTACCTTCTTTATTATCCTGTTTTACAGTAAAAGGAACACCTGCCTTGTATTTAGACCATTTTATATCACGAGGGTTTACCCGAACTCCGTTTTTATCGTATACTTTCATACGATTTCGGGTAAAATAAGTCGTATCACGAAGGTAAGACGGAATGATTTCCTTGCGTATGATATTCTGGGGAACATTCCAATACGGATTTAATTCCATATAATAAATCCGGCTGGAAAGCAAAGGCGTCTTATTTCTTACTGAACCGCAACAAGTACGCATTTCAAGAATAGAATCAGTTTCTTCATTAAATGCCTGAAGCATGCAAGCTGCCACATTGACAAAGACGTATTTAGTTCCTTTCTCCAATGCATACTGCCAACGGGCACGCTCCATATTGATATGCAGCAGATCTTTGTAATAAGAAAAAGGATGGTTCAAATAGCGAATGGTATAAGTACCGATTGAATGATCAGTAGCCAAGCGGTTGTTTATCCGAAAGCGGTTGACAGCCAGCAAAGCAGGAGTCAACACATTCTCTATGGAATCCGAATCCTGTTGCAGTTCTCCCGTTTGCAAAAGTCTTTGTACTATCAACGGTACAATCCGGTGTCTCTCTCCTACTTTCAATAATGTATCACCAATAAGAGGAATCGGCTCGAACTCAAATTCACCTAAAGAATCCAGACGATCCGACTCTTTCTGCAAACTCAAATAGAACCGGGAAGACGGCTGAACCTGACGAAAAGCGAAACAGGCATCTTGTTTTAACTTATCCAATGCTCCTTGCGCAAACTTCTTATCACATTTCTTCAACGGAATGAGAGATACATCTTCTTTCTTCGATTTCGTAATTGCCTGTTTACGGACATCAGAAGTCTTTTCTTCCAGATTGTTCAGGATTTCGGAAGGAGAAAGAAAACCGAATGAAAGCCCACAAGCATAATGCAAATAGGAAGCCGTCAATCGATATTCCAGACCAGCCAATAAATGGTTGACACTCCTTTCGTTCAACTGCAAAGAACGAAAACGTTCCAAATCACTGCGCATACCGGAAACAGCAAAAAGTTCGGGATTTATACCGTGGCGATAAGAATTCTCCAACCAATAAAGCAAGGTGTCCGTACGTGAACCGACTTCATCTCCGAACCAGATCAGGGTATCATTAGCAGTATAATATTCGGTAACGACCGAATCCCAAACAGCAGTATCATGGACGGCCGACAGATTCATACGGATATACCAGCGAATACTATCGGAATTTATCAAATAAGCAGGATTTACCAATTCATGAAAGGAAGACAAAGCAAGAGCCTCCAAAGTTTTCGGTTCCTTTTGCTTTTTGCAAGCAGACAATGCAACGAGCAGAATAAAAAAGCTTAATAATATCCGCTTCATCATCCGCTCTTTATTTTATTACTACTTTCCGGACCGTATCGCCTACTTTAAAAATATAATATCCTTTAGGCAAGTTCAAAGTAACTGTTTTATCGGCTGTATCAATACGTACAGACGTAATCTTTACTCCGAGAATATCATATACTTCCATCGTTGAACCCGGAGTAGCATTCTGAACACGGATCGTTGTTCCAGACACGGTAATAGTAAAAGAAACCGGCTCATGTTGAACCGTCTCCACCTTTCGTCCGTCCTGTGCCATCACAGAAGAAAAAGACAAAAGAGCCAAAACCAAGAAAAAGTATAAAAATAACCTTTTCATCTGATGCGCATATGAATCTATTTTATTCTCTACAAATATACGTTGTTCCATTCTATAAAACAAACTTTGCCCCCGAAAGTTGCTATAGATTAATACAGAGATTCTCTTTTGCCAAAATCGTAGAAGGGAAGATGGCAGCAGCCTCATCCAGCAACACCTGTTCATTTTCATAGCGGGCAGAGAAATGCCCAATGACAAGTTGTTTCACCTCTGCATCCAAGGCAATCTGAGCCGCTTGAGCAGCAGTCGTATGGAAAGTCTCTTTTGCACGGGCCGACTCTGTCTGTGCAAAGGTTGCTTCATGAAATAATAAGTCCACTCCGGAAATCTGTTGAACTATTTCTTTCCGATAAATCGTATCAGAACAATATGCATAGCGTCTGGGTGGAGCAGAAGGTCTTGTCAAGCGTGAATTTGCAATAACATCCCCTTCCGGAGTTACAAAATCTTCACCATTCTTAATACGATTCAATTCATATACAGGCACTTGATAGAAATCTATCATTTCGCGAATAATATGATTGGGACGAGGTTTTTCAGCAAATAAAAAGCCACAGCAAGGAATGCGGTGTTGTAAAGGAATAGTCGTAACCGTTACTGAACGGTCTTCGTAAATCACACTGGGTTCTTTCGTTGCAAACTCATGAAAAACGACCCGATAACTCATGTTCTTACAGAAGAAAGCCAACAACGGAGAAAATAGTTCCTCAAGTCCCTTAGGAGAATGAATATGCAATTCGGCTGTACGCCCGAGCAGTCCGAAAGTCGAGATAAGTCCAAGCAAGCCGAAGCAATGATCACCATGCAAATGTGAGATAAAAATATGATTCAAGCGCGAAAACTTCAACCGGGACTTACGAAGCTGCATCTGTGCCCCCTCGCCACAGTCTATCATAAAAAGTTTATCACGCAGGTTTATCACTTGTGAAGTTGAAAAATGCCGTGTAGTAGGTAGCGCAGAGCCACATCCCAATATATGTAATTCAAATCTCTCCATAACGGACACAAAGATAAAGAAAAAAGGGTATCAGCATGCTGATACCCTTTCTAAAAATATATTGGAAAAGAATTATTTCTTACCTTCCAATTGCTCTTTCAAAGCTGCCAAGGCGTCAATGTCACCCAAAGTTGTAGAAGCAGCCTGATTTTGGATCATCGGAGCGTCTTCTTTCTTTGAAGATGCTTTCTTTGCATTAGAAGCTGCTTTCTTTTCAGCTCTTTCTTCTGCTTTTGCAACATCTTCGAAAATGCGGCTATGAGAAAGGATAATTCTCTTAGCATCCTTGTTGAATTCAATCACTTTGA
>ERZ826220.3137-NODE-3137-length-13147-cov-3.132906_pt1 | contig 13147 bp, 7 predicted proteins | sample MGYA00519927_ERZ826220 | MGnify/ENA primary metagenome ERZ826220 (study PRJEB31778, sample SAMEA3449225) | human gut metagenome | biome: human gut; feature: human-associated habitat; material: faeces | place: United Kingdom | collected 2010/2012 ...
CGTGGGCGATGTAGACGTCGAATCGGTTGGTGATGCGGTTGCGCTTCACGTCGACGACCTTGCCGTCGTAGATCGAGATGACGTGCGCTCCCTTCGGACCGGTGATCTCGGCCATGTTCTCCTTGTAGCGCTTCACGCGTCCGGCAGTCACCGGGAGACGCAGCCCGGAGGTTTTCGCCGAGAACGAGGCGCCCTCGGTGTTGCCTTTGGTCAGCTTGCGCAGTTCGCCGATGGCCACGTCGAGCTGCTGCTCCTGTGCGATTTTGCGTTGCAGGGCCGTCTTTTCCTTCTGCGACATCGACCGGATGCTGGCCTTGGCGTTGCGGGCGTCGCGCTGGAGTTTCTCGCGCTGCGCCGAGAGGCTGCGCGTCACCGAGTCGAGCGACCGCTTGCGGCGGTCGAGCGTCTCCTTTTCGGTGCGGACCTCGGCGGTCAGCGCCTCGATGTCGCGCAGTTTGCGTTCGCGCAGCGAGGCGACCTCGCGCAGGGCGGTGATCTTGCGCGCCACGTCCGTGAAGTCGCGCGAGGAGAAGATATAGGTCAGGTAGTTGTTGTGCTTGTAGTTGCGGTAGGCTTCGCGCACCATTTCGCCGTACTGCGCGCGGTCGCGTTCGAGTTTTGCCGAAAGGTTTCCGGCCACGCTGTCCGTGCGGGCGATCTCTCCGCGCAGGAGGCGCGCCTGCTTTTCGGTCTCGTCGAGCAGCTGGTTGCGCGAATCAATCTGGCGCGCCAGGCGGCGCACCCGTTCCTCGGTGGCCGTGCGGCCCTTCTGGATCTTCGAAATCTCCTGCTCTTCGGTGGCGATCCGCTTTTCGAGGGCCGCGATGACCCGTTTCTGCTCCTCGATGCGGCGGTCGGTCTGTGCGGCGGCGGTGAGGGTGAAGAGCAGGAACGCAAGGGTCAGGATGCGGAGCGGTCTCATGGCAGGGCTATTCTTTGGGTTCGGGCTTTTTGACGGCGGGTTGTTTCAGCCGCTGTTCGATCTGCCGGGCGTCGTAACCCTTTTCAAGCGCCCTCCGCCAGTAGATTTCAGCCATGAACTGCTCGCCCAGGAGGTGCAGGATGTCACCGTAGTGAACCATCAGTTCGGGGCTTTTCTGTCCGTCGAGCGCCACGGCTTTTTGCAGAATCTTCCTGGCTTCGTCCGTGCGTCCCAGCTTGAAGAGCACCCAGCCGTGTGTGTCGAGGTAGGTGGGGTTGTTGTCGGTGAGCGCCACGACGCGGCTCGACATGGTGAGCGCCCGTTCCAGATCGCGCTCCTCGAGCGAGAGAAAATAGGCGTAGTTGTTGAGCACCATTGTGTTGTCGGGCCAGTAGCGCAGACTTCGCTCATAGGCCTTGTAGCACTCTTTCATGGCTTTGCGGGCAATGCCCTTTTTGCCGAGCAGACCCGTTTGCAGGGGCAGGCGTTCCTCCAGGTTCGGCTCTCCGGCCTCGGCCTTCTGATGCCAGGCGTCGCCGATCATGCCCCAGATCACGCTGCGCAGCGAATCCGTGTCGGCATGGCGCAACGCCCCCTTGTAGGCGCCGATGGCTTTGACGTACTGCTTCGAGTTGCTCATCACATGCCCTTTGGAGAGGTGGAAATCGACCTTCGCGGGGAACAGCTCCAGGGCGCGGGTGACGTATTTGTCGACCGAGTCGGGGTGCTGGAGGTAGCTTTCGATGTCGATCACCGCCCGGAAATACTCCTCCGCGGGAGGCTGGTCGGCGAGGTGGCTCTTGTAGAGCGCGAGGGCCTGCTCCAGTTCGCCCGAAGCGATCAGGTGGCTGGCGTAAAGCTCCACGACGCGCTTGTCGTCGGGATAGCGGATGGCCAGCGTCGAGGCCAGGTCGTTCAGCTGGAAGTAATATTCGCGGTAGAAGCGCGTGTCGGAGGTGAACTGCCCGAAGCGTTTGATCTTGGTTTCGAGCGGCAGTTCGTCGGATTGGAACAACTGCCGCGTGACGGCCAGCAGCGCCCGGTAATCCTGCCGTCCGGCGTGAAAATCGGCCAGCGCCATCAGCGTCTGTACGTTCGTGGAGTCGATCTGCAACGCGCGGTCGTATTCGGCGCGGGCCAGCGAATCCTTCTTGGCGATGGCGTAGAGGTCGCCGAGGACCACGTGGTGCTGCGCCTCATAGGGGGCGGCTTCGACCATCGCCCGGGCTTCGACCACGGCTTTGTCGATCTGGTTCGTCGCCACCAGCAGACGCCGTTTCATGGCGCTCAACACGGGAATGCGTCCGAAGCGCAGTTCGGCCGAATCGAGTGTCACGAGGGCCATGACGGGACTTTGCTTCTGCTCGTAGAGGGCCGCCAGAATGCGGTAGTTGTCGGGGTCTTTCGGGTTCTCCGTTTGCAGGCGGCGGTAGACCTTCAGCGCCTCGTCGTAACGCCCGGCATAGATGAGCGCCTGTCCGTAGAACTGGTGATACCACTTGTTCGTCGTGTCGAGCCGGAAAGCCTTCCGGGCCAGTTCCACGGCCTCGTCGGGCGTGGCGTACATGCCGTTCGCCGCGAGTTCGTAGTAGGCCGGGGCGTAGGTCGAGTCGTTGCGGATCGCCTCGAGGAACAGCTCCCGGGCGCGCACCGAGTCTCCGGCGATGGCATTCTGCTTGACGCCTTCGGTGTAGAGCCATACGCTGCGCAGCGAATCGGGGTATTCGGGCGCCGCCGAGGGACCCTTTCCCGTGACGAACGCCGCGGAGAAGAGCAGAAGGCAGAGAACCGTTGTCGCTGTGAGGCGTTTCATGGGCGTCAGGGGGTTTAGAGCGCTTCGTCGAACTGGTGGAGGAACCGCACGTCGTTTTCGAAATAGAGACGCAGGTCCTTCACGCCGTACTTGAGCATGGCGATGCGTTCAATACCCATGCCGAAGGCGAATCCGGAATATTTCTCGGGGTCGATATTATTGGCTTTCAATACGTTCGGGTCCACCATGCCGCAGCCCATGATTTCGAGCCATCCCGTGCCCTTGCAGACGTTGCAGCCCTTGCCGCCGCAGAGGTTGCACGACACGTCGACCTCGGCCGACGGTTCGGTGAAGGGAAAGTACGACGGGCGCATGCGGATCACGGCCTGCTCGCCGAAGACCTCCTTGGCGAAGTAGAGCAACGACTGCTTCATGTCGGCGAACGAGACGCCCTGGTCGATGTAAAGTCCTTCGATCTGGTGGAAGATGCAGTGCGCGCGGTACGAAATGGCCTCGTTGCGGAACACACGGCCCGGGCAGATGACGCGGATGGGCGGTTTCTGACGCTCCATCGTGCGGACCTGGATCGACGAGGTGTGCGTGCGCAGCAGGATGTCGGGGTCCTTCTCGATGAAGAACGTGTCCTGCATGTCGCGTGCCGGGTGCTCGGGCGGGAAGTTCAGGGCCGAGAAGACGTGCCAGTCGTCCTCGATCTCGGGTCCGTCGGCCACGGTGTAGCCCAGCCGCGAAAAGACCTCGACGATCTGGTTTTTCACCAGCGAGATCGGGTGGCGCGAACCGAGGTGCTCGGCCGTGCCGGGGCGCGTCAGGTCGCCCGACGACGAGGCCTCGTCGGCCGCGGCGTTCTGCAACTGCTCGCGCAGCGCGTTGATGCGCTCCGTGGCCTCGTTTTTGAGACGGTTCAACTGCTGGCCCAGTTCGCGTTTCAGTTCGGGGGCTACCGTCTTGAACTCCTCCATCAGGGCGGTCAACTCGCCTTTCTTGCCGAGGATCCGGATGCGGAACTCCTCGATTTCGGCGGCGGCTTTCGGCTTAAACTCCTCGACACGTCGCAGGAGTTCATTGATTTTGTCAGTCATATTTTGATCGTGTTTCTTTTTTGTCTACTTTTGAACGACATCGTAGTAACGTGCAAAGTTATAAAAAAATTGAGATATGTTGCGTAAAATCGGCTCATTTGTCGGGATGCTGCTGCTGGCGGCGCTCCCTGCTGCGGCCCAGAAGGTAGGGGTCGTGATGAGCGGCGGCGGCGCGAAGGGGCTTTACCACATCGGCGTCCTGGAGGCGCTCGAAGAGAACGGCGTGCCGATCGACTATGTGGCCGGGACCTCGATGGGCTCGATCATCGCCGCGATGTACGCCGCAGGATATTCCCCGGCCGAAATGCGTGCGATCGTCAACTCGGGGGTGGTCAAGGAGTGGGTCTCGGGGCGCATCGACCCCAACAAATACATGGCCTATTACCGGCAGGTGGGGAGCAATCCCGCGTTCTTGAGCCTGCGCATCGACGTCGAGAGTCCCTCCGGGAAGCGGCTGCGCGTACCCCGGAACCTGATCTCCTCGACGCAGATCGACATGGCCCTCACGGAGCTGTTCGCCCCGGCGACGGCCGCCGCGGACGGTGATTTCGACCGCCTGATGGTTCCGTTCCTCTGCGTGGCCAGCGACCTGAACCACCGCGGGCCGGTGGTCCTGCGCGAGGGGGATTTGAGCGAGGCGGTCCGCTCGTCGATGTCCATTCCGCTGGTGTTCAAGCCGATGGTGAAAGACTCGATGCTGCTCTACGACGGCGGCATCTACGACAACTTCCCGTGGAAACCCCTCGACGAAGATTTCCGGCCCGATCTGATCGTCGGCTCGATCTGCACCGAGGGCAACACCCCGCCCAGCGAGGAGAGCAACATCATGGACCAGGCTTTCATGCTGGCCATGCACGATACCGACTACACGCTGCCCGAGGAGCGCAGCGTCACGATCCGCCGCGCCGTGGGGGTCAACATGCTCGATTTCGACCAGGCCGAGGCGATTATGAACGCAGGTTATGAGGACGCCGTGGCGGCCATGCCGCAGCTGTTGGAGAAAGTCGCCGAACGCCGCGACTCGGCCTACTACGCCGGGCGTCGCGAGGCGTTCCGCGCCAAGTGTCCGCCGCTGGTCTTCGACGACTACAAACTCGAAGGGCTGAAGCGCGCCCAGCGGGAGTATATCCGCGATTTCGTGCAGGTGGACCGCCGCACGCCGGGCATTCAGCGGCCGATGGGCTTCGAGGAGCTGAAAGACAATCTCTTCGAGGTGCTTGCCGGCGGCGATTTCACGATGGACTTCCCCACCGTGCGCTACGACTCCGTCCGGGAACGTTATTCGTTCGAGGCCAAGTTCGGCACGCGGCCCAATTTCAAGATCATCCTCGGGGGAAACATCTCCTCGACGGCCTTCAACCAGGCCTATATCGGCATCAATTACAAGAACATCGGCCGCGTCGCGCAGCAGTTGGGCGCAGACCTCTACCTGGGGCCGATCTACACCTGGGGAGCGATCGGGGGCCGGACGGATTTCTACGCGTGGAAGCCGATATTCCTCGACTATTCCTACAATTTCGCGGTCCGGAATTTCCGCCACGGCTATTTCGGCAACGTCACCAAGGTCCGCAACGCCCAGCAGGTCAAGAACAGCGAGAGCTTCTTTTCGACGGGCGTGGGGATGCCGCTGACCCACCGCAGCCTCCTGACGCTGCGCGCCAACGCCGGACACATCAATTACCGCTACGATTCGGACGTGCTGTTCGCCGACGACACCGACCATTCGCGCTTCTCGTTCTTCGGCCTGCGGGCCGGGGTCGCCCGCAATACGCTCGACAAGTTCCTCTATCCCCGCCGCGGTTCCGAACTGCATCTCTCGGCCATCTATGTCGCCGGACGCGACAAATACCAGCCCTACGATGCGAAAGACTTCGTTTCGCGCGAAACCAGACAGTGGTTCGGAGGGCGTTTTTCGTGGGACAAGTTCTTCGATGTGCCGGGCGTCAGCTGGTTCTCGTTCGGTTTGAACGTCGATGCCGTGTGGACCAACCACCCGCGGTTCCGGACCGAATCCGCGACCCTGATGTCGATGCCCGACTATGCGCCCGTGCCGCATGCCCGGATGATCTACATGCCCGATTTCCGGGGCAAACGCTTTGCGGCGTGGGGCCTGATGCCGACCTTCGACCTGCTGCCCAACTGCTTCTTCCGGACGGGGTTCTACACCATGTTCCGTGAAAAACGGGACTTCAACCCCCTGAAGAATCCCGACGAGCGCTGGCATTATATCGCCGAGGCGTCGCTGGTCTACCACACGCCGATCGGTCCCGTGAGCCTCGCGCTGACGAAATACGACCTGAAAAACTGGCGCAACATGTACCTGACCTTCAATTTCGGGTATGCGATTTTCGCCCCGAAAGGGACGTTCTATTGATCGCGAGGCCGGTTTCGCCCTCCTGTAAAAACGATGCCCGGATGCACATGCTGCATCCGGGCGTCGTTCATTCAGCGATCAGGGCCGGCGAGTATCCGGGGTCGATCTCCATCCGGCAGCCGCCCTCGACGGGGCGGAAACGCACGTCGGTGATATACATTTCCCGCGGATGGATCGCGCCTTTGCTTTTGTGGGCATGGAAAACGATCTTCAGGTTGCCCGCCTTGTCCCGGAACAGGGCGCTGTGCCCGACGCCGACCAGTTCGCCGGGATTCTGCAACAGCGGATTGCGGTCGTATTTGGTCCAGGGGCCCAGCGGCGAGTCGGCCGTGGCGCAGCCGATGCCGTAGAAGGGACTTTCGTAGCTGTTGGCCGAATAGGTCATGTAGTAAGTGCCGTTCCGCCGGATCACGAAGCAGCCTTCGTTGACGCGGGGCCAGACCTTTTCCCACTCCTGCGAAACATGGATGCAGGGGCGCATCGTCTCTTTTTTCAGCGTCGTGCAGTCGTCTTCCAGCTCGACGACCCAGATATTCAGCCCGTCGTTGAACCGGTCGAAATACATGTACGCCCGGCCGTCGTCGTCGATGAACAGCGTGTTGTCGATGCACTTTTCATCGGCGATCATCGGTTGCCGATTCTCCTGTACGAAAGGCCCCAGCGGCGAGTCGGAGGTGGCGACGCAGATGTGCTCTTCGGCCGTGAAATACATGTAGAATTTGTCATTCAGCCGGTAGACCTCGGGCGCCCAGAACCATTTTTCGCCCCAGACATCCGTGCGGTGCAGGGCCAGTCCGTCGCGGGCGTTGCCTTTGGCCCTCTCCCACGTGGAGAGGTCGCGGGATGTCCACACCTCGATGCCGCTTCCGGCGCCTGTGCCATAGGCGTAATACACCCCGTCGTAAAGCAGGATGAAAGGATCGGCCAGGGGCACTTTCCGGAGGTTTTGCGCCGCACAGCAGGCGATGGCGAACAACGTCGCGATTAATGGAAGCAATCGTTTCATAGGTCGTAAGATTTAAGGTTGGGACCGGGGATGAGGGCCGCGGACGAACGGGCTTCGGAGTCTCCGGACCCTGCAAAGATAGGTGTCCGGCCCGGCGCAAAATGGAAAAATATTTCCATAATGTATAACTCTTTGATCAATTGCGGCCCATCGGGTGACGGCATGGCTGAAAAAAAACTAAAACGAATAATTTTGTCGGAGTACGCGCCAAATGGCATTTTACGACGGATTCAAACCATTCAAATAACCTGTATGAAAAAACTGCTCATCTTCTTTCTGCCGGCGATCCTGCTCGGATGCGACTCGCCTGCATATCGTAATCCGCTCGACGTTGCGTTCGGCGACCCGTTCATCCTCCACGCCGCTGACGGAAAATTCTATATGTACGGAACGAGCGGCGACATCCGGGGTTTTCGCGTCTGCGTCTCGGACGACCTCGTTACCTGGCAGAAGGGCGATGTCGTCTACGACGGCAATGCCTCGGCATGGGGAACCGACTGTTTCTGGGCGCCCGAAGTGTATGAACGCGACGGCCGCTATTACCTGTTTTTCAGTGCCAACTGGCGGCATAACCCGAACGATGACCTCGAAACGTTCCGCATCGGGGTGGCGGTTGCCGATTCGCCGTCGGGTCCCTTTTCCGACCTGTATGACCGTCCGGTGTTCGATCCCGGCTATCCGGTGATCGACGCCAACGTATTGTGGGACGATGACGGCCGGGTCTATCTCTATTATTCGCGCTGCTGTTACAAGCATCCCGTCGAAAGCGAGCTTTCGGTGTGGGCGCGCGACAAGGGGCTTTTCGACGAGATCGAGGAGAGTTGGGTGTACGGTGTGGAGATGAAGCCCGATTTCAGCGGCGTCATCGGCGAGCCGGTCGCTCTGCTGACGCCCCCGCAGTCTGCCTCCGACCCGCAAACCGGGTGGGAGAGCCGTTCGGTCACCACGGGAGAGGTCAACCGGCGCTGGACCGAGGGGTCGTACGCCTTCAAGGAAAACGGGACGTATTACATGATGTATTCCGCCAACTTCTACGGCGGGCAGCATTATGCGGTGGGCTATGCTACGGCCCGTTCGCCGCTGGGTCCCTTCGTGAAATCGTCGGACAATCCGGTCCTCGAGAAGAATGCGGACAAGGGCGGCGAAGTCACGGGAACGGGGCACAATATGGTTCTGAAGCTTCCCGGCGGCGGGATGTACTGCGTCTATCACGGCCGGACGGCCCCGACGGGCGATGCGCGCATGGTCTTCATCGACCCGATGGAGGTGACCGAAGACGGTCGTCTGGCGGTCTTCGGCCCGACCACCACGTCCCAGCCCGTACCCGTGTGGACAAAGGGCCTGTGAGGGGGCGGACGGCTTTCCTGCGAATCGGCGGAGCGTCCCGTTCTCCGGGTGACTGCGGCCTGATACGGACAGAGCTGTAACTTTTCAGGTTACAGCTCTGTCCTTTAATGGGAGCGGGGGTCAGTCCGTCAGCGTCAGTTTCACCTTTTTGTCCTTTACGAGGATGAAGTAGTCGCCTGGTTCGAGGAACCGGTTGCCGTCGCCGTCCGTGAAACTCAAATCCTTTTCGGGGTCGATCTCGAACCGGAACGTGCGGGTCTCGCCGCGGCGGATCGGCTGTTTCTCGAAGTGTTTCAACTCCCTGACGGGGCGTGAGATGCGGCACACAGGGTCCGATATGAACCAGTGAACCGTCTCGGCGCCGTCCATGCCGCCCGTGTTGGTCACGGAGACCTCGACCGTCACCTTTTCCCCGCGGCGCAGCGTGGTTGCCGACGGGCGCAGGTCGCCGTATTCGAACGTCGTATAGCTCAGGCCGTGCCCGAATTCATAGAGCGGCGTGCTGGGGATGTCCTGATATTTGCCCTGATGGGTGCGGCCGCTCTGGCGGCGGTTGTAGTAGATCGGAATCTGGCCCGTTGAGCGGGGGAACGTCATGGCGAGGCGTCCCGAGGGGTTGATCCTCCCCGACAGAATTCCCGCCAGGGGGTTTCCGCCCCGGATGCCGGGCTGCCACATCTGCACCATGGCCCCGCAGAGGGGTTCGAGGCGGCACAGCTCCAGCGGCCGGCCGCTGGACAGAACCAAGACCAGCGGTTTTCCGGTCTGGGCCAGTTCGGCGGCCAGCTGCTCCTGGATTTCGGGAAGCGCGATCGTCGAGCGCGAGGCGTTCTCGCCGCTCCACTGCTTTTTCTCCCCGAGGCAGAGGACCACCACGTCGGCAGCTGCGGCCGCGGCGACAGCCTCACGGAATCCGGAGCGGTCCTCGCCGTCGAAGTCGCAGCCCCGGGCGTAGAACAGTTCGGCGCGGCCCCGGTATTCGTTTTCCAGCCCGGCGAAGAGGCTCACCGCGTCCTCTTCGCGGCCGTGTGCCGACCACGCGCCGAGCAGGTGCAGCCGGTTCTGCGCCATCGGGCCGATGACCGCGATGCGGCGGGCGGCTTTCAGCGGCAGCGTGTTGTTCTCGTTTTTCAGCAGCACCATCGACTCCTCGGCGAGCCGCTCGGCGACGGCGAGGCTCGCGGGAAGCAGGAACCGGTCCGTCTCCTCCGACTCCGGGGTGTAGGGGCGTTCGAACAGCCCGAGCCGGAATTTCAGTCGCAGAACGCGCCGCACGGCCTCGTCGAGTTTCTCCTGCGAGACCTTGCCTTCGCGGACCAGGGCGGCCAGATGGGCGTCGTAACAGCGGTTCATCATGTCCATTTCGACACCCGCGTTGAAGGCCTTTTCGGCGGCCTCCTTTCGGTCGGCGGCCACGCCCTGCGAGCGCAGCTGCTCGATGGCGGCCCAGTCCGAGACGACGAATCCGTCGTGCGCCCAGCGCTCCTTGAGCACCTCGGTCAGGATGTAGGGGTTGGCCGTGCCGGGCGTTCCGCTGATGTCGTTGAAGCAGCTCATCACCGTAGCGGCTCCGGCCTCGATGCCCGCCTGGTAGGGCGGCATGTAGGTGTCCCAGAGCGTCTGACGCGAGATTTCGGTGTAGACGTAGTCGCGGCCGGCCTCCGAGGCGCCGTAGCCGACGAAATGCTTGAGGCAGGCGGCCACGCGGCGGGAGTCGGCGAGGTTGTCGCCCTGGTAGCCTTCGACCGCCGCCACTCCGTAGACGGCGTTGGCGTAGGGATCTTCGCCGTAGCCCTCCGAGACACGGCCCCAGCGGCCGTCGCGCGCCACGTCGATCATCGGCGAGAAGGTCCACTCGACGCCCGACATCCGCGCCTCCTGTGCGGCCACTTCGGCGGCCTGCTTCACCAGTGCGGGATTCCACGAGCAGGCCTGGGCCAGCGAAATGGGGTAAGTGGTGCGGAAACCGTGGATCACGTCGTAGCCGAACAGCACGGGGATTCCGAGCCGCGACTGCTCGATGGCTTTTTTCTGAAGCCGGTTGCGCAGTCCGGGCGAGGTGTCGAAGTAGATGAGCGAGCCGATTTCGGCGGGAATCTTGTCCACCGGATCGGCCACGTTGTTGGCGTTGTCGTTGCGGCCGAGCGTGTACTGGTTGAGCTGCATGACCTTCTCTTCGAGGGTCATCCGCGACAGCAGGTCGCTGACGCGCTCTTCGACGGGGCGCGAGGCGTCCTTGTAGGCGGGCTTTCCGCTCCCGTTCCGGGCCTGCGCCCCGAGGGCGGCGGCCAGCAGCAGGGCGATAACGGTTATTTTTTTCATAGGTTGTGCTTGTTATTTGAACACGGGTTTGTCCGAGAGGCGCATCGTTGCGCCGGGGTCGTTGTTTTTGAGGTCGAAAACCACGATGCGGTTCCCCTTTTCGGCGAGGATTTCGGCCGGAATGAGGATCGACTGCTGTTTCTCCTCGTCCCAGAACGAGCCGAGGTAGTGCCCGTTGATCCACACCTCGCCCATGCCCCATCCCGACACGTCGAGGTAAACGGCTCCTTCGTGCGCCGCACGGTCGAACTGCCCGCGCCGGAAACAGGGCGTGTTGCACGGGCCGAGGGCTTCGAACTCGAGGGTTTCGGGATCGGCGTCGCGCACTTCGAGCGGGGTGATCGTCCAGCCGGCGATCGTTTCGCCGCCGAGGCGGGCTTCGCCGAAGAGTCCTTTCGAGTTGTCGAGAATCTCCGGACCATAGGTGATGCGGCCGATGTTTTCGACATAGAGTTGCAATGTGTGCCGGCCGGGTTCGGCCTTCAAGGTCAGCGTTTTGCGGTTGTAGGTCAGGGTTCCCTGAAACACGCCGTCGAGGTAAACCGCGGCATAGTCCCGCACGTTTTCCAGTTCGAGCGCGGCCTCCCCTGCGGGAACGGTGATTGCGGCCTGGTAGAGGACGTATCCGAATTCCACCCCCACATCGCCCATAGGAAGCAGTTCGTCGGACTCGCTGACCTCGCCGTAAATCTGCGTCAGAGGGGCGCATTCGGTCATTTTCAGCTCCTGCGCCCCTGCCCGGAACAGGCCGGGCAGCAGGCAGCAGAGCAGTAGACAGATCTTGTTCATAATCGTGCGGTTTTAGCGCATGAAGGAGGTGATGAACGACTCGTCGAGTGTGACCTCGGGAGCGAAACGGTCGCTGCGGACGTAGCGGTCGATGCTTTCGAGCAGCTGGCGCGTGGCGGGGCGCTGGTCCATCTTCTTTTTCGTGTCGACCGCCAGAACGAGCAGTTTGCCGCCGCCGACGCGGGCTTCGAAGCCGATGCCGAGTTTCTCGTTGTTGTCGAAGCTGTCGATCACCTGGATGAAGGGCCGCAGCTGGCGCGGGGTCTGCTGCATCTCGATCACCTTGGCGTTCTCCAGAATGTCCCACCACTGCCAGTCGGTGTGGTATGAGGTCGGGAAGTCGGCGAACACGGGTTGCTCGGCGTGAATCAGACAGCCGATGGTCATCGGCGCCCAGGCGAACATGATCGGGTTCCAGAAATGGTTGTGGAAGGTCGATTTACGCCCCTTGACCTTGTTCGGCGCGGGGGTCAGGACGACTTTCTTCCCCGCGGCGAGGTGCTGTTTGGCCTGCTCGCCGAACTCCGTCGTGTAGAGCACCTCCGTATCCGACTGCATCAGCTGTGCGTTGCGCGGATAGACCCAGATGTCCCAGCTGTTGCTTGTCTTTTCACCGACGTTCAGGTGCACGGTCAGCTTCTGCGGGCCTCGCACCTTGCCGAGCGGAGCGGAGAACTCCCCGACGGGGAACACGCCGTCGGTGCCTACGGTCTGCGATTTCAGACTGCCCTTGGCGATGGCTTTCCCGCTGCCGTCGGTGATCGACCAGCGGATTTTCGCATTTTTGAGCGCCGCCGCGCCGAAGTTGTAGACCTCGGCCTTTGCCGTGAAGGTTTCGTCTTCGAACCAGGCGCTTTTCGGGTAGCGGAGCAGCGCCACGGTCGGCGCGCAGAAGGCCCGCCAATCCTCGGGCGTCACCAGGCCCTTGGAGTCCCAGAACGGATCGAGCACACCCACCGGGGCGTAACCCTGGCCCGGGAAGTCGTTGAGCGACAGGAGCTGAAATCCGGCCGATTTGGACGAGCGCAGCAGCGCCTCGATCACGGCCTTGTACTCCACGACGGTCAGCGCGCCCGAGGCCCGGAAGAAGTCGTGGGCCTGATCGCCCATGCCGTTGGCGGTGAGCATCTCGCGCCACAGTTCGAAGTTCCGGGCCTCGACCGGTCCCGTGTATTTCCCGATCTCGCGGAAGTCGGGATAGACGCACCGCTGGCCCGACTCGTGGGAAATTACCGGAACGTCCACGTCCGACTCCTTGCTGCGGTCCCAGTCGGTCGAGGGCCGTCCCTCGTAGACCTTCACGGGGCCTTTGTTGGTCTGCTGCGAGACGTAATACTGGTCGGACGGGACGCGCGTGCGGGCCGTCGAACCGCTGTACAGATGCCGCGTGTCGAGTTTGCGGCCGTCGGCGGTCAGCTCCTCGATGAAGTCGAAGTTGCCGGTGATCTCGTTGCCGTTGCAGTAGAGGACGAACGAGGGGTGGTTGCCGTACTCCTTGAGGATGGCGCGCATCTCGCGGCGGAAGAAGTCGTAG
>ERZ826220.3144-NODE-3144-length-13139-cov-3.190538_pt1 | contig 13139 bp, 8 predicted proteins | sample MGYA00519927_ERZ826220 | MGnify/ENA primary metagenome ERZ826220 (study PRJEB31778, sample SAMEA3449225) | human gut metagenome | biome: human gut; feature: human-associated habitat; material: faeces | place: United Kingdom | collected 2010/2012 ...
AGCAACTATGCAATTAGCAAGCAAATACAGTGATTCAACTTTCGAAAACGACGAGAAAATTGCCAAAGCACAAAATCGTTTGGCAAGCAAACTTGAAAGAAACATGAGTGAAAGAACAAATGGCCCAATTGATGCAGATACTGCTAAAAAATATAAGGCTAGAGCAAAAGCTGAAGCTGCAGAGACAATGGGTAACATAGATTATTTAAAGAATGGATAATTTTTATAAAAAGCAATCAATCTAATAAATTGGTTGCTTTAATTTTTATAGAGAGGTATAAAGTATTGAGTAAAGACTGGAAATTTTCAGATTTATTCTTAACTAAAATATAAAAATGCATTAAAGTAATGACATAACTATAATTTTGATATATAATAAGGTTATGAAATGGCACTTTAGACTATGGTGTATGGTTCTTATGCCAATAAAGGAAAAAGGAGAAAATTTCTATGGAAGAAAATAAAACACCAAATAAATCTGAAAAAGATATTATAAAAGAAAACATGCTAATTTTATATAAAGCATACCAAGATGGAAAGAAAAATACTGTTGATGAAATATCATATTATAAACAGATTGTGCTGCAAAGTGAAAAAAGCCCAATAATGTATGGACTGCAAGATATATATCCAGTAAACATAAAGGAGCCAGAAAAATTTTATGGAAATAGAATTTTGTTATATCAAAATGGAACTCCTATTGCGATGATAGATGAAAATTCAAATATAAAATTTTCTAACGAATACTTAGAGCAAATGAAGTCTTTGAACCCTTCAATATATGCACTTTTGCATTCTATGAATGGTAAACATTATGAATTACCACAAATACAAGAGGTAAGTGGAAAGCTTCCAGATATAAATTCAAAACAAGAAGTTGAAGATTTTAAATTAAGCAAAGAAGAGCTTGAAAATGCAAAACAAAATGAAGTAGCTGGGCAAGGAATGACAAAAAAAGAGAATTCCCAAGAGGCAAAGAATGAACAAGAACCCGAAAATGAAGAAGAAAGCATGGAACAAATTGCAAAGCAGTCAGGAATTGCTAAAGATGATATTAAATCTTGCTCTGAAATTAATCCGCACGAAAGAATTACAGACCAGAAAAGTTTTGAAGATATAGCAAATGTTACAGGGAAATATTCTAAAATTTTTGTAGTATCTGCGAATGGTAAAACGCGTGGAAATTCACTTTATTCGTTCTGGGGAATGACACAAGATGGAAAGATGGAACCAGTTCAAGGTTTGGAAGAAAGACAAGGAGTAAATACTGGAAAATCGATATATTCTATAAATAGAGACGGCTCACAAGTAAAAGAACAACAAACATCAGCATTGTTTACAATGCCTAATCAAAGAGAAGGATTTTCTGTTACAATTGGACAATACGGAATTATAGAAACAACATATGTAAGACGTAGTCCAAACGAAAATAAATATATAGGAAGTACTGTGAATTCATCAACACAAAAGCCTACTACAAGAGAGGTTCAGGAGTTTATGAATGACAGCAGAACAACCGATGCTGAATTGAAAGATACAATTGATAAAACAGAACATCAACTTGGAGAAACATCTGAAACTAAGTTAAGAAATGTTGATGATAACCCCAATAATGATGTTGAAATTGATATGGACCAAGAAATAACTTTACATGACGGAACAATCACAACTCTTGCAAAAGAAGCAGAAACGTTAAATATTGCACCAGATGAATACAAAAAACAATTTGCAGAAAGAGAAGCTGATTGTTATGCTGACAAAGTAGAATTAATTAGAGAAGAACAGGCGGAGGAACAATCTGCAGAGCGTGCTGAAGAACATGAAGAAAGAGCAGAAAGGTCTTTAGAAAATGATGCGTGGGAGAGAATTAGAAAACATCAATAAAATAAAAAATTAATGTTTTTAAGCTTAAATATTTTTCAAATAAAAAAGACAAGCTATAGAAAAATTACAATTAGATTACAAATGAAAGAAATAGTTGAAATATACATAGCAAATAAAGTATAATAAAAAAGAATAATATTTTTGTGCAGAAAAAGCACATGGAAAAGCTAAGAAAGGAGCTCAACAAATGAGAGAAAAAGAAAGAGAGGAAAGTAAGAAAAATATGAAAAATACACGAGAAAAAAATAACAAAACACAAAAGCGGAATAACGTTAATAGCTCTAGTAGTTACCATAGTTGTTTTGCTAATACTTGCCGGAGTAAGTATAAACTTGGTGCTAGGAAACAATGGAATAATAGCAAGAGCAAAAGAAGCAGAAACAAAATCTGCAGAAGCAAGCCAAAACGACTTAAAAGGAATGAATGCATTAACAGAAGAAATGAATAATGCATTAGGAGAAAAGCCAAAAGTAGACTTATCAAAATATAAAATAGGAGATTACGTAAATTACACATATGATACAGCCGAGAATTATGTATTAACATCAGCAACATGTGGGTCAAGTAGCAACCCAACAGATGGAATACCACAAACAACAGGATTAAAGTGAAGAATATTAAATATAGATGAAGTAAATGGAACAGTAGACTTAGTAAGTGCAGCGCCAACAAGTAATACAGTATGGTTTAAAGGAATATTAGGATATAATAATGGACCATATGTAATGGATAAAATATGTGAAGAATTATATAGTAATAATAGACGAGGAATAAAAGCAAGAAGTATAGACTTGATAGATATGGAAAAGCATTTAACAGCAGCAGGAATAGCAGCAAGAAATGCAGATTCAAATGCTGTAAAATATGGAACAACAAAAACATATACAAGTAACACAAAATATCCAAGCTTATATGCAGGACAAAAGGGAGCAGGAGTAAATGTAGCAGAAGCAAATGCAAGTATAATAGCACAACCAGATATAAGTAAAGGAAATGACCCATATGAAGAGAGTAAACCAATAGCAACAACAGAGCCAACAACTGATAACACATCAGGAACAGGAAATCCATTAACAGTAACGCAAACATATTATTATATACCAATAAACGATACTAACTATGGAACTGCATCAAGTATACTAGCAAATGGTACGCCGTTCTGGGTGGCTGCGCGTTATGTCAATACTGGCTCAGACGTTGCTTACTTTGGCCTTCGCTATGCGTACACGAACACTAACGGCTACGGTATGTTCTATTCGTATGGGAACACGGGCGGCGATAACTATGCTCTTCGCCCCGTAGTTTCTCTACCATCTAGTCTCCTAACAGGAGAACAAACAAATGGAGCTTGGAACTTGAGCAAGTAGAAAAAATGAATGAAAAAACAATGAGCTAGGGAGGCCTATGGTCTCCCAGCTCCGAGTAAGGAGTGTTTAGCATAAGCATAATAACAATAATAAAAGAAGTAAAAAATGTGCATCCAGAAGATATAACAATGGTAAAAGTAGGTAATTTTTACAGGGTATATGGGAAAGATGCATATATTATAGCGTATTTATTCAAATACAAAATATCGGAGGAAAATGATATCATGGTATCAGGTTTTCCAACGAGTTCAATAAAAAAAATAGAAGCCAGACTTGAAAATAAGAAAATAAATTACATTGTTTTAGACAGAAAAGATAATTATGCTGTGAATGAAAGAACAGACTTTAAAAATTTAAATACATACCAAAAACACTTTAATCTGTCTAAAACATATGTAAGCAATGTAAGAAGAATAGAAAATATAAACGAGTATTTGCTAAGCTTAGCAAGCAAAGAAGAATTAAAAATTTTATTAAAGGATATAGAAGAGTGCATAGATGCAACAAGAAAAGTTTAAAGTAATTGGATACATTAGAAATTTAATAAATAATGTGGATAAGAATTTAGAAAATTTTCCTAAAAAGGATATAGAAATAAAAAATAGAATAAGAAATTCAAGTTATGATTTATTAGAGCTTGCTTATGAAGCTAATACAACTGAAGATGATGAAATAAAAATTTCAATTATAAATAAATGTATCGCAAAAGCAAAAATTATAGACTTTCTAGTAAACTTAAGTTACGAAAAGCAGATTATTAATAATAAACGTTATATTAAATTTGGAGAGTCCATAGATGAAATAATAAAATATTTAGTTGGTTGGAAAAAATCTATTAAGAACCAATAAAATATATAAAAATCAATTTGGGCACGGTTGTCGGTTTGCGGACAGTGTTTCTTAGTATTTGGGTTCTGGGTGGCTGCGCGTTATGTCAATACTAACTCAGACAATGCTAACTTTGGCCTTCGCAATGCGAACACGAACACTAACGGCTACGATATGTTCAATTCGAATGGTAACACGAACGGCAATAACTATGCTCTTCGCCCCGTAGATTCTATAAACTGTGGTTATGCAATTATAAATTGCATAAGAGATAATATAGAAACAAACCGTTGTCCGGTAGCTTGTAAAAGCTATAAATGTAAAAATAGATAAATATTTTGTTAGTAGGGAGAAATCATCGAAAAGAAATTTATTTTAGCACTATTTTTAGAGCAGTAATTTATGAAGTTACTGCTCTTTTATATTTTTAACTTATTATTACACAAATTTTTATAGCAAATTCTAGAAGCAACAACACTATTTAATGAGAGTTTACCAATACTATATAAGTACATCTTCTTTTTTAGTCTTCGTTTCACTGTTCTGTATTTTGCGTAATTTCCGTATTTGTTTCTACCAATAAAAATAAAATTATCTGTACTTTTAAAAATTCTAGTTTTTTTATTTAATCTTAAGTCCTCTTTTTCTAAAAAAATTGTAAGCTGTTCTAAACAATATTTTAAGTATTCTTTAGACTCATGAAACAATAAAAAATCATCTTGATAACGAATTACTCCTTTTATGTGTAGTTCATTTTTTATGAAATGATCCATGTCGTTTAAATAAAATACGGCAAGAACCTGGCTTGTCATGTTTCCGAATACTTAAACCTTCGGAATCACTATCTATAACTTTAAAAACTACATCAAGAGCCTTTTTATCTTTAATTTTTCGTTCCAATTTTCTTTTTAAAATGTCATGATTAATACTTGCAAAAAATTTGCTTATATCGCATTTTAAAATGTAATAAGTACCATTTTTTTGCTTAAAGTAGTTACGATAATATATATAAAGTTCTAAGCCTCTTTTCATTCCCATGTCTTTTCTACTTGCAACATTAAAGTTTAGTAAACAAGGCATTAGAGCAGGGTAGAGTATATGCCTAGAAATTAAATGGTTTATAACTTTGTCTTGCATATTTTGGCTTACAATTCTTCTTTCTTTTGGCTCATAAATTGTAAAAATATTATATGGTCCAACTTCGTATTTCTCATTTTTTAAAATGTTATAAATACGAGAGATATACACACATTTATACTCTCTAAAAAATTCGACTTTTCTTTTATTTTTAGTATTTCTACAAACTTCATTATAAGCATTAACAATATTGTTAAAATCATAGGTTGCTTCATACAAGTGGCTTTTTCTTTTCATCAGAAACCTCCTGCATAACTTGCTTAAAATCATGTTGCAAATTAAAAAGAGTATCAAAGGCCTGACTTATTGATAGCATGTCTATGTTTAAATTTAGAAAAGTATTCAAAGTTTTTTCAAAGAACTGGTTATTAACAAAAAAATTTAAATCAACAGAATTAGAAACTGTTTTAATGTTATCATCACAAACAATATGAACTGAGTAACCTGCAATTTTAAATTTTTCTATATATTTATCTAATGAATTTGTTGGAAAACCACACTTTACGACAGAATTGTTTAAATTGCTTAATTTAAAACCAAACTGTTGAGACATAGCTCGTGCGTCATCATCTAAAAAAATATAGAAAATTCCGCTTTTAAATAAATAAAACTTATTCGAATCTTGAGATTTTAGCGAGATATAGTTATTAAATAATTTACTCATAAACATTTTTTCCTTTCTTGCTTTAATTAATATTTCATATAATAAAAAACTTTAACAATTTTTAGAAAAATTGCTGGAGATATTTTACAAATTCATCAAATAATTGTATATTAGATGTAGGTAAAAATTAACCACTAAAAATGGTTATTTTAAGAACCTAATTTAGGACTTACAATATATGGTAAGAAAATATATAATTTTAACAAAGGAGAAAGAAAAATGTCATGTTTTAGCAGATTTTGTAAAAAAGGAACTACAGTAAACAAAAAATTAAGTATTGATGAGAATCTTTATCAAGATTTAACAGAACTCTCTAACAGTACGTATGATGCGTCAATCAGTAAGCTAGTAAATGCGGCAATAGAGGAATTAATTACTACCAAAAATGTAGCTCTGTATAAAAAAGAAAATACAAATCAAGTATCTAGGTCTTTTTTAATAAGGGAAGACTTCTTAAATGGACTTTATGAATTAAAAGAAAATTATTCTGTTTCTATAAATTCGCTTGTAAATATTGCGATAAGAAATGCTGTAACAGAAGAAAAAATGGAATCAAAAGGATTAGACAAATTGAAATAGTAAAAAATACCATGGGATAATTATTTATAAAATTATCTCATGGCTTGATTTTATTATTAAAAAATTATTAGTTTAGTGTAAATCACTTGCAACTTCTTGTAATGTTACTTTTACTACTGTTCCTTCTTCAACAGTTGCACCAACGGCTGGGTCTTGGGAAACTACTATTCCAGAACCTGTAGATTGAATATTTAAGTTTTTACTCTTTAAAGTTGCTGTTACGTTACTCAAACTCTTTCCTTTTAAGTCTGGTACTGTTACAGAAACTGATGTGCTATTTTCTTCTGTATATAGTTTACATACGCCATTCTTTGAAACAGATACGCCTGCTTTTGGTGTTTGGACTGTTACTATTTCGTCATCACTTGCAGAAGTTACAGGAGTAATTCCTAAATTTTTCAATATTTGTTTTGCTTCTGATACTGTTTTATTTCTTAAATCTGGTATTGTTATTAAAGATGTATTATTTGTTGTTACTTCTGTTGCATCATTTGAAGGAATTCCTAAGTATGGCAATACTTCGCTTAATACTTGAGATACAACTGGGGCTGCAATTGCACCACCATAGTAATTTTTAACTTGTGGACCATATAATACTAGTAATGCTACTACTTTTGTATTTTCAACTGGTGCTATTGCTAAGAAAGATACAACATATCCATCTTCTGGGTGGTTAGGGTTTGGCTCAGATGTTCCTGTTTTTCCACCTATTGTATATCCTTTTACTGCACCATATTTTCCACCACCATCTGTAACAACAGATTGCATCATGCTACGTACTTTTGTAGCTGTTTCAGATGATATTACTTGACGTACTTCTTTTACATCAATGTTTGTAACTGCACCTGTGTCTGGGTTTTCTATGCTTTTTACAATTCTTGGTTGTACTAAAACACCATTGTTGGCAATTGCACTTGCGGCTGTTATCATTTGTAAAGGTGTAATTGTAAATCTTTGACCAAATGACATTGTAGCAAGCTCTGTTGTACCTACATTTTCTAGCTTATGGAATTGGCTTGAAGCTTCTCCAGATGTTGCAATCCCAGTTTTATCAAATAGTCCGAATGCTTTGAAATATTTATACAGTGTAGTTGCTCCTATACGTTGACCTAATTGAATTAATGCTGGGTTACAAGAGTTTTCTAAAGCGTTTCTTAAAGATTCACTTCCGTGCCCAGATTTGTTTGCACAATTTATTTTTATTCCAGAAACCATTTGGCTTCCACTACAATAAAAGTCACCAGCTGTGTCGGTTTCTACAACATCTTCCTCTAAGCCGACAGAAGCCATTACAGTTTTAAATACAGAACCGGGTTCATAGGTTTCGGTAACAACTTTGTTACGATACATTTTGTATAAGCTGTTTGTTTTTTCCTCACTAGAAAGTGTGTCCCAAGTTTCTTGAAGAGTTTCGTTTGGTTCAAATGGGGTATTTAGGTTATAGTCTGGATATGTAGCCATTGCTAGAATATCTCCAGTAGATGGGTCCATAATTGTCATTGCACCACCATTTTTACAATTATTTTCTTCAACAGCCTGTTTTAAATATTTTTCTACAATAGTCTGAATATTTGCATCTATTGTAAGAGTAATGTTACTTCCATTTTCAGGAGCTATGTATTTTTCATCAGTGTCTGGAATAGATTCTTGAGTTGCATCTATTGAAGTAGTTACACGCCCTGGAGTACCAGTTAATGTTTCATCCCAGTAATACTCAATTCCGGCTAGACCGTTGTTATCACTCCCGCAAAATCCAATTAAATTTGAAGCTAAATTATTATAAGGGTAAGATCTTTTATTGTCTTTATCTATGTTAATTCCTGAGCTCCACTTATTATCTTCCATCCATTGCTTTAATTTAGAAACTTTATCTATATCAACTTTTTTAGCAATTGTTTCTACTGAATTTGTGCTTGTTACTTTTCCTAATCCTTCATTATAATCTAATTCAAAAATATCTGATAACGCTTTTGCAACTTTTTCTTTTAAAGCATTTGTAGCTTCAGCATCGTTTTTTACAGCTATAAGTGAAGGGTTTACACTAATAGTATCAACCTCAGAACTTACAGCTAAAGCCTTTCCAGTAGAATCGTAAATTGTTCCTCTTTTAGGGCTTAGAACTCTGTTAGCAGTAATTTGCTTATATGCTCGTTCTTTTAGAAAACTTCCATCAATGAATTGCAACCAGAAAATTCTAAAAACTAATAATAAAATTAATATTAAAAAAATAACCGCAAACCACTTTAAATGGGTGCTTTTGTTATCTATTTTTACTTCTTTTTGTTTCTTATAATTCATAAAACCACCATCTTTTCTTTAGATAGAATTATTGTATATTAATATGGGGCAAAAATCAATAAAAAGCACAAAAATGGTTGAAAAATCTTGCTACAATTTATTGCTTTTAAATTTAAAATGTAATATAATTGAATATGTATAGGAATTTAAAATAATAAAAAATAAATAAAAGGATGGAGAGTATGAAAAAGTTTAAAAAATTAGTATCAAGCATTTTAATTACTATGTTAACAGTGGCTACACTTGGGAGCATTAGTGCTGTTAAGGCTGCAAGTGCAGGACCACTATATTTAGGCATTGTTTCACTTCGTAGAGCCGGATATGGCTATCAACAAGAAGGTAGCAAAGTATGGAAAATAGCAGAATATGATAGTGAAAATGGAAAAACCGCAGATTTAAGTAAAACTATTTACTGTATTAAAGGTGGACCTGGATTTGGCTCTAGTGATATGGCAACAGGTGGTGTACCAACAATAAGTAAATATACACAAAAGTTTAACTTAAAAGATTTAGCTTCAATACCAAGTACATATTCAAAAATTTTACCAACAGGAAGCAATTATAATTCTTTGATGTGGTTATTAGATAATATTTATATAATGCCTGCAATTGGAACAGACAATACAACTGCAAGAGAAGAATTTTTAAAGAGTAAAATTCCAAATGAATTATATGAACTTATAACAGATGATGATATAGATGCTGTACAGCAATTAGCAATTTGGTATTTCACAAACCCATCGGGAGATAAATATCATTATGAAACATCAAACTTTAAAATAAACTCAATTGCAAATGTAGATTCAAATTATGCTTCAATGGGAGATATTTTTGGAGATGATGGTTGGGATAGAGAAGATGCAATAGAAGCATTATTCCAATATTACATTACAAATGCAAAAGCAAATAGCAATTACAAGAGTACAAACAATACAACATCTCCAATCGAAATTGTAAAGAGTAATGCTACAATGACAAAGGTTGGAAGTAACTATGTTGCAGGACCTTATAAAATAAACCAATTATTAAATGTTGATTATACATTAAATGCAACATTTACAGATATAAATGGAACAACAATTACTCCAAGCATTGGCATTAAAGATGTAAGCGGAAATGTAACTGCCACAACAAAAACATTAAAAGAATTAGTAGGACAAGAATTCTATTTAATTATGCCAACAAGCTCAAATATATCTGGAATAAAAATGACTGTAAATACATCATACACATCAAAAACAGTTGATTATTGGTCAGTTGCAGATGCTCCAACAACAGAGCAACCAGTTGTAATTGTAAATGAAACTCCATTAAACTTTTCAGATGCAACTTCAATAGTAGTACCAAAACCATTCGATTTAAGCTTAAGAAAATTTATTACAAACATAAATGGAACAGAAATTACAAATAGAATACCACAAGTAGATGTTAGCAAATTAGCTTCCGGAGAAGCAACAACAGCAACATATAATCACACAAAAACACCACTTAAAGTTGCAATTGGCGATGTTGTTACATATACAATAAGAGTATACAACGAAGGTGATATAGATGGATATGTTGAAGAAATAACAGACCATTTACCAGACCAACTTGAATTTATAGTAGATGACCAAGTTAATATTGAGTATGGTTGGAAAATAGCAAGTAGTACAGATTTAAAAACAATTAAAACAGAATATTTATCAAAAGCAAATGAAACAACTGATGGTGCAAATAAAATATCGGCATTTAATGGAACAACACTTGCATATAAAGATGTAAAAATAAAATGTAGAGTTGTTGCAACAGATCCAATGGCTGATAAAATAACAAACATTGCAGATATCACAAAATTTACAGATGGTGATGGAAATACAGTAACAGATAGAGATTCACAAGAAAACAATGTAAATTTACCAACTGGAAAAGACTTAGAAAATTATAAAGACTCTGAAATAAACAGAGGAGAAGAATATATACCAGGACAACAAGATGATGATGATTTTGAAAAATTAACATTAAAAGAATTTGATTTAAGTTTAAGAAAATTCATCACTGGAGTAAATGGAACAGCAATAACAAATAGAGAACCACAAGTAAATGTTACTCCATTAAAAAATGGTGGAACAACAGCAATATACAATCATCCAAAAACACCAGTATCTGTTGCAATTGGAGATTTAGTTGAATATACAATTAGAGTTTATAATGAAGCAGAAATAGATGGATATGTTGAAGAAATAACAGACCATTTGCCAGATCAACTTGAATTTGTTGCTGGAAATGAAATAAATACAAAATATGGTTGGGTAGTTGATAGTACAAATTCGAAAATAATTAGAACAAATTATTTATCAAAAGCTAAAGAAGCTTCTGAAGGTGCTAATAAAATTAAGGCTTTTGATGGAACAAAGTTAGATTACAAAGATGTAAAAGTTGTATGTAAAGTAATTTCAACAGATCCAATGCCAACTAAGATTACAAATATAGCTGATATTACAAAATTTACAGACGGCAACGGAAATAAAGTAACAGATAGAGATTCACAAGAAAACAATGTAAATATTCCATCTGATTTACCAGGATATAAAGATGATGAAATAGGAAAAGATTATGTACCAGGACAACAAGATGATGATGATTTTGAAAAACTAAAAATAAAAGAATTTGATTTAGCTTTAAGAAAATTCATCACAAAAGTAAATAATACAGAAATAAAGAGTAGAATTCCACAAGTTGATACAACACCTTTGAAAAATGGAACAGGAACAACAGCAATTTATAATCACTCAAAAGAGCCTGTAAAAGTTTCATTAGGAGCAGTAGTTGAATATACAATTAGAGTATACAATGAAGGTCAAGTAAATGGATATGTAGAAGAAATTAAAGACCACTTACCAGACCAATTAGAATTTATTAAAGATAATGAAACAAATAAAAAATATGGTTGGATAGTTGATAGCACAGATTCAAAAGTAATAAAAACATCATACTTATGTAAGGCAAATGAAAAAGTAGCCGGAGAAAACAAAATACCAGCATTTGATGGGACAACATTATCTTATAAAGAAGTAAAAGTAGCTTGTAAAGTAGTTTCAACAGATCCAATGCCAAGCAAAATAACAAACTTAGCAGATATATCAGATTTTACTGATGGAGAAGGAAACAAAGTAACAGATAGAGATTCTAAAGAAGACAATGTAAAAATTCCAGAAGATAGACCAGGATATAAAGATGATGAAAGTAAAAAAGATTATGTACCAGGACAAGAAGATGATGACGACTTTGAAAAAGTAACACTTGTAAAATTCGACTTATCATTAAGAAAATTCATAACAGCAGTAAATAATACAGAAATAACAAGTAGAATACCACAAGTTGATGTTACTCCAATAAAAGATGGAAGCAGTACAACAGCAAAATACGATCATCCAAAAGATCCAGTACTTGTATCAAACGGAAACATAGTAACCTATACAATTAGAGTATTTAACGAAGGTGAAATGGACGGATATGCAAGTGAAATAAAAGATGATATGCCACAAGGTTTAAAATTCTTAACAGATAATAAAACTAACATAGAGTACAGATGGAAAATGTTAGATAAAGATGGAAAAGAAACAGAAAAATTAGATGAGGCAGTTTCAATAGTAACAGATTATCTATCAAAAGAACAAGAAAAAACAGCAGGAGCTAACTTATTAAAAGCGTTCGATGGAGAAAAATTAGATTACAGAGATGTAAAAGTTGCATTTGAAGTAACAGAACCAAATACATCAGATAGAATTTTAATAAACCAAGCTCAAATATCAAAAGATTCAGACAAAGATGGAAATGATGTTACAGACCAAGACTCAGTTCCAGATAAATGGAATGAAGGAGAAGATGACCAAGATAAAGAATATATCAAACTAACATATTTTGATTTAGCATTAAGAAAATGGGTAACAGAGGCAATAGTAATAGAAGATGGAAAAGAAACAGTAACACAAACAGGACATACAGCAGAAATGGATCCAGAGCCAGTAGTAAAAGTAGAATTATATAGAAAAGACATAAATAAAGTAACAGTAAAATTCAGATATAAAATCAGAATAACAAATGAGGGAGATATAGCAGGATATGCTAAAGAGATAACAGATTATGTGCCAGCAGGACTAAAATTTGTAGCAGAAGATAATCCAACATGGACAGATAAAGGAAATAATGTAATAACAACAAATGAGTTAGAGAATAAATTGTTACAACCAGGAGAAACAGCAGAGGTAGAAGTGTTATTAACATGGATAAATGGAGAAGACAACATGGGACAAAAAACAAATATAGCAGAAATATCAAAAGACTATAATGATAAAGGAGTACCAGATAGAGATTCAACACCAAATAATAAACAACCAGGA
>ERZ826220.3157-NODE-3157-length-13099-cov-22.892748_pt1 | contig 13099 bp, 8 predicted proteins | sample MGYA00519927_ERZ826220 | MGnify/ENA primary metagenome ERZ826220 (study PRJEB31778, sample SAMEA3449225) | human gut metagenome | biome: human gut; feature: human-associated habitat; material: faeces | place: United Kingdom | collected 2010/2012 ...
ATCATAATTTCCCTTGCCTTTGTCGGAAGATTGTGCTATATTTTGCTACGAGTAAGGGAAGCGATAAGATCGTTTCGCTTCCTTTGCATATACGGAATATAGATTCCGTTCTCAAAATCTCATATTTTGGCAAAACCGCCGAAAGGCGGCGACGCAAAGCCAGATGGGTCTAACGCCTCTCCGAATGGAGAATACGCTATGACAGCCGGTTGCACCCTTACTGATGTATTCGTTTGTCACTGCTCCGTCCGGCTTTGCTGGAACGGAGCTTTTTTCGTGAGGGGGTGGCTGACGATCCGACGAACATTTCGAGCGTTTTGCGCGGAACAGGGAAAGACTGCTTTGCTTGCCCAGTGGGATATTGAGCGAAATTTACCACTCACGCCGGATGATGTGACTTTCGGCAGTCACAAAAGAGTCTGGTGGACCTGCCCAAGCGGCCACTCGTGGCAGGCGATGGTCTACACCCGCAGCGAGGGCACAGGCTGCCCCGTCTGCGCCGGGAAAACCAAGCGAACCAAGTAAACCCAGCCCGCGGAGACGGGCAAAAGATAAAGAAAACTTTAGGAGGTAAAAGTGATGAAACAGCGAATTCTTGCAATATTATTGTCACTGACGATGATGTTCACGCTGGTTCCGACAGCAATGGCGGAAGGAGAGACGGCGGTTGCCAAGGTTGGCGAGGCCGAATATGACACGCTGCAGGCGGCCATTGACGCGGCTACCGCCGGTCAAACGGTGAAACTGGTAGCGAATACGGCTGAGGATATCAAGATTTCAGCTGGTAAAGATATTACGCTGGATTTGGGAAACAGCAAACTGACCAATAAAAGCGGTGATACCATTACTGTTGAGTTGGGTGCAACTTTGACTGTTACTGGTAATGGCGAATCTGCGGACGAGGACGGTTCTGCGGGTACTGTTGATAACACCACACATCAGAAAGCAGATATTGTTAACAATGGTACTGTTATTTTGAATGGAGGTTGGTATCTCCGTAGTCAGGAAACTGGCGTGGACACTAACACTCCTGGCAGTAATAGCTATTACAACATTCTGAACCATGGTGAAATGACCATCAACAATGATACTATGGTTATGCAAGAAGGCAAGTTTTCCAGCCTGATTGTAAATGGCTATTATGACTATGCGGGAGGCTCTGATCCGCGTCAAAACTATGTAGATGGCATCAATCAGGCTGCTCCGAAACTGACTATCAACAATGGTGGTTTTCTGGGTGGCGTGAATACCATTAAAAATGATGATGGCGGTGAATTGATTATCAACGGCGGTGGTTTCGGCAATGAAGAAGGCTGCGCGGTGATGAACAACAACACAGCTACTATTAAGGGTGGCCGTTTTATAGCTGAAGGTAATTATGTACTGTATAGCAGATACATCAATGATACTGTTAATACTGGCAAGCTGACGGTTACTGACGGTCAGTTCGAGGGTAATCTTGCGCAGATTAACAATGCGCCGATTGCAATTTCTGGCGGTACATTCACAACTGACCCGACTGCATATTTGGCAGAAGGTTACATGTCTCCGAAGGTTGGCGATTCCTACAAGGTAGGATTGGAAACGGATGCAGTTGCTCAGATTGATGATAATAAATATACAACACTGCAGGATGCCTTTCAGGCGGCAACAAAGGGAGATACAGTTAAGCTATTGACCGATGTTCACACTGATGGTACTGATTCGTATGATGCATGTCTGACGATTCGTGTGCCCATCACTTTGGATTTGAATGAGCATACCATTTACAGTCCGGACAACATGGGCAATAACAGCAAAAACTTTGTTGCATTGTATGTTGCTGCAGATACCACACTTAAAGCAACAACCGGTGGTATTGATACAGGTAAGAATGGTGGCTATGCAATCAATGTATACAAAGGCGCAAAGTTGACCATTGATGGGGGTAAATACTACGGTGGTGGCACTGCGGTACAGGTACGAAAAGGCGAACTGACCATCAATAATGGCTATTTTGATGCAGAAGCATTTAGCGGCTCTTATGGTTACAACTTTATTATTAACTGCATAGATTCTGCTTATAAAGATGGCACTGCTAATGTTGCTATTAAGGGTGGCTATTTTGCACACTTCGATCCTGCTAACAACAAGGCTGAGGGTGCAGGCACAAACTTTGTTGCAGACAACTGTATTTCCGTGACCAGTGACAAGTCCGGTTATGACTACAAGGTAGTTCAGAAAACTGATACCGGTTCTATTGTAGTTAAACCTGCTGTTGCAGAGCCGGAAGTCAATGTAAGCGATAAAATTTCCGAAAGCGACAAGCAAGCAGTTGAAAATGCAGCTAAGTCTGTTGCCGTACCGACCCTCGGCGCAGCAGCAGGTGACAAGGTTGCAGCAATTAACAAGACAGAGGCAGAGAATCTGGCAGCAAAGGCACATGGCCTGCAGAACCCGACCTTGTACGTTCAGACTGCACTTAAGGTAGAACCGACTGCTTATAGCGCTGAGAATAAGACGCTGACGCTGGATATCACTCCGCAGTATCGCATTGTAGCATCTACTGCTGATAAAGCAGATGACATCCAACTGTCTGGTAACTCTAAAAATGCACAGGTTGTGCAGGATTATCAAAAACTGACGATTACTGCACCGACTGTTGTTACGATGGAATTGCCGACGGGATTTGCTAATGCCAATGACAAACTGAGCATTAAGCACACCAAAGACAATGGAACCGTGGAATATTACACCGGTAAAGTTACTGCGGACGGTGGTAAACTGTATTTGACCTTTACTACCAATGGTTTTAGCCCCTTTGTGATTTCCTCCGCTGTTGCATCTATCGATGGTGTGATGTATCCTACCTTGGCTGAGGCTGTGGCTAATGTTGACAGCGGTAAGACCATCATGCTGGAAACAGATTGTGCGGAGGCTGTGACCGTATCCCGCACCGTGAAGTTCACTCTGGACAAGAACAGCCATGCTTTCACCGGCTCCATCAAGGCTGGCAGCTACACCACCGTTACTGCCACCGGCACTGAGCTTGTTGAGTACACCTTCACCTACAGCAGACCCTACTCCGGCAGCAGCTCTGACCCGACCTACTCTGTCACCGTGGACAAGACCGAGAACGGCAGCGTGACCGTCAGCCCGAAGAGCGCCAGCAAGGGCGACACCGTGACCGTGACCGTCAAGCCCGACAGCGGCTACGTCCTCGAGACCCTGACCGTCACCGACAAGAACGGCAATGAGCTGACGCTCAAGGACAAGGGCGATGGCAAGTACACCTTCACCATGCCCGCCGGCAAGGTCGAGGTCAAGGCGACCTTCATGGAAGACAACAGCGTCTTGAACTTCTTCTACGACGTGCCCAACGGCGCGTACTTCTATGAGGCTGTCAAGTGGGCGGTCGACAAGGGCGTGACTAACGGCCTGTCTGACACGATGTTTGGCCCCTACGAGTCCTGCACGCGTGCCCAGATCGTGACGTTCCTGTGGCGCGCCGCCGGCAGCCCAGAGCCGAAGACCGCAAGCAGCTTCACGGATGTTCCCGCGAGCGCCTACTACGCCAAGGCCGTCGCCTGGGCGATCGAGAACGGCATCACGAACGGCATGACCGAAACGATGTTTGCCCCGAATGCGACCTGCACCCGCGGCCAGAGCGTGACGTTCCTGTACCGTGCCCTCAAGGGCACCGCGAGCGGCAGCACGAACTTCACCGACGTGAAGTCCGACGCGTTCTACGCTGATGCGATTAACTGGGCGGTTGCGAATAACGTGACGAACGGTACTTCCAACACGACGTTCAGCCCCAACGCGGACTGCACACGTGCGGAGATCGTGACGTTCCTCTACAGAGCCTATCAGGGCAAGTAAATCCAACTGAAAAAAGCGGCGGTTCATCAGAACCGCTGCTTTTTTGCGCCGCATTGACAAGCGCTCCCGCCCTCGGTATACTATGACCAAAAGCAAGACGGCAGTCAAAAATGCAGACGAGTTTGAGAGATTAAACTCGAAAAGGGGAGAGCAAATGAAGTATCTTGGAAAGCCCGCGGGCATGTGGGCGCTGTTTGCCGGATCGTTTGAAAAGCACCTGACGGTCGAATTCGACCTGACCGCGGAGCAGGCGAAGGACGTTGCGGCGCGTGCCAAAAAGAAATATCGCGAGATCATCGCGAAGCTGCCGGAATTTGACAAGCGCGACCGCTTCGAAATGAACATCGTCAACTGCGCGATGCTCGCCGCGTTTATCCTGTGCATGCCGCAGCGGCCGGACATCGAAACGCTGACGGACTACTACGCCGCGGCGATGATGACGCCCGCGATGAAGGCTTTCTGCCGCGCGAGCGGAAAGAAAAAGTTCACGCCCAAGGACATCGAGGGCATGAAGGCGACGGCGAAGCTGCGCGCGGGCGACCGCAACCCCTATTCGTGGAACATGGACTTTTTCGAGTACGAGGACGGCAGCGGCTACGAGGCGCGCTTCACGACCTGCGGCATCTGCACGCTGATGCAGGTGTTGGGGCTCTACGATCTGACGCCCGCGCTGTGCCATCTCGACTACACGATGAGCGACGCGGGCGGCGCGTCGGATTTCGTGCGCGAGTACACGCTCGCCTCCGGCGGCCCCTACTGCGACTGCGGGTATCACAAAAAGCAGTGAAAAAACAAAAAGGATGCGTCTTTCGATGCATCCTTTTTCCTTTATGTAGGGGACTCAATCTTCGTTGTAGGCATCCGAGGCCTTGATGCGCTGGTACATGTCCTGCATCTGGCGGTCGATCTCAGCGATCTTGCCCGCGCATTCGAACATCTCCTCGTTGATGCCCTCGGGCAGCTTCGTTTTGTCGACCTTGTAGCGGATATCGTGCTCAAGGCTCGCCCAGAAGTCCATGGCGATCGTGCGCAGCTGGATCTCCGCCACGACGTATTCCGTCCGGTCGGAGAGGTAGACGGGCACCTTGATGTCCATGTGCAGCGAGCGGTAGCCGTTGTAGTTCGGCGTCTGGATGTAGTCCTGCTTTTTGACGATCTCCACATCCGTCTGCCGCGCCAGCATCTCGCCCACGCGGTAGACATCGTCGATGTAGCTGCAAACGACGCGCACGCCCGCGATGTCGTTGATGTTTTTTCGCGCGGACTCGATCGAGAGCGGCAGGCCGCGCTTGATGAGCTTGGCGACGATGCTCGATTGCGATTTGACGCGCCCGTCGATGTGGTGGATGGGGTTTCGCGCGTAGAGGACATTGAATTCGCTGTTGAGAATGTTGAATTTCAGCGTGAGCTGCCGAACTGCCGCGTCATAGAGATTCTGCATGACAAGAAAGTCATGCGGATCTTCGCAGAGTGCGGCGCCGTTCCCCGTTCGATTCATTCTGAGCCTTCCTTTCCATCGGAAGCGTCAACGCCCGCCCGATGTGCTTTTGTTCCTTTCAGTATAGCAGACGATCACCGCCGCGCCAAGGGGAGAAATGCTGATTTTCCGCAAAAGTCTGCGCGAAAAAAGCAGCGGGCGGGAGAAACTACCAAGCGACGGGCAAAAGAACTTGCAATGCAGCGCAAGCCATTCTATAATTAACCTGAAAGGATATGCACAGCGTTCGGCACTTCCGCTCCGGTGGCAGAGCGAACGCGCGGAAGGTGCAGAAAAGAACAATGGATAAAAAAGGAAAACAGCAATTTCTTCTGGTCGCGTTCGGCGTGGCGCTCTATGCCGCGCTGATGAATCTCAACGAAGTCGCGGCGTTTCTCACGAGGCTCGCTACCCTCTTCACGCCGGTGATCATAGGGTTATTGATGGCGTTTGTCCTCAGTGTGCCGATGCAGGGCATCGCAGGACGTTTGACGCGCCTGATGCCAAAGGCAAAGGAAAAACACATTGACCTTCTCAGCCTGCTGCTGACGCTTTTGTGCGTGGTCATCGTCGTGGTACTGCTGTGCGTTCTGGCGCTGCCGCAGCTTGCCGCGTCGCTCAAGAGCATCGGCACACTGGTCAGGGAGAACTGGCCGGACTGGGCGCGCCTTCTCTCGGATCACGGCGTGGATACAAGCGAGCTCACCGATCGCATCGCCGCGCTCGATTGGAAAACGGTGCTGGAAAAGGCGCTCACCGGCGCCGGCGCGCTGATCGACTCGGTGGTGGATCTTGCCGGTACCACAGTCTCGGCGGTGGCCAACGTCACCTTTGCCATCGTCATCATGTTTTATGTGCTGCTCGACCGGCGCAGCCTTGCTAAACAGAGCCGCAGACTCCTCTACGCCAACCTGAGCGAGCGAAAGGCCGATCAGGTCTGCCGCATCGCGCGCCTGACGCACACCACCTACGCCCGTTTCCTGTCCGGGCAGTGCGTGGAGGTCGTGATCCTCGGCACGATGATCTTTCTCGCGTTCTCCCTATGCGGCATTCCCTACGCGGGGCTGACCGCCGCGCTGACGGCGGCCTTCGCCTTTGTTCCCTACATCGGCGCGCTGGCCTCCTGCGCAATCGGCGTACTGCTGACGCTGCTTGCCCAGCCGGAGAAGGCGCTGCTGTGCCTGATCGTCTATCAGGCGGTGCAGTTCACGGAAAATCAGTTCATCTACCCGCATGTGGTTGGCAGCAGCGTGGGGCTTGCGCCGCTGTGGACGCTCCTTGCGGCATTGCTTGGCGGCAAGCTCTTCGGCCTTGTCGGTATTGTGTTTTTCATTCCCCTCACGGCGGTAGTACTCCAGCTCGTACATGAGCACACCGCACAGCAGCTTTCGGAAAAGAAACTCGACCGCGAGGATCTGATCGAATAACAAAAAAGGACGACAGCTATTTTTAGCTGTCGTCCTTTTTTGTGCGGTCACGACTGCGCCATGCGCTCGAGGAGCTGGAAGGCCTCTTCGAGCTTGGGGTCGATATGGTCGGTCTGCAAAGCCTCGCGCACGCAGCCTTCGATGTGCGCGCGCATGATCTGCTGGTTGGCGCTTTTGAGGAGCGACTGCGTGGCGAGAAGCTGGTTGGAGATGTCCACGCAGTAGCGGTCGTCGTCGATCATCTGCAAAATGCCGTCGAGCTGGCCGCGGGCGATTTTGAGCTTGCGGCGGACGGAATCACGATCGGCTCTCATGGCCTTAGCGGATGGAGACGGCCTGATAGCCCGCCTCATCGACTGCGGCCTTGAGCGCCGCGTCGGTCACGCTGCCGTCCACGCTGACAGTGGCGGACTTGCTCTCAAGGTCGACCTTGGCCTCCTTCACGCCGGGGACGGCGGAAAGCGCCTGCTGGACGTGGTTCACGCAGTGCATGCAGGCCATGCCCTCAATGCTGATGACTTTTTCCATGTTCGTTTCTCCTTTTTCATTGTTACTTGCCATAGTTTGGTTGTTTGCTATCTCCACTCCGCTATCCGACGGAGAAGAAACCGTTTTGGGAGCTGCCGCCGTGTGCTTGGCCTTGAACCAGCGCAGGCGCAGCGCATTGCTCACCACGAATACCGAGCTGAAGCTCATCGCGAGCGCGCCGAGCATCGGGTTCATCTTGAGCTGGAAGGCGGGGTAGAAGATGCCCGCCGCGATGGGAATGCCGATGGCGTTGTAGAAGAACGCCCAGAAGAGGTTCTGTTTGATGTTGCGGATGACCGCGCGGCTCAACTGCACGGCGGTCGAGACGTCGAGAAGATCGCTGCGCATCAGCACGATATCCGCCGACTCGATGGCGACGTCCGTGCCCGCACCGATGGCGATGCCGACGTCTGCGCGCGCAAGGGCGGGCGCGTCGTTGATGCCGTCGCCGACCATGGCAACCTTCTTGCCGCCCTCCTGCAGGCGGCGGATCTCGCGCTCCTTATCCTGCGGCAGCACCTCGGCCACGACGCGGTCCACGCCGACCTGACGGCGGATAGCCTCGGCGGTCTTGGCGTTGTCGCCCGTGAGCATGACGACCTCGATGCCCATGTTCGAGAGCTCGGCAATGGCCTGCGCACTCGTGGGCTTGACGATGTCGGCCACAGCAATAAGGCCGATGAGCTTGCCGTCGAGAGCGAAGTAGAGCGGCGTCTTGCCGTCCTCGGCCAGCGCTTCGCCTTGTGCGAGCAGCGCGCTGCCCTCAATGTGGTTGGCCTCCATCATGCGGCGGTTGCCGGCAAGGCAGAGCTTGCCCTCGACCTCGCCGCGGATGCCCTGACCGGGGATCTGCTCAAATTTGTCGACGGGCAGTAACGTGAGCGATTCCTTCTCCGCCTCGGCCACGATGGCCTCGGAAAGCGGATGCTCGGAGAGCTTTTCGAGCGACGCGGCGACGGAGAGAAGTTTGTCCCTGCCGATGCCGCCGTCGACGATGTCGGTGACGACGGGCTTGCCCTGCGTGATGGTGCCGGTCTTGTCGAGCACGACGGTGTTGACGCTGTGCGTCGTCTCAAGCGCTTCGGCGGACTTGATGAGGATGCCGTTCACCGCGCCACGACCCGTGCCGACCATGATGGCCGTCGGCGTGGCGAGACCCAGCGCGCAGGGGCAGCTGATGACGAGAACGGAAATACCGATGGACAGCGCAAATTCCACGCTGTGGCCCGTCAGCAGCCATGCTGCCGTTGCGATGACGGCGATCGTGATGACGACGGGGACGAACACGCCGCTCACCTTATCGGCGAGCTTGGCGATGGGCGCCTTGGAGCTCGTGGCCTCGTCCACAAGGCGTACGATCTGGGAAAGGGCGGTATCGTCGCCGACCTTCGTCGCGCGCATCTTGAAATAGCCGGATTTGTTGATGGTCGCGCCGATGACGCTGTCTCCCGCCTGCTTTTCGACGGGGATGCTCTCGCCCGTCAGCGCGGATTCATCGACCGAGGACGTTCCCTCGAGCACGACGCCGTCGACGGGGATGCTCTCGCCCGCCTTGACGATCAGAACGTCGCCGAGTTGGACCTCCTCGACGGGGATGACGCTCTCGACGCCGCTGCGCTCGACCGTCGCGGTCTTGGGCGCAAGGTCCATGAGCTTTGTGATGGCGTCAGAGGTCTTGCCTTTGGCGCGGGCCTCCATCGTCTTGCCCATGGTGATGAGCGTCAGGATCGTGCCTGCGGACTCGAAGTACAGCTCCATCATATAGGTGTGCACCGTATCCATGTCCATCTGGCCAAAGCCGATGCCGATCTTATAGATGGCGTAGATGCCGTACACGATGGCGGCGCTGGAGCCCAGTGCGATCAGCGAATCCATGTTCGGCGAGCGCTGCCACAGCGTCTTGAAGCCGACGATATAGTACTGGCGGTTGATATAGACGATGGGCAGCAGCAGCAAAAACTGCGTGAATGCGAACGTCATCGCATTTTCCATGCCGAGGAAGCACGCGGGCAGCGGCCAGCCCATCATGTGGCCCATCGAGAGATAGAACAGCGGGATGGTGAAGAGGAGCGAGAGGGCGAGACGCTTTTTCATGTCGCTGTACGCCTTCTGTGCGGCGCTGACGCCGCCCGTTCCAGCGGCCTTCGCGGCGGGCGCGCTGCCGGGCTTTGCATGCAGGGATGCGCCGTAGCCCGCCTTTTCGACCGCGGCGATGATCTGCGCGGACGAAAGCTGGGATTCGTCGTATTCGACGACCATGCTGTTTTTCAGCAGGTTGACCGCGACCTGCTGCGCGCCCGGCTGCTTGGACACGGCCTTTTCCACGCGGCTGGAGCAGGCGGCGCAGCTCATGCCGGTCACGTCATAGGTTTCCTTTTTCAATTTGATTCCTCCTTCGGGACAAATACAATACCCATGTGGGGTATTTTTAATTTGCCAACAGTATAGGTCGGAAATTGGAGGATTGTCAAGACCTCTTTTCGAGAAATTTCCGTTTGGGCGAAAGTTGCGGCGTTTCGGTCGGGAAAACTTACCGCTGCCGCGCCGCTGGACAGCTTGCATCCCTTATGATAAACTGACGGCATGAGTTTTATGATAAGCAGGTGAAAAATGAAGCAAAAACATATCTTGAAATGGCTTGGCATCGCACTGGGCGTGTACCTTTTATATGGGGTGCTGACAGCCATTCTCGTCCCGCTGCCGCAAAAAGAGGCGACAGGGGAGCTGTGGAGCCAGTATGAAGCCCGATTGAGTACGGACGCATCGCAGGAGCGCGTGAGGAGCATCGAGGACACGGACAGTGCGCTGCTCTGGCGCTTGCAGCTCATCGAGAGTGCGGAAAGGGAGGTCATCTTCTCAACCTTTGACCTGCGCGCGGACGGCAGCGGACAGGATTTGATGGCCGCGCTCTATGGCGCGGCGCAGCGCGGCGTGCGGGTGCGCGTCATCGTCGACGGGCTGAACGGTTTTCTGCATCTGCAAAACAGCGGCGTTCTCCGCGCCCTCGCAGCGGAGGAGAATGTGGAGGTGCGCTTTTATGATCCCATCGACCTGCTGCGCCCGTGGAAGCTCAACTACCGTCTGCACGACAAGTATCTGATCGCCGACGGGAGCAAATACATCCTCGGCGGAAGAAATTCGAACGATTTGTTCCTCGGCTCATATCAGGAGAACCAGAACATCGACCGCGACGTGCTCGTCGTGTCGGACGGGGGAGAGGGCAGCTCGGTCTCCCAGCTTTTGACGTATTTTAAAAGCGTCTGGTCGCAGCCGGAGAATAAAACCATCACAGGCAAGACGTCCTCGCAGACCGACGCGCTGCAGGAGCGCTACGCGGCGCTATGCGCGGTGCATGGAAAAGAGCTTGCCGCCGTCGACTGGGAGGTGGAGACCGCGGCGGTCACGCATGTGAGCCTTCTCAGCGGATCGCCGCGCGCGGAGGCGAAAGCGCCTGAGCTGTGGGACGCGCTTGTCCGCCTGATGGCGCAGGGCGATGACGTCCTGCTGCAAACGCCGTACATCATCTGCAACAACAAAATGTATAACGATTTGGAAGCACTTGCCGAGACGCGGCAGCTGCGCGTGCTGACGAATGCCGTTGAAAACGGCGCGAACCCGAGCGGCTGCTCGGACTACTTACGCGAAAAGCAAAATATTTTATCGCGCGGCGTCGACGTCTACGAGGTCATCTGCGGTCAGTCGCTGCACACGAAGACGATTTTGATCGGGGATGATCTGAGCATCGTCGGCTCGTTCAACGCCGACATGCGCAGCGCATATCTCGACACGGAGCTGATGCTCGTCATCGAGAGCGAGGAGGTCAATGCCGCGCTGCGGCAGGAGAGCGTACAGTACATCGACCAGAGCCGCCTCGCCCTGCACGACGGCGGCACGGAATACGGCGCACGGTTTGAAGAAATGACGCTGCCTTGGGCAAAGCGCGCGCTGTATACGATTCTGAGCGTTGTCCAGCGCCCGATCCGCCACCTGCTGTAACGAGGCATAGCGGAAAATGAGGGAAAGGAATACGGATTTTGCCCGTATTTCCGTTTTTTCACCTTGCAAAAGACGTTCGGGTTTGCTATGATAAAAAATACGTATGGATACGTTCCGCTTTTTGTGGAGACAGAGGATAAGAAAGGAAGATCGTTATGATTTACACGACCGAAGTGCAGCATATGTGCCCCGTTGCGAAGGGCGCATATCACGGTCCGGCCCCGATCCCCGAAGAGGGCAAGTGGGTCCAGGCCAAGCAGATCGCCGATATTTCCGGCTTCACCCACGGCATCGGCTGGTGCGCGCCCCAGCAGGGCGCCTGCAAGCTGACGCTCAACGTCAAGGAGGGCGTCATTCAGGAGGCTCTGATCGAGACCATCGGCTGCTCGGGCATGACCCATTCTGCTGCCATGGCTTCCGAGATCCTGATCGGCAAGACCATTCTCGAAGCGCTGAACACCGACCTTGTTTGCGACGCCATCAACACCGCCATGCGCGAGCTGTTCCTGCAGATCGTCTACGGCCGCACCCAGTCCGCCTTCTCTGAGGACGGCCTTGCTGTCGGCGCGTCCCTCGAGGACCTCGGCAAGGGCCTTCGCTCCCAGGTCGGCACGATGTTCGCCACCGCCGAAAAGGGCCCCCGTTACCTCGAGATGGCCGAGGGCTACTGCTCCCGCGTCGCGCTCAACAAGGAAAACGAGATCGTCGGCTACGAGTTCATCAACCTCGGCAAGATGATGGACTTCATCAAAAAGGGTATCGATGCGAACGAAGCGCTCGAAAAGGCCAAGGGTCACTATGGTCAGTGGGACAACGCTGCCAAGTACATCGACCCGCGTCAGGAATAAGGAAGGGAGGACGAAATAATGGCTTTATTTGAAAACTACGAGAGAAGAATCGACAAGATCAACGGCGTCCTCGCTCAGTACGGTATCTCTTCCGTCGAAGAGTGCCGCGAGATCTGCAAGGCCAAGGGCTTTGACCCGTATGAGATCGTCAAGGGCATCCAGCCCATCTGCTTTGAAAACGCCTGCTGGGCGTACACCGTCGGCGCGGCCATCGCCATCAAGTCCGGCGTGAAGTCCGCGGCCGAAGCCGCCAAGATGATCGGTGTCGGCCTGCAGTCCTTCTGCATCGACGGCTCCGTCGCCGAGGACCGCAAGGTCGGTCTGGGCCACGGCAACCTCGGTGCGATGCTACTGTCCGACGAGTCGAAGTGCTTTGCCTTCCTCGCCGGTCACGAGTCCTTCGCCGCTGCTGAGGGCGCGATCGGCATCGTCCGCAACGCCAACAAGGCCCGCAAGGAGCCCCTGCGCGTCATCCTGAACGGCCTCGGCAAGGACGCCGCTCAGATCATCTCCCGTATCAACGGCTTCACCTATGTTCAGACCCAGTTCGACTACTTCACCGGCAAGCTGAACATCGTGCGCGAGATCCGCTACAGCGAGACCGAGCGCGCCGACGTCCGCTGCTACGGCGCTGACGACGTCCGCGAGGGCGTGGCCATCATGCATTCCGAGGGTGTGGATGTCTCCATCACCGGTAACTCCACCAACCCGACCCGCTTCCAGCACCCCGTCGCCGGCACCTACAAGAAAGAGTGCATCGAGCAGGGCAAGAAGTACTTCTCCGTCGCCTCCGGCGGCGGCACGGGCCGCACCCTGCACCCGGACAACATGGCTGCCGGCCCCGCCTCCTACGGCATGACCGACACCATGGGCCGCATGCACTCCGATGCCCAGTTCGCCGGCTCATCCTCCGTGCCCGCGCACGTGGAAATGATGGGCTTCCTCGGCATGGGCAACAACCC
>ERZ826220.3158-NODE-3158-length-13097-cov-3.753182_pt1 | contig 13097 bp, 5 predicted proteins | sample MGYA00519927_ERZ826220 | MGnify/ENA primary metagenome ERZ826220 (study PRJEB31778, sample SAMEA3449225) | human gut metagenome | biome: human gut; feature: human-associated habitat; material: faeces | place: United Kingdom | collected 2010/2012 ...
GGCGCAGGACGACCCCGACTACTCGCTCGCCGGCGCGGTCTACGGCGTCTACCAGGGCGGAAGCCTCGTGGCGCAGTTCACCACCGACGAGAGCGGCCACGGGCAGACCTCCGAGAAGCTGCCCAACGGCGACTACGTCGTGCGCGAGATCAGCGCGCCAGCGGGCTACGCGCTTTCCCAGGAGGAGTTCCACGTGACGGTCGCCGGCGGCAACGTTCACGTGAACGCGCAAGACGCCCCCGTCACGGTGAATCTCACGCTCATCAAGAAAGACGCCGAAACCTTGCTGCCCGAGCCACAGGGAGCCGCATCTCTCGACGGCGCGGAGTACGAGGCCACCTACCTCCACGGCGGCGAATACGTGACCGCGAAGGGCGTCGTGGAGAACTCGAAGCTGGCTTTCGAGGGCATCCCCCTCGGCACCGTGACCATCAAGGAGACGAAAGCGCCCGCCGGCTACCTGCCCGACCCCGAGGCCCACGAGATAACCGTCACAGCGGACATGGCGGGCAGCGAATCGCCCGTTTTCGAACACGAGGTGGCCGACGAGCTCACTGAGCAGGTCATCCGAGGCGACTTGAAACTCGTGAAGGTCGGCGAGGGCGACCAAGGCCGCATGGCCGGCGTGCCGTTCCTCGTCACCAGCGCCACCACTGGAGAAAGCCACACCATCGTCACCGACGCCAACGGCTGCGCATCCACCGCCGCGTCGTGGAACCCCCACACCGCCGACACCAACGGCGGCACGGCGGAGTCCGGCGTGTGGTTCGGCGGCGGGGAGCCCGACGACGCCTTGGGCGCGCTGCCGTATGACGCCTACATCGTGGAAGAGCAGCCCTGCGAGGCGAACGCCGACCGGGAACTCATCCCCGCGTTCGAGGTGAGCGTGTACCGAGACGGCGCGACCATCGACCTCGGGACGCTGGTGAACTCGGACAAGCCGCACGTCTCCATCTCCAAAGCCGACATCGTGACGGGCGAGGAGCTTCCGGGCGCCACGCTCCAAGTGACCGACGCCGAAGGCAACGCCGACGACGTCACCCTTACCACCCCCGCCTGTGCTCTCTCGCTGGACGAGAACAACACCACGCAGCGCCCCTACGCGGTCTGTGACCTCGTGGCCTCCAAGACTGGCTACCGCACCGTCCGCATCCAGGGCGTGCAGGTCTTTCCCGGGCAGGTGACGCTGGCCCAGCCCGAGATGATACCCGACACCGAGGAGATGCGGGACACGCCCAACGTCCCCATCGTCATCCCACCCCACAGCCTCTTCACCGGCGACGGCGGCAGCGGCCCGACCCCGTCCCTCGCCTGTGTGCCGCGGGTGCTGGACCGGGTCATCATCCCGAAGAACATCACCGTCCATCTCGGCAGGCCCGCCGCCTCGGCCCGGAACGTCACCGTCTCGTTCCGCAGCTATATCGCCAACGTGGCGTCCAGTGAGGTGTATCCGACCTGGGCTGACGAAAATAGCCCAGCGGGGCAGTCGAACTGTCTGCCGACTCAGAAATTCCATTCGATCGTTATTTTTTGTTCTCCGGTAAGCGTATCTTTTGGGCTGACAATAACACGATGGACCAACAGTACAACAAGTTCGCGGGTCAGGTACGAAACCTGTGCCAGTTCACGGACACGCTGCATCTGCGTCTGGACTCCACCGGTTTCTTCCTGCTGTTGTTCCAGTTCCGTTTCCAATGTATCGATCCGGGTCTCTGCCTTTTTCACTTCTTCCAGAAAGGTCTGGTTCATTTCAGAAAACTGAACGGCATCAATTAAACCTGACACCTTATCCAGATACAACTCCTGCATGGCCTTGCGCCGCCGGGCTGCTTCGCTCTTCAACCGTTTCAGCTCGTCACGCCTGGCCTGCTCTCGCTGCCGGATGGGGTCATCCTGTTCTGGAAGGGTAACTTTTTCAGGGTCAAAATAGTCTGCCGCATACGCCCGGATACGTTCCAGTACAGCATTCTCCAACGCGTCCATATCGGTACAGGTCTTGTTGCCGCACACTTCCGGTGCGCGCTGGTGCATCCGGCAGCGAACATAGCGTCTTTGTGTTCCATCCGCTCTCGGCTGACGGCCAGTTTGCTCCATGCAGCTGCCACAGCATCCACAAACCACTTTTTTTGCCAGCGGATGGATCGTTCCCTTCTCGCCGCTCCGGGTGCGCTCCTGCATCATCCTCTGGACCGTTTCAAACATTTCTCGCTCAATAATCGCTTCATGCGTATTTTCTACAACGATCCACTGCGATTTTGGAAGCCAAATCGTCTTTTCAGACTTGTAACTTATCTTTTTATGCTTTCCCTGCACCATATTTCCGATATAAAGCTGATCATGTAATATTTGATATACGGTGGGACTGCTCCAAAGAGCCGCATTTGTATTCTTTAATGCACTGCGGTAATGGATGCCATGCAGCTGCTTATAGGCCGTTGGGCTTGGAATTTTTTCGTCATTCAGGATGCGTGCGATCTTGTGTGCGCCGATCCCGTTAAGAGCCATGGAAAAGATCCGCCTTACCACTTCGGCTGCTTCCGGGTCGATGATGAGTTTTCCTTTTGCATTTGGGTCTTTGCAGTATCCATACCGTGCAAAAGAGCCGATGAACAGCCCCTCTTTCCGCTTGTGGTCAAGCACCGAGCGGACATTGGTGGACAGATCTTCCAGATACCACTCGTTGATCAGGCCGTTGATCTGGCGGGATTTTTTGTTCGCGGTATCGTTGGTATCCACATGGTCTACCACCGCAATGAAGCGGATGCCCCACTCCATGAACTTTCCGTGCAGATACTTTTCCACGAGTTCCATGTCACGGGTGAAACGGGATTGCGTTTTGGCCAGTACCACATCAAACTGATGTTCGCTTGCGGCTTGCAGCATCGAATTGAACGCCGGACGGTTCCGGTCGATGCCGGAATAGTCCTCATCCGAATAGATCTGGTAAATATCAAATCCTTTCTCCAGGGCGTACTGGAGCAGCATCGACTTTTGATTCTGAATGCTCTCCGATTCACCAATTTTATCTTCATCTTCTTTGCTCAGGCGGCAATAAATGGCTGCTTTCATGATCTGCCCCCTTCTTTTTGTACACGAGCATCCATGCGCAGCATAACGCATCCCTCCTTCAAATTCAGGGATGCCACATCAGGCACAGGATCTTGAAGGAACAGCATTGAGTAATCCATCGATGATGTATCGCTCAAATTCCTTTTGAAACCGTTCTTTGCGCTGTTCGTTGTTGTCCGAACGAAATTTTTCGTGCAGAATAAAAGGAGTTTTTTTCATCGAATCCCCCTTTTCGGTCCATCTGGTCGTGATATGTGTCACTTCAGTCTATTTCCAGTCAGCGAAATTCAGAACTTTCCATATTTTTCATGCAAAATATTGCAAGACGTTCAAAATCAACTTGAAACGCCTTAGCCGCAATGGTACAATTATATTGTCATTTTATGGAAACTCGGCGCAAAGCCCCGTACGGACAGGCCGCAAGCGTCGGAGTTCCTGTGGGATGTGTAAGAATAGCTAAGGCAGCACTGCGCTACTGCACTTGCGTAGTATTGCTTTCCGAAAATGTGAGAAAGTATATTTATATGATGAAAAAGATCTCCCGCCGCTCGTTTTTACAGGTCTGCGGCATTACTGCGGCAACGGCAGCATTGACCGCCTGCGGCGGTAAGACCGAAACAGCTAAAAAAGACGCTGCTCACGAAGCCATCACCTTTATGGCACCTTATAAGGAGATAGAAGCCTTTATTGAGCAGGTGCACAGCGTTTACCCGGAAGTGAACATCGAGGTCGTGCCGTACAGCGGCGATAACACCACCACCTGTTTGCAGAATATGTTTGCGGCGGGCGACCTGCCGGACGTCTGCACCTTGACCTACTACGATCCCCAGATTGATCTGGTCTCCGACAAACTGCTGGACCTTTCCGGCTACGATTTTACGGATAACTATGTGGAGTCCCGTCTGCAGGACGTGTTCGACAACGGTGCCATCTACCTGCTGCCCTCGACCTACAACTGCTACGGCATCACCTACAACAAGACCCTGCTGAAGAAATACGGCTGGGAGCTGCCCAATTCTTTCGCTGAGCTGGAAGAACTGTCTGCAAAGGCAAAGGAAGCCGGGGTCGATCTCTGTCTGCCGCAGATCCAGTATCCGGGCTATGGTTTCCAGTATCTGTGCAACATTGCAGATGCCGATTTCCTCGGCACACTGGACGGCAGGCTGTGGCAGCGGGATTATCTATCCGGTAAGGCAAATGTCAGCAATACCCCCGGCATGATGCAGGCCATGGCCTATGTCCAGAAGTGGAAGGACATCGGGATGCTGAACGACTCCGGCGACGCTCTTGACGACAATGTGACCCGGCAGAGGATGGCCGAGGGGAACACCCTGTTTTTGATCGGAAACACCAACGGCATTGTGGAGGCAGACGGCAACGCCGATAAATTTGGGCTGATGCCGTTTCTCTCGGAGGACGGCACCCAGAACGTTTTTGTGCTGAATGTGAACCGCTTCTACGGTCTGAATAAAAAGCTGGAGCAGGATCCCCAGAAGCTGGAAGATGCGCTCAAGGTGATGCGTGTGCTTTCCACCGTTGCAGGCACCAGCGCTCTGCAGCCCGCAACGGCGCTGAAAAGCAGCCTGCTGCCCTTCAAGGACGCAAAAGCGGACGGCACCTACTATGCCGACATCGCCGATGCCCTGAATGCAGGCAATACCGCGCCCTTTATCTATTCCGGCTGGGAAAACACCATCGTGACCACCGGCCTTAAAATGCTGGACTTTATCAAGGGCGATGCTACCATGGAGGATGTGATCCGTCAGATGGACGAGGATCAGGATAGCGTGGTGAACAACACCCCGGATGTTATCACTACCGTTACGGAGGAGCTTTCGCAGGAGGATTGCGCCATGCTGGTGGGTCGCTGCTTTGCACAGGCTACCGGCAGCGACCTTGCGCTGGTCTCGCTGAGCACATGGATCCCCGGCAACCCCACCGAGCAGAACCACCACGGCGTAGCCGCCAAGCTGTACGCCAAGGGCATTACGGATTACGACCTTTCGGTCATTCTGCCCACCGGCTGGAACCGCACCATCCAGACCGTCACCCTGACCGGGCAGCAGATCAGCGACCTGCTGGCTTCTGGTTACGATGCCTACGGCAACGGCAAGGGTTACCCCTATGTGCTGGTAAGCCCGGTGCAGCCGGAGGCGGGCAAGACCTATCAGGTTGCAATCTGCGGTGTGAGCGACCAGTTGGCTGCGGAGACCACGGTCACAGACAGCGGTGTGGTGGGCATGGATGCCGCAAAAGCCTTCTTTGGCGCATACACCACCATCAGCCGGGCAGATACCGCATGGAGCTAGGGTACACCTGAAACAAAACGGACAGGAGATACTGGATGTGAACAACAAAATCTATAAAAAGCTGTTTGGTGGCTTCGGCTTTGTCATCATCGTGTCGCTCCTGACCCTTTTTGTCATGAGCCAGACCTACATCCAGAACCTTGTCTACCATGAGCGGCTGAGCCAGATGGAAGAGGTCACCCACCAGATGTTCCGCAATCTGGAGGATGTCATCGACACCCACTGGGACGAGGTGGATGTGCAGTGCAATTATTTGTACTACACCCCGCTAAAGACCGATACCGATCTCTACCGCTATCTGAAAAAGCTGTCGGAGCTTTCCAATTACCATGAAAAACAGGTCGAATTGATTGCCGTGGATACTGCCGGATATTATTATACCGAGTATGGCCGCATGGGGCTGCTGCGGGGAATGAACTATCTGGAAAGCGCACCGGAGCGGGTCAGCTATATTTCCAACTCGCTGACCAAGGACGACTCCTGGATGGTGTTTCTGGAACAGCTCTCCACCCCCATCACACTGCAAAGCGGAGAAAAAGAGATCACCCTGCGCTACTTTGGCATCTCCCAGAGCATGACCCAGCTGAACGATTATTTCCGCTGTGACGCCTACGAAAACAGCAACAGTGTCTATGTGCTGGATAACAACGGCTTTAAGCTGTTCAACGCCAATGACACCGAGCTGCTGAAGGGGCATAACGTATACACCGTGCTCTCCCAGATGTCCTATCTGCACGGTTCTTCCTTTGCAGCAGCAAAGGAGCGGCTTGCCCGCACAGGCTCCTGTTATTCCAACGCCGTGCTGGACGGGACTGAGTATTACTACGCCCTGAAGCAGATGGAAAACGCCCAGTGGACACTGGCGTTCCTTGTTCCGGCAGAATATGTGGCCGTGAATACGCAGAAGCTGGTCAACATCGTCATGGTCATCATCATCGTCATTGCGATGATGTTCTCGGTCATAACAGTTTTTGTCGGCTGGTTTCTCCTGCGGCAAAAGCAGCAGCAGGAGCTGCGGACTGAAAAAGAAGCGAACCTTCGTCTGGAACAATACAACATCCATCTGACGCAGGTAAACGATGAGCTGCGGCAGGCGCAGGTCGTTGCAGCAGAGGCTTTGCAATCCGCAGAGCGCGCCAGCAAGGCCAAGACGGACTTCCTCTCCAACATGAGCCACGACATCCGTACCCCCATGAACGCCATCATCGGCATTACCGCCCTGATGAAAAACGAGCTGCACCAGCCGGAAAAGCTGGCCGAGCATCTGGGCAAGCTGGAAACCTCCGGCCAGCTTCTGCTGGGCATCATCAACGATATTCTGGATATGAGCCGCATTGAGAGCGGCAAGACCACCCTGAATGTGGAAAAAATGAATCTAACCCAGCAGATCAGCCAGCTGGACAGCATCATCCGTCAGCAGGCAGGCCAGCGCCGCCAGACCTTTACGGTAAACACCCATCTGCAGCACGAAAACGTACTGGCAGATCCCAACCGCCTGAATCAGGTGCTGATGAACATCCTCTCCAACGCGGTCAAGTATACGCCCACCGGCGGGCATATCCGGTTGGAGGTGGAAGAGCTGCCCCGGAACGAGCACTTCGCCCGGTACCGCTTTGTGGTGCAGGATGACGGCATCGGCATGAGCGAGGAGTTCCAAAAGACCCTTTTTGACCCCTTTACCCGCGAAGAAAAATCCGGCACCAATAAGGTGCAGGGCACCGGCCTTGGCATGGCCATCACCAAGAGCATCGTAGACCTGATGGGCGGCACCATCCACGTGGAGAGCACCACCGGCAAGGGCACCCGCTTTGAGGTCGTGCTGGAATTTCCCATTGATGCCGAAGCAGATACGGTGCAAGAGGCACAGGTGCTCCCGGAGGAAGCAGAAGAAACTTCTCCTCTGTCCGGCATGAAGTTCCTCTGCGCCGAGGATAACGCCATCAACGCCGAGATCCTGGAGCTGCTGCTGGAATCCAAGGGCGCACACTGCAAAATTTACCCCAACGGTCAGGAGATCGTGGATGCCTTTGCCAGCGTCAAGCCCGGCGAGTACGACATGATTTTGATGGACGTGCAGATGCCGGTGATGGACGGCCTGGAGGCCACCCGCCGCATTCGCAATGGCGAAAATCCACTGGGCAGGATCATCCCCATCCTTGCCATGACCGCCAACGCCTTTTTGGAAGATATGCAGAAGAGCAAGGAAGCCGGGATGGATGTACATCTCTCCAAACCCGTGGACATTGCAGCGCTGGAACAGACCGTAAAACACTTCCGCGTTACCCCCCCCATTAAAAAATAGCGGAAACGCGCGTTTCCGCAGATGAAACACACAAATGATGTAAATAATGTAGAAGAAGGTCAGAACGTGAATACACTTTCCGAGATTGAGAAATATTACAAAGCGCGTGAGCAGCAGCTGTTGAAAAAGCTTCATCGACAGGAAGCTGCTCTTGCCGCAGCGGAGCAAACGCTGAAGCGATTGAACGAAAATCAGAAAGCACCGATGGACGAAACCACCGAGCAGCGTACTGCACAGGAGCAGGCATTCAAAGAAAAACTCTATCGAGATCCGCTGACAGGAATTTACAACCGCCGCTATTACGAAGAAGTTGTCCGTAAATCCATCGGCCCCGCAGGGATCGCGCTGATAGATGTGGACGATTTCAAGATCTGCAACGATACCTATGGGCATTACGCCGGAGATATGGCACTGAAAACGGTGGCAAACACCATCCAGTCCTGCATCCGGGCGTCGGACCTGCTCATCCGCTATGGCGGAGACGAATTTCTGCTGGTGTTATCCGGCATTCCGGGAGACTTTTTGCAGACCAAACTGGAACAGATCCGCACCGCCGCGCAGATGGCATCTGTACCCGGCTATTCGCATTTCCGTATCTCGCTGAGCATTGGCGGAACGATACAGTCCCTCGCCGACCCTATGGAAAACATCGTTCGCCGGGCGGATTGGCTGATGTATCAGGCAAAGTGCCGCAAGAATGCCGTCATGGTGGAGGTTCCTGGGCATAACCTGGCGGCTTTGGAAAAACTTTTGCAGAACAAGTCACAGATCTTACTTGTGGATGACTCCGCAATGAACCGCATGATGCTGACAGAGATCCTGGGAGATAGTTACCACATTCTGGAAGCAGAAAACGGACGGGAATGCATGGAAAAATTGCAGGCAGAAGCCGGAAACATTGCACTGGTGCTGCTGGACATCAATATGCCCGTTATGGACGGCTTTGAAGTGCTGAAAGCCATGAATGCCAACCACACCATCGAGGATATCCCGGTCATTATGATCTCCAGCGAGGACTCCGATGCGACGATCCGGCGTTCCTATGAGCTGGGCGCAAGTGATTATGTCAATCGCCCCTTCGACGCTCGTATCGTGTACCGCCGTGTGACCAACACCATCAAGCTGTACGCCAAGCAGCGGCGGCTGGTACAGATGGTGTCAGAGCAGATCCGCGCCCGTGAAAATAATACGGATATGCTGGTGGGTGTACTGAGTCATATCGTAGAATTCCGCAACGGCGAAAGCGGCGCCCATGTGCGGCACATCCGTATCATCACCGAGCTGCTGCTCCACCGTCTGTTGGAGATCAGCAGCAAATACTCTATCACTGCGGAACAGCAGGATATGATCCCGCTGGCTTCTGCCCTGCACGACATCGGAAAAATCGGCGTTGACGAAAAGATCCTTAATAAGCCCGGCAGGCTGACCCCGGAGGAATTCGAGGTCATGAAGACCCACAGTATGCTGGGAGCCAAGATGCTGCATGATCTGGATAATTTTGCAGAGCAGCCGCTGCTGCAAACGGCCTACGAGATCGCCCGCTGGCACCACGAACGCTGGGATGGGCGCGGCTACCCGGATGGGCTGAAGGGCGATGAGATCCCCATCAGCGCACAACTGGTTTCGCTGGCTGATGTGTACGATGCACTGACCAGCGAACGCTGCTACAAAAAAGCCTTCTCCCACGAAAAAGCCGTGCAGATGATCCTGAACAGCGAGTGCGGAGCGTTCAACCCGCTGCTGCTGCAGTGCCTGACGGATATTCAGGCTGACCTGAAAGAAGAATTACAGCAGCAAAACTGAGCAATGGATGCAATAAAACAGGAGAACAAAAAGCCCAAATGAAACACAGAATCTCACGCCGTGCATTTCTGCGCGGCTGCACGCTGCTGGCGGCATCTGCTGCCGTCGGCAGTCTGACTTCCTGCGGCGGAACGAACGCGAAGGACAGCGGTCTTCCGCAGATCATTGTGGGAAGCGATACCTATCCACCCTATATTTATCTGAACAATGACGGCGTTCCCGCCGGGATCGACGTGGAGATCGCCACCGAAGCGTTCCGCCGCATGGGGTATGCTGCCCGGTTTGAAACGATCGACTGGGAGCAGAAAACAAATCTTGTGGAAAGCGGCGCCATCGACTGCATCTGGGGCTGCTTTTCCATGGATGGGCGCGAAGAAATGTACCGCTGGGCGGGGCCTTACATGGTGAGCCGTCAGGTGGCTGCGGTGGATGCCGACAGCAGCATCCGATCCCTCAGCGACCTTGCCGACAAGACCGTCGCCGTGCAGAGCACCGGCAAGCCGGAGGAGATCTTTCTCAGCGGCTCCGACCCGCGCATCCCGCAGACGGTGGAGGTGCTCAGCATCGAAAACCGCAGCGTGCAGTACGCGCTGCTGTCCTGCGGCTATGTGGATGCCATCGCCGCCCACGAGACAGGCATTCTGCAATACATGAAGGACAATTCCGTGGAGTTCCGCATTTTGGAGGAACCGCTGCTGGTCACCGGGCTGGGCGCCGCCTTTGCCAAGAACGACACCCGCGGTCTGGACAGCCAGTTGACCGACACCCTTGCGCAGATGCGCGCGGACGGCACGCTGGAGCAGATCCTTGGCAGGTATCTTGAACATGCTTCGCAGTATCTGGAGGTGGACACCATTGGCACGTAAAAACAGAACCACCCCGGATACATGGAGATGGGGGATCTATCTGGTCATCGGCGTGCTTTTTATGGCCGTCGTCGTTTTTTTCTCAGGTTGGCGGGCGCTGCGCACAACGGAGGCTCGTTTCTGTCAGATTCTTGATTTTGTCAAATCCCAATCCACCAGCTTTGAAAAGTACAACGATACGGTTGTGGCCAAAACGCTCCGCCGCACGGCAGTATCGGTGCATCAGCTGGCACAGGCCCCTGCGCTCGATCTTTCCGACCCGCAGTGCCTGAACAGGCAGGCAGAGCTGCTCTGGCTCACAGGTATTTCAGTTCTGTCTCCGGACGGTACGATCCTGTGCGAATCCACAACGAACGGCATCGGCTATGCCCGGTTTGGAGATCAGCTCAAGAATGATACGGTTCTGGACGTTTTCTCTTACCCGCAAAAGACCTACCTGAAGCGGGTCCTGCTGGAGGATGGGTCTGCCGTGGATGTTGCGGCACACCGGGCAGAAAGCAAAGAGGTCATCCTGCTTGCCTACCGCTATACCCCGGCAGAATTTATAGAGGGAACGGCCTTGTCCATCCAGAGCGTACTGGACGGCTACTCGGTTGAGACCAGCGGCACATTGTTCATCGTGCAGAACAATCAGGTCATCGCCTCTAACCGCCCGGAGCTCATCGGGCAGGATGCTGCGGACAGTCCGCTGGTGCGGGAGATCCGCAAAGCCGGGGCTGCCAAAACGCTGACCCATACCCACGATTGGAACGGCTCCGGCTGCTATTTTGGAATGTACTGCCACGGAAGGTCTTTCGATCTCTACGCGTATACGGATGAAAAATCCGTCTTCCGTGAATCGTTTCCGCTGATTTTGATGGCGCTGGCCGGTTACATCCTGCTTGTAATGGTCCTTTGGGTGCTGCGCAGACGCTCCGTGCAGGAGATGGAGCAGCAGAAGAAAGAGCAGGAGAAGAAGTATCAGGCTCAGCTGGAGGAACAGAACCGCAAACTGGAGATCGCACTCCAGCACGAGGGTGCGGCAAACCGTGCCAAGCGGGAGTTCCTGTTCAATATGAGCCACGATATCCGCACCCCCATGAACGCCATCATCGGCTTCACCTCGCTGGCTGCGACCCATATTGATAATAAGGAACAGGTGCTGGACTACCTGAAAAAGATCTCTACCTCCAGCCAGCATCTGCTTTCCCTCATCAATGATGTGCTGGATATGAGCCGCATCGAGAGCGGAAAAGTAAAAATTGAAGAAAAAGCGGTGCATCTGCCGGACCTCGTCCACGATGTGCGCTCCATCATCCAACCCGATGTTTCGGCAAAGCGGCTGTCGCTTTTCATCGATACCATGGACGTGGAGAACGAGGACATCATCACCGACCCGATGCGGCTGAACCAGATCTTGCTGAACATTTTGTCCAACGCCATCAAGTTCACTCCCACAGGCGGTACGATCAGCATCCGCATTTCCCAGAAGAACGGTGCGCCCAAGGGCCGTGGCTGCTATGAGTTCCGCATCAAGGACAATGGCATTGGTATGAGCGAAGAGTTCCAGAAGCACATCTTTGAGGAGTTCACCCGGGAGGAAAGCTCCACCGTCAGCGGCATTCAGGGTACCGGCCTGGGCATGTCCATCACCAAGAACATTGTGGATATGATGGGCGGCACCATTGCGATTGAAAGTGAACCGGGCAAAGGCAGCGAATTCATCGTAGATCTCTGCTTCGCACTCAGCGGACAAAGGGTGGAACCCAAGCAGCTCCCGCAGTTGGAAGGGCTGCGCGCATTGGTAGCAGACGACGATACCGACACCTGCCTGAGCGTCAGCACCATGCTGTCCAAGATCGGGATGCGGCCGGAGTGGACGATCTCCGGCCGGGAAGCGGTGATCCGCACCCGATACGCCATGGAGCAGGGCGACGAATTCAGCGTCTACATCATCGACTGGCTCATCCCCGATATGAACGGCATCGAGGTCGTGCGGCAGATCCGCAAGGTGATCGGGAAAAACTGCCCTATCATCATTCTGACGGCCTACGATTGGACGGATATTGAAGAGGAAGCCCACGCTGCCGGAGTGACCGCCTTCTGCGAAAAGCCGCTGTTCCTTTCCGAACTGCGCAGAGTGCTGGCAGAACCGTACGGTGCAGAGCCTGCCTGTAAGCCAGCGCAGCCAGCTGCCGCCGAGCTCAAGGGAAAGAAACTTTTGCTGGTGGAGGACAATCCTTTGAACCGTGAGCTCGCACTGGAGATCCTGAAGGAAGCGGGCTTTGCGGTAGACACTGCTGAGGATGGCGAGATCGCTGTCCAGAAGATGAAGCAGGCGGCCCCCGGGCAGTACGATTTGATCTTAATGGACATCCAGATGCCCAAGATGGACGGTTACGAGGCGACGCGGCAGATCCGTGCCCTGCCGGATGCTGCAAAGGCAGACATTCCCATCTTTGCAATGACCGCCAACGCCTTTGAAGAAGACCGTCAGAATGCATTGAAGGCCGGTATGGACGGCCACATTGCAAAGCCGCTGGATATTCCGCACCTGCTGCAGGTTCTTGCAGATGTACTGAAATCATAACACCATCCGACAAAAGCAAAAGCACCCGCAGCAGGCTTCGCAGAGGCTCTTGACCTCAGGAAGCGAATGCTGCGGGTGCTTTATTTCTTTTTTGTCTGACAGGCGTTTGGCTTACAGGATCTTGTGCAGCTCCTGCACAAGGTCGCCGATCACGATGGGCTTGGACAAAAAGCCGTTCA
>ERZ826220.3161-NODE-3161-length-13088-cov-4.735824_pt1 | contig 13088 bp, 13 predicted proteins | sample MGYA00519927_ERZ826220 | MGnify/ENA primary metagenome ERZ826220 (study PRJEB31778, sample SAMEA3449225) | human gut metagenome | biome: human gut; feature: human-associated habitat; material: faeces | place: United Kingdom | collected 2010/2012 ...
CCCATTGCGTGGAAGCGCCTTTTTGACTATAATAAACTCATCCATAGAATGCATCCCGACTGCTTGCAGGCAGGGGATCATTCTATGAGAGTGGTAGTAGTTCAATAGTTGAGATAGTTGATGAAGAAAAAGGTACTTTTATTATAAAGGATTGGTCAGACTATCCAGATGATTACGTTCCAGTTCCTGACCAAAATAAGGTGTGGACATTTCTTGAAGGAGATGAGTATAATTCTGCTAGAGATTCAGCAAATATATTCAATAGAAACATGAGGGCAGCTGATCCTTATTATGCTAATAATGGGTTAGAAATTCACGAGATTGAACCAGTAAAAATGGGTGGAAGCCCAACTGATATAAATAATAAAACGGCAATTCAATCACAAGTTCATAGAAGATATGTAACACCTTGGTGGAGTAAAATACGAGATGAAGTAAAGAAGGGATTGAACTAATGAGATGAATATACAAGAAATAATTAAAACAATAAAAACTAATGAATCAATAGGTTTGTCAGAGAAAGATATTACAGATTTTGAAAAAGAAATAAATTGGGATTTCCCGACAGATTATAGAGAAATATTAATGGCTGTAGATGGTGGATATGGTAAAATAGGTGATTTTTATATTGATTTTTGGAATCTAAATGATATTATTTTTTATTATGAAGATATAGAAAATTTAGATGGTTTAATTCCATTTGCATCAGACGGATGCGGCATTGCTTTTGCATTTGATAAAAAAAGCGAAGAAATAGTATCAATTCCAATGGACTGTCTAGAAAGAAATTATGCAAAAATAATTGCTGTTAATTATGATGATTTTATCGATAGAATATGTTCGCATAAGTTACAGTATTAGGAGTACAGTATTAGGAGCATTATGAGATTATAAAAGCATCAGTTTTAGAATGGCATGAAAGGGTGTTATCAAAGATCCTGAGCCGAGACAAATTATGCTATTAAAAAATAATGATGCATTAATTATTGATTTTGATTTTCAAAATTGTATGGCATAGCTTTCAATGACTAATTCACCGTATGTTCCGTACCAGTTCGTGTATTTTGAGGCAGTGGATATAGAGGTATCAGATTTAGAAGAGATAACACCAATATATAGTTTCCATGATGATACTATATAAAAAGATGATGTGATTAGTGCTCTGGATGAAGCCTTGTTATTTTGTTTAGATTACAAAGTATTCATATTGAATAGTAATTGTTAAGAGCCAGCTATGACGAGTTAGAAAAGACACTAATTCAAATGTAATAAGTTCTAAATATTTCTCTTGACGATCCACAAATGTCCATGTTACAACGGCACGCACAAGGAGGTATAAGAGGGATAAAAAATCTCTTTAATACCTAGACGCAAGCACAGAATCGAGAATGTTCTATTGACAACCGCCATGGAACATTCTCAATTTTCTGTTGCAAGGCAATTCCGATGAAAATAAGAATCACGTTTTATTATTAGGTGGTAATAGAAGCGAAAAATTCAGCCGGAATCCGCCGGTTCTCCTATAACAGCCGCCACCAGCAGACAAGGGTGGAAACCGAAACCGGCAGCGTGCAGGAGAACCGTTATGACGCGGAAGGCCTGCGTTTTGAACTGCTGGAAAACGGCAGGAGAACCAGCTTTGTATACCACAATGGAGAGCTTCTGCAGGAGGAGGGAAGAGAAGAGCAGGGCACCAGTTATCATCTCGGGGCAGGGATGGAAGCGTTCCGCAGAGGACAGGAACTGTCCTACTACCACAGGGACGAACAGCTCAGTACGGTATTTGTTACTGATGGACAGGGAGAAATCCGGAACAGCTATCAGTATGATGCCTTTGGCATACCACTTGAGACCACAGAGCAGTTGAATAACCGCATCCGATACACAGGGCAACAGTATGATGATGTAACGGGACAGTATTATTTACGGGCGAGGTACTATAATCCGGTTGCCGGGCGGTTCATGCAGGAGGATGTATACCAGGGGGATGGACTGAATCTGTATGCGTACTGCGGGAATAATCCGGTGGTGTATGATGATCCGAGTGGGTATGCAAGTACGTCAATAGGTAAAGCTTGTCCACCACAGGGGAAAATTAGTGAAAGTGTTGATGAGAGTGGTAGGGACATTGTACCTGATAAGGGATTCAGTAGTTTTAAAGATTTGAAAACTCATTTAGATTCACCGGGAGATGGAAAAGTATGGCACCATATTGTCGAACAATCACAAATTACAGGATCAGGATTTAGCTCAGAACAAGTAAATAATATTAATAATGTTATTGCGATTCCGCATGGGAAAGGGAGTATCCATGCAAAAATTAGTGGATATTATTCTTCAAAACAGTTTTTTACAGGTGGAAAAACTGTACGGCAATGGTTGGCAGGACAAGACTTCAAAACGCAGTTTGATTTTGGAATGAATTTGCTAAAAGAATATGGCGATGTTATACCATCTTCAAAGGGGTGGATTTTTAGGACGTTTGAGTAAAGTGTTAGGAGGTTTTATGAGTGATATAAATGCTATAATTTTAGAATTTGTTGATGCATCGATAAACAATGGGATTGCACAAGAAAATGGAAATTCAAATCAAGCTAATAAGTTTTACAGAGTGATTCAAAAGAAAATAAAATGGTTAAACGAACATGGTGAGATTTGTAATCCTATTTTTTTAAAGTTATTGCATCATGAGAATGATTATGTGAGGTATTACACAGCATGTGCATTATTGCATGCGAAAAATAATGATGCATTAGATACGCTATTAGCATTAACTGAAAAGAAGGGCTTGGTGGGATTTTCATCTAAGATGACTATAAAGGAATATAAAGAAGGCAATATATAAGTTGGTAACAAAGTAATTAAAGTAGATGCGGTGATCATATATAATATGTATCGAGAATCTTAAACACATATTTATAAACTAGGTTGAACATATGATGGATACTATTCTTCATTGTATAGGGATATGTTTCACGCTTAAAGATATTGTTGGTATCCGCAGAGTCATGATAACCCGTGGATATGTGAATCTGCGGAACGGTTGTGAAGTGGCACAGATACGGCAATGCAACCAATGCGGAGGAGAACAACAGCCAGAACCAGTGCGGCATTCTCTTCCCGGTACAGGAGGAAGTCAGCGCTACAGAGGCAGATCTGATCGCCCGGATCAAGACCACCGGTAAGGAAAAAAACTATGAGCTGATCGAGTACTTAAACGACGTCAACCGTGAGCATGCCGAGGTACTGGTCGAGCAGAATATCAATGGTAAGACGGATACCTCTTATATCTACGGAGCGGAGATAAACGGCGGATTCGACCGGATCTCCCTTGACCGGTTCGATGGCAGCACCGGATATTATCTCTACGATGCCAGAGGAAGCGTCTCCGGTATCACCAATGAAGAGGGACAGGTCTACCAGTCCTACCGCTACAGCGTCACCGGAGAGATCACCTTCGGCGCTCCGCAGTATGAGAACGAATATACCTACAACGGAGAGTCCTACAATCCGAATATCGAGAGCCAGTATCTGAGAGCAAGGTACTACTGCGTGGTAACGGCGACCTTCCTCACCGAAGACAGCTACCTCGGCAGCCTGACAGAACCGCTGACGCTTAACAGGTATAATTACTGCGTGAGCAGCTATCTGAATTATACGGATCCGAGCGGAAATGAGGTTGAGGTACTTGAAAGCCTGAAAGGCTGGATAATTGATCCAGATACACAGGCACAAAAGACCATTGAAAACTATGAAAACCAGCGACTTAGCCTAGAAGATGCCATAGAAAGCGGACTGTTAAACAACAGGGCGGGTCAGATATTCCTGGATTATGGAGATATTGTTATGGGACCGGCGGTGAAGACCCCGGCAGATATCATAGTCATAAGGGAAACGGTAAAAGGAAATTCTGACAGTAAAGAGATGCAGAGGACTGCAACCGCAGGATTTTATGCGGGTTTTGTGGGACAGGGAATTGAATATACCCAGATCATAAGTAATGCAGACTACCAGCTGAGCATGATTATTACATCAGCGAAAGGGGTTAATTCAATTAATAATCCTTTATCATATCTATTGTTTATAAAGGATTTTTCGCTGACGCAGACTATAGATGCAGCAAAAGCAGGCTTACAGGATGTTTGGAATGGAACCTATGATTCAGCGATTGGAAGAAAAATAGGTGCTGGTACATTTAATTATCTGCTAATGACGATAGGCGGGGCCCAGTTGAAAGGGAAGGGGACTGCCTGCGAAGCGGTAGAGAGTGGTAGTAAGAGTGGCTCAGGAAGCAAATTCCAAGAAATATTTGACCTAGCAGACAACTATACTTTAAGTGATGATACCTTTGACAATCATATACTCGATAGACATGGACCTAATTCTACATACGGAAACAAATCACATTTTAATGCAGATTTTGATATTAGAGATAGTATTGATAGTACATTGACAGGGGACAACTTCATTGTAGGTCCTAATACTGCTGGAAGAGAAGGTTATATTTTTGAACAAACATTTTCCAATCCAATAGGGACAAATAGCAAAGGGAAACCATTATATACTTTAAAAGTAGTTATTGATGAGGCTGGAAATGTAATTACTGCGTTTCCCAAAAAGTAGTAGGAGGTTGTTGTAATGAACTTTTACATAGGTAATTCAATAGATGAGATTAATGAACAAGATGTCAACGTAGAATTTTGCGATGAGTTGATTGATTTTATCTATAAAATGAGTGGACAAGTATCCTTTGATATGAGTAAATTGTACCAGATTGATCCTTATGATGATGTTGAAGTTTCTAAAAATGATTTGTTTCAAATCGCCGAAATATGCAAATATATATTGGACACAGCATTGCTTCAGAATTATGAAGAACCAGATGAAGGCAGACAAATGGTGCAAGACTTATTAGAGATTATCCAAAAAGCGATGACAAGTGATTTAGGACTAGTTTCGATAGGAGATTGATGATTTGCATTATGTAATAAAATTGTAACATTTCCCTTGACACTTCCAAAACATCCATGTTACAATGGCACCCACCAGGGGGTATAAGGGGGATAAGCTGCTCCGTAATACCTAAACAAAAACACATAATAGGAGATGTTCCGTAGCTACTATGGGCTATAGTGCATCTCCTATTTTTCTGTTACATGGAAATCCTGATAAAATTGTCCCAAAGCATAATAAATTTTTGAACAGTAGTGAAAGTTATGCCATACCATACTTCTCCCAACGGCTCTGCCGGTGGGGGTTTTCCGGCTTATGCCGCCGAAGGACGGCATAAGCCCTTTAACCTGCACTATTTTCGACCCTACTTATTTTGGCGGTGTCTTAAGAAATCATGTTTTTTACATTTCCCCAACAAGGCTAAAAATTTCCATTATGGGTAACTACCTCGACTTCGCTCTTAAAATCGCACACAGGGGCGACACAGGCTCTCACAAGGGCAAGAGAAAGATGTTTTGTATGCTCGGATAGTGAAATTGTGCATTATTACCATTTTTCTTCTGTTTTTGCTCTTTGGTATAAAGCCAATTCTGCTCATTTTTAGTGGTTCAAATAAAAAAATTCGCTCCAAAATAAAAATTCAACTTGCAACCTTTTCTGCTCAGAGTTAACATCACACACCACGAAGGAGATTTCTTCTGCTTCGTGTCCTGTGTTCTGCAGGAAATATCCATCTCCATGAAAGTCAGCGGTGTTCCTTTGTAGAATGCTTTGTGCCTGACCAGAAGTGGATAGGCTATACCACTCTTGCACACTTGGTTGCTGAAAGATGCGTAATTCCAGGAAAGATGCTTAACAGTTGAGATTGCCACTATTTTGCTATTCGAGTGAGACATGCAGGAGCAGATATAAGAAAGCTTTGTGGAAGCTTGCTTACTAAAAAGCTTTTTTATATCTGTTCCTATAGGGCGAACGCCCTGCATGAATATTTTGTCTTGATACAGTTCATTTCTATAAATATCTGGCTGACAAAATATGAATGCCAAGTCTTACGCAAAGAATACTTGAGAGAATGGAGCAGATTTTTATGATTAAAGAGAATTATATGTATGTGGGTATTGACCTACACAAAGAAACCCACACAGCAGTCATTATCGACTGCTACAATCAAAAGCTGGGAGAAATTACTTTCCCAAACAGACCAGCCGATTTTCCTAAGCTGGTAGCCAAAGTAAAAAAGTGTAATACGGCTGGAAAAGAAGTAGTTTATGGTTTGGAGAATGCCTACGGTTACGGCAGAGCCTTAGCAGTGTGGCTGATTGATAAGGGGTATTTCGTAAAAGATGTAAATACAGCGATATCCCATCGTCAGGCGAAACACAGAGGAGCCATGTACCGTAAGAGTGACAGTGATGATGCCAAAGCCATTGCCCTTGCAACGTTAAACATGCTGGACAAACTTCCAGATGCCTGCCCCAACGATGCGTATTGGTCACTTGGTCAGTTGGTGCACCGCAGGGACAATATCATGAAACAGAGAACCCGACTGGTGAATCAGTTGCATGAACAGTTATGCATTGCGTATCCATCTTACAAGCAGTTTTTCAATGATATCAGCAGACCCACTGCGTTGTATTTCTGGGAGAATTACCCATCCAGAAAATATCTAAAGGGTAAGTCAGTGGAAGATTTGCGGGCGGAACTTGTTCCAGTCAGCCACAATAAATGCTCCACTAAAACCTGCGAGAAAATCTTGGATGCAGTAGCCAGTGATAAGGTCAAGAATAATAATTTTCAAGATGCCAGAGATATGGTGACACTCAGCATTGTCAGCGATTTACAGCACTATGACAGCCAACTGGCAGAAGTAGATAAGATGTTGGAACAGATGTATAAGATGCTTGGCTGTACACTTACAACCATTCCCGGTGTAAATGTCATCACAGCAGTGAAGATTCTTGCTGAAATCGGTGATATCAAGCGTTTCGGCAATGCCAATAAACTGGCACAGTTTGCAGGGATTGCACCGCTCCATCTATCCTCTAGCGGTAAGGGGAAAGATGTAGCTACCAAGCAGGGGAACAGACGATTGCAGGCAACCATTTATTTTCTTGCAATTCAAATGGTGCAGGTATCCTCAAAGGGTACACCACGAAATCCCGTGGTGCGAGCATACTACGAGAAGCGTAAGGCAGAGGGGAAAACCAGCCAACAGGCACTGATTTGTATTTCCAGACGATTGATCAGTATTATTTATGGGATGTTGAAAAATGGTACGGAGTACCGCATGCCAGAAGTGGAAAATGCTGGCGAAAATATGTAGTGAAAATGGCAAATATGTGATAATATTTTAAGCAGATGCGAGAATCGGCTTTAGGAAGTGTATTCATTTTTCAAAAGAGAGGCATCGGCTTGGATAATTATAAGAGTAAAGAGTCTCTGTCAAGAGGAGTAAACAAACATAAGTAAGTAGGGCGATTAGCCCGGATTACGCATGTTTGTTATGGTTTCGAGAGTTCGCAGAACGGAGAAACCATATTATTATGATGTTTAGGAGCGGTTAGCAGACAGATATGATCACAAGCAACAACAATGCAAAAGTAAAACAGGTGGTGCAGTGGCAGACCAAGGCAAAGGAGCGCCGCAAGGATCACGTATTTCTGGCAGAAGGTATCAGAATGTGTGAGGAGGCTCCGGTAAAAAACGTGCGGGAGGTCTACCTTACGGAAGAACTGGAGCAAAAGATCCGGCAGAATGCCCAGAACGGAGACGCGGCATTCTGGGACAAGCTGCAGCAGACCGGTTACGAGACCGTCTCCCCGGAAGTCTTTGCCAAAATGGCGGATACCCAGACCCCCCAGGGCATTCTGACAGTGCTGGAACAGCCGGTCTATGACCTGACACAGCTGTTGGAACAGCCGGATCCTTTATTTCTGATGCTGGAAAATCTGCAGGATCCGGGTAATCTGGGAACCATGATCCGTACCGGAGAAGGAGCAGGGATAACGGGTGTTATCATGAACAACCAGACGGTTGATATCTTTAATCCCAAGACCATCCGTGCCACCATGGGGTCTATTTTCCGGGTACCCTTTGTCTACGTGCCGGATCTGGCACCGGTGCTGGAACAGATGCATGCAAAAGGTATCCACACCTATGCGGCACACTTGAAAGGACAGGAATACTACGATTCCTTTTCTTTCCGGGAGCCTACGGCGTTCCTCATCGGCAACGAAGGAAACGGCTTATCCAGGGAAATCTCCGACCAGGCGGGACAGTATCTCAAGATCCCCATGGAGGGCAGGGTGGAATCCCTGAATGCCTCCATTGCAGCGGCCCTTCTGATGTACGAGGCCCACAGACAGCGAAGTGCAAGTCTATAACTATCCCGGACCCATTTGCCTTATAGATATTATCAAATGCCAGGCATTCGATGCGCAGCCGATAATATTTACATGGCTCTGAATAATTATGATGTCGGGGTCAAAAGCCCACGACACAATAATAATAGAAGAAAGACAGAACAGGAGGAAAGATATCATGAAGATCGGATTTATCGGACTGGGAAATATGGCCACTGCCATGATCGGAGGAATGTTGCAAAAAGGAATTGCAGCTCCGGAGGACATCATTGGTTCAGCCAGAACGGAAACAACAGTGGAAAAAGTTAAAACAAAATTTAATATTAACACAACAACGGATAACAAAATCGTAGCGGTACAGGCAGACATTCTGTTCCTGGCAGTGAAACCCATCTTTTTCCCGGAGGTGATCGACCAGATCAAAGATGTCGTGGCAGAGGATACCCTGATCGTCAGCATTGCGGCAGGAAGAACTCTGGACTATCTGAAAGAGGCTTTCGGCAGACCGGAATTGAAGCTGATCCGCTGCATGCCCAATACTCCGGCACTGGTACTGGAAGGCTGCACCGGCGTCTGTGCGGAAGAAAACGTCACGGAGGAAGACATGGAGCAGGTACTGGCACTGTTACGTTCCTTCGGCATTGCCAGTGTGGTACCGGAACGGCTGATGGATGTAGTCGTAGGTGTCAGCGGTAGCTCCCCGGCCTATGTGTTCATGTTCATTGAAGCCATGGCAGACGAGGCAGTAGCCGCCGGAATGCCCAGAAAACAGGCTTATGAATTCGCGGCACAATCCGTCCTTGGCAGTGCCAGGATGGTGCTGGAGACCGGCAGACATCCCGGAGAACTGAAGGACATGGTGTGCTCCCCCGGTGGAACCACGATCCAGGCAGTCAAGGTACTGGAGGAAAAAGGCATGCGCAGCAGCGTGATCGAGGCAATGATGAAGTGCCTGGATATCTCCCGCAATATGTAAAACCGTTTACTTGCTTTTTCTGTTGAAAATGTGTAGAATAGAACCATCAACAGATTTAGGAGAGAAGGAAATATGAGTCAGGCAAAGGTAGATAAATATAAGAAAGAAAAAGCCAATCGTAAAAAAGAGATGGCAAAGCAGAAAACGGAAAAAATCATTGGTATCATCTGTGGATGTGCAATTTTAGTTGCCATCGTTGGATGGGCCGGTTATACCGGATACAATTATTATGAGGATAATAAGCCGGCACAGACGTATTATACCAATACTTCTGCATTGTCCAGCTACGTGAGTGGATTAAACACAGAGGCACAATAAGATCTGCTTATCAGATATTTGCATGTGGGGCATCACCGATCGGGTGATGCCTTTTCCAATGCCTCGGATACTGCACCGATGAGCAGACGACAGGTATACTGGTTGTTTTTGGAATATGTAAGATCCGTAAGGGACTGGCTGGAAATAATCTGTTTTGCCAGTTCATCGAGCGTAGGACGGACCAATGGGTACATGGTTTCTACAGTTTCATCCAGATGAACCATGGTGATTTCGTTGATATGGTCTTCGTCTACAGATACCTGTACATCGAACGGATTTCCATCAATCATGACAGAAGAGGTATAGACACCCGGAACGTACATGGTTTCTACCGCTTCGTTGTCTGCGGACTGTTTGTGGGAACTGCCAAGCAGGATTCCAAGGAAGATCACAAGCAGGATACCAAGTCCTGTGACAATACCTGCAAACACAAGTTTTTTCATATGAAGAACGACAATTCTGGTTTTTGCACTCATTTGTTACCTCCATTTCCAGCTTTGGTATATTCTATGCAGGGAATATCTATTCATGCGTTTAATTTTAAACTTCCCATTGGTATAAATTTTTCAAAATGTATAAAAAATTCAAAAAGTGGTTGACAGAAGAGCATGTATCTGTTATTATCTTATCTGTGCTCACGAGAGAACTTACATATGCGATAGTGGCGTAGTTGGTAACGCGCGACCTTGCCAAGGTCGAGACCGCGGGTTCGAGCCCCGTCTATCGCTCTTGAAAAAGCAGCTGGAAACATAGAGGATATGGGTTCGGCTGTTTTTCTTTTATCATTCCGCGGGCTTTGTCTATTGTAAAAAGGACGCGTTTTATTTATAATAAAGGCAGGGGTAAAAGAGGGGCAAAAACAAATGAAAACGAAGTTTGGGAGGTGCATCAGATGAAGAGTGCAAGATCGTTTAAAGAGTTCGAAGCACTGAATGGAATCAGTATGGAGGAGGTACTGACAGTGTTTGAGGCAGTGTCAGAAGCATTTCCGATGATTGTGGCAGCAAATCTTACAAAAAATACATATACCATGATCAAGGACGACGGATTTCTGGCAAATGACATGCCGAGCAGTGGAAAATACGATGATCTGATTGATGTCGGGGTGGAAAACATACACCCGAATTACCAGCGTGCGTTTCTGGACAATTTCTCCAGGGAACGTCTGTTACAGATGCTGGGGCAGGGACGGAAAGAAGTCTGCGTCAAGCTGTATCAGAAGGGACGGGGAGATTACTATCAGTGGGTATCCACACATGTGATCCGTGTGAAAGACAAAGATGGAGATGTGTGTCACATCTGCATTAATAAAGTTCTGGACGAATGCAGCAGTTGTGGAGAACAGCAGAGAGTCTGCCGTGCTCCGTACTGAATTTATTCCTTGTCGTTCTCGGAGCCGCTGCCTGTTTTATTGCGGGAGCGGTAAAAGAGAAATCCGCAGATGGACAGGGCAATCATGACAGCAAACATCAGAATGACAAATGTGTAATCCGCTTTGTTTAATGCGTTGCCGCTTAAGACGGAAAGAAAGATTGCCGGCATACGGCCAACTGCACAGATAATGATCCAGTGGGAGAGCTTTATATCGGTCAGTCCGACGAGATAAGATAACAGGTCTTTGGGAGTTCCGGGTATGAGGAAGAGCAGAAAAATGATGCTCTCCGAACGCCTGGAACTTTTTAATATTTTTACAGATTCTATTTTTTCACGGCTTACAAACAATTCCACAAACTTCATGCCGAAACGGCGCACAAACAGAAAGATGATGACGCTTGCGGTTGTCATGGCAAAATCACAGATCAGTGTACCACGGATTACCCCGAAAGCGTATCCGGCACCAATTTCAAAAGGACCACCGGGAATTACCGCAAGGAGTACCTGCAGGATGTTCATTCCAATAAAACCAAGGACTCCCCATATTCCTTTGTCATTGACCCAGACACGGAATTGTTTGGGATCCGATACAAAATGAACCAGGGGACGCCCGATAAAATATCCGATCAGGATTACAAAAACAATGGTAATGATAGCCAGTATCCGTTTGATTTGTTTTGTCTTTTTCTCGTTGTGATTATCCAAGTCGAACACCTCCTATTTTAAGTTCGTTCTAACCGTAACTATAGGCTTTTGGCGAAAACTTGTCAATTCTTATCGGAAAATCATTTGCTTTTACCGGTAAAATTCTTATAATAGAAAAATGGAGGGAAAATTATGTTGTTTTATCTTGCTCCGATGGAGGGAATTACGGGATATATTGTGCGCAATGCTTATGCACATTATTTTCCATATATAGATAAATATTTTACACCGTTTATCCCGGCAACAAAAAAAATGAGCAAAAAAATAAAGCGGGATCTGGCAGCGGAAAATAATGAGCAGATCCGGCTGGTGCCGCAGCTGATCGGAAACCGTGCCGATGAATTTCTGATGATGATCCGGCAGCTGGAAGAGTTGGGATTTACCAGTGTCAATCTTAATTTTGGCTGTCCGTCCGGAACCGTTGTCTCGAAAAGAAAAGGAGCCGGATTTCTGGCAGATCCGAAAGAACTGGAAATGTTGCTGGAAGAAGTGCTGGAGAAAAGTCCGCTTGCGGTATCGGTAAAGACCAGAGTCGGAATCAAAGACCCGGATGAGTGGGAAGCACTTTGCACTGCCTATGCAAAGTTTCCGCTGGAAGAACTGATTATTCATCCACGCCTGCAGATAGATTATTACAGCGGAACACCGCGGATGGAAACATTTGCCCGTGCTCTGGAGCAGATCCATGTGCCGCTCTGTTACAATGGAGATATATGCAGTGCGGAAGATTATAAGAAAGTGACAGCTGCTTTCCCAGCTATTGATCGCATCATGATCGGCAGGGGATTACTGGAAAATCCCGGACTGGTTGGAGAAATCAAAGGAAATCCACCGGCAGATAAAGCCAGGCTGCGGGCGTTCCATGATGAAATTTTAGAGGGATGTCTGGATACTTTCCGTGCGGAAAAAGATGTCGTTTTTCATTTGAAAGAAATCTGGTTTTATCTGACAAAGGCATTTCCGGACAGAGAGAAATATTTAAAGCTGATCCGGAAATGCCAGTCTCTGCCGGAGTATAAACTGATAGTACAGCAGATTTTCTCATAGACATTTTGATAGAATAAGGTATAATGAAAAGTAAAAGTCCAGGACAAGAGATAGGGGATTAACAATGAGTTTAGCAGATAAAATATTTGTAACTATGTGTCAGGATATTCTGGAGAACGGGACAAGTACCGAGGGCGAAAAGGTACGGCCGCACTGGGAGGATGGTACAAGTGCCTATACGATTAAGAAATTCGGTGTGGTGAACCGTTATGATCTGTCGAAAGAGTTTCCGGCAATCACACTGCGCAAGACGGCAATCAAGACCTGTACGGAGGAAATGCTGTGGATCTGGCAGAAGAAATCCAACAATATCCATGATTTAAACAGTACCGTCTGGGATGAATGGGCAGATG
>ERZ826220.3163-NODE-3163-length-13085-cov-2.852878_pt1 | contig 13085 bp, 7 predicted proteins | sample MGYA00519927_ERZ826220 | MGnify/ENA primary metagenome ERZ826220 (study PRJEB31778, sample SAMEA3449225) | human gut metagenome | biome: human gut; feature: human-associated habitat; material: faeces | place: United Kingdom | collected 2010/2012 ...
AACCGGGTGATCGGATTTGGAGGGCGTGTCATGGGCGAAGGGGAACCGAAGTATCTGAATTCGCCGGAGACGAAGATTTTTGACAAGAGCCGGAATCTGTATGGATTAAATATTGCAAGGACAACCAGAAAACCGCAGCTGCTTTTATGTGAGGGATATATGGATGTCATTGCACTGCATCAGGCAGGCTTTGACAATGCGGTGGCCTCTCTTGGCACATCGCTTACCAGTGGACATGCCAGTCTGCTGAAACGCTACACCAAAGAAGTGTATCTGACATATGACAGTGATGGGGCTGGGGTAAAGGCGGCACTCCGTGCAATTCCGATTTTAAAAGAAGTTGGAATTATCACGAAAGTCATAAACATGCAGCCGTACAAAGATCCAGATGAATTTATCAAAGCACTTGGGGCCGAAGAATATCAGAAGAGGATTGATCAGGCGGAAAACAGTTTTCTGTTTGAAATCCGTATGCTGGAGCAGAATTATGATATGAATGATCCGGAGTCCAAGACGGCATTTTATAATGAGACGGCGCGGCGGCTTTTAGCCTTTCCGGAGGAGCTTGAGCGCAACAATTATATCCAGGCGGTCGCTGATAAGTACAGGATTGGCTTTGAGGATCTGCGGAAGCTTGTGAATAATCTGGCAATGGCAGGGAGCGGGATTAAAAAGGCGGCTCCGTTAAAGAGCGGTATCCATGAAAAAAAGAAAGAAGATGGCATGAAACAGTCACAGAAGCTGCTTCTGACCTGGCTGATCGAGGATACGCGGCTTTTTGACAGCATCAAAGGATGGATCACGGAGGAAGATTTCACGGAACCGCTGTATCGCAAAGCGGCACAGGAGCTGTTCACCCAGTATGGGGAGAGCGGACAGGTGAATCCGGCAAAGATTATCAGCCGGTTTCAGGAGGAGGAAGAACAAAAAGAAATTGCGGGGCTTTTTAATGCAAAAATTCATGAAGTAGAGACAAAACAGGACAAAGAAAAAGCATTAAAGGAAACAATTGAGAGAATCAAGGAAAACAGTATTGATGTTCGAAGCCGGCAGTCAGATCCGAATGATCTGACGGTCGTTATGCAGCTGATCAATGAACAGAAGGAATTGGAGAAGCTGAAGAAAACGCATATTTCTATTGATTAGGGACAAAATAGAAAGTAACCTGAGAGGACGAAACGACATGGCAAAGAAAAAAGAAGAGAATGCAGCAGTGGAAACGGAAGAAACAAAGGCAAAGTTCAGAGAAAAACTGAAAAGTCTGCTGGAACTGGGAAAAAAGAAACGGAACATTCTGGAGTATCAGGAGATCAGCGATTTTTTCAGGGATATGAATCTTGACGAAGAAAAGATGGAGAAGGTTCTGGATTTCCTGGAAGCAAATAAAGTAGATGTCCTCAGGATCAGTGACGGGGATGATGAGGATGATGATATCATTCTGGATGACGAAGACGAGGTAGAAGTAGAAAAGATTGATCTTTCGGTTCCGGAGGGCGTAAGTGTCGAGGATCCGGTACGCATGTACTTAAAGGAAATCGGCAAAGTGCCGCTGCTGTCTGCAGACGAAGAAATTGAGCTGGCACAGAAGATGGAGGCCGGAAGTGTGGCAGTTGAAAAAATTCCACTGCTCAAAGAGCGTCTGGCAGAAACCGGTGATGAACAGGAAAAAGAAGAAATACAAGCGGAGATCAAAGCATTGCAACTGGATGTCGACCGTGGATCAGATGCCAAAAAACGTCTGGCGGAGGCAAATCTTCGTCTGGTAGTCAGCATTGCCAAGCGCTATGTGGGCAGGGGCATGCTGTTTTTAGACCTGATTCAGGAAGGAAATTTGGGACTGATCAAGGCGGTAGAAAAATTTGATTACCGCAAAGGATATAAGTTCTCCACTTATGCAACATGGTGGATCCGTCAGGCAATTACCCGTGCAATTGCAGATCAGGCAAAGACGATCCGTGTTCCGGTACATATGGTGGAGACAATCAATAAGGTTGTCCGCGCACGCCGTACTCTGACACAGGAGCTGGGAAGAGAACCTTCCAATAAGGAAATTGCGGAGATGCTTGGCGAAGATGAAGATCGTGTAACGGAGATCATGAGTTTTAGTCAGGATCCGGTTTCCATGGAGGCTCCGGTAGGGGATGAGGACGATTCCCATCTGGGTGATTTTGTGCAGGATTCCAATGCGTTATCCCCGGAGGAGAATGCGATTGCGGAGATGCGTAATAAGCAGATTTCACTTGCCATGAAAGACCTGACGGATCGTGAGCAGGAAGTGATCACACTGCGGTTCGGTCTTGACGGAAATCAGCCGCACACGCTGGAAGAAGTGGGACAGATGTTTCATGTGACAAGAGAGCGTATCCGTCAGATTGAGGCAAAGGCACTGCGTAAACTTGGTGCACCGAGCAGAAAACGTATGCTGCGTGACTTTTTATAACAGGTATTTTGCTGGACAATTCTGAAATTACGGATGTGATTTATGATATGGTTTTTGGCAGGGAGTGAAACTATATGTTTTCAATGAAATCGACATGGAAAGAAATAAAAACAACAAAACCGGTGGATACGGCATTGGGAGATCTGTTTCCGACCTGTTGGAGCATATTGCTGCAGGGGCATGAGGAAGAAACGATGGAACAGATCCATGACAGGGTGCACATGGAGTGGGGCGAAGCATTCTGGTCCCAGCCACTGGTAAACTGTGCCAATATGCTGATGGAGACCGCAGAGAAACAAAAATTTCTGTTTGTACCTCTCTGGCATACGCAAAAAGAGGGGTGGATTCCAAAAGAGGATCAAAATGACGAAGAGGGTGTATGGCTGTTTACGGGAAATCCGGATGTGGATCAGCAGGCATTTATGCATTTTGATGACTGTGCATCCGTTCCACCGTATCCGTCTGCCGCTGTTTGCAAAGAACGAAGACAGGAAAAGAAGCGTCCGGCAGTTATTTTCTGTCCGGGAGGCGGATATGAGATGCTTTCTTATTATTCGGAAGGTGTGCAGCTTGCACAGCGCATGGAGCGTGACGGAGGCTATAAAGCATTAATTTTAAGCTATCGCATTCAGCCCAATACCTATCCGCAGTGTCAGATGGATTTGGCACTGGCTATTATGCATGTACGTGCACATGCACGGCAGTATGGAATTGACGAAAATCGTATTCTTGTGGTGGGAGCTTCTGCCGGTGGGCATTTGTGCGCAAGCACGGCAATGCTGCATGAAGAACTGAAAACAGAAATTTTTTGTGTGCATCCGGAGCTGGAAAAACTATATGGAAGGATTTCTGCGCGGCCGGACGGGGTAGGACTGTTGTACCCGGTGATCAGTTTTACCTCGGAATATCATGAGGGAAGCTGTCGCTATAATACAGGCGGGAAGTCGGATCTTCAGAAAAAACTGTCTGTAGAACTTCATGATCTGACCGGATATCCGCCAACATACGCTTATGCGAATCTCGATGACGGCTGTGTTCCGGCCAGCAATACGACCCGGTTGGACGCGGCACTTACGAAAGCAGGAGTGAAGCATCTGTGCGAGACTTTTCCGACGGGAGATCACGGCATCGGGTTAGGATATGCTACTTCGGCCAAAGCATGGAGCGAACATATGCTTCGTTTTTTCAACGAAACTTTATAAAAAAAATCCGGTAAATATGGGAAGGGAGATGCGGTAAGAGCATCTCTTTTTTCATATTTTGAATTGTGCCCGGGCAAATACATGAAAAATTCCAGAAAAATTACCATAAAAATCTGATATATCGTAAAAAATCTATGAACATCTAAAAATTCTGGGAACTCTCCTTGAATTCTTCCGGTAGGAGGAAATATTTCCTGATGATAGAATAACAACATAAAACATCGGTGAACCATAAAACGGTTACGAGAAGGAGGAACTATTATGACGACCAAAAAGAAAAAGAGTCAGGGAATGAAGTTATTCCTTATGATTCTCCCATTTCTCATTTTGTGCTTTTTGTTTTCGTACTTTCCGCTGCATGGCTGGATCTACGCACTCTATGATTACAAAGCACCGCTGAAACTTTCCCAGTGTCAGTTCGTAGGATTGAAATGGTTTAAGACACTGTTTAGTAACAAGACGCAGGTAATGCAGCTGATTCAGGTAATGAAGAACACATTTGCAATGAGTTTACTTGGAATAGCAACATCATTTTTACCGGTACTGTTTGCCGTATTCTTAAACGAGATCAAATGCAAATGGTTTAAGAATCTGGTACAGACACTGACTACACTGCCAAACTTCATCAGCTGGACACTGGTTTACTCCATTGCTTTCTGTCTGTTTTCTACCACAGGTATGTTCAACACAGTGATGCAGAACCTTGGCGTAATCTCAGAACCGTTAAAGATTCTCGACAGTGGCAGGCATGTATGGCTGCAGATGATTCTCTGGAGTACATGGAAAGGCCTTGGATGGGGCGCAATTATGTATCTGGCAGCAATCGCAGGAATCGATCAGGAAATGTATGATGCGGCAAAGGTGGACGGAGCCGGACGTTTCCAGATTATCAAAAACATCACGATTCCATCCATTATGCCTACATACTTCGTAATGTTAATGCTTTCGGTAGCAAACTTCCTGAACAATGGTATGGATCAGTACTTTGTGTTCCAGAATGCATTTAACAAATCAACAATTCAGGTACTTGATCTGTATGTATACAACATTGGTATGACCGGACGAAGTTTATCCCTTGCAACGGCAATTGGTATCTTAAAGAGTATCGTCAGCGTAACACTTCTTGCAATTGTAAACTTCGTTTCGAAGAAGACACGTGGCGAGAGCATGATTTAATAGGAGGAAAAAGCAATGAAGATTAAAACAAGTAAAGGAGACCGCACATTTCAGGTAATCAATATTCTGATTTTTGCTATCTTTGCTATCATTTGTGCTTATCCTTTTTACTATCTGATCATCAACTCGATCAGTGCAAACGATCTGAGTGCAAGTGGTAAAGTAAATTTTCTGCCGCATGGTTTTCAGCTTGAGAACTATGTAAAAGTATTCCAGCTGAATGGTCTTGGAACCGCAGCAATGGTATCCCTTGGAAGAACTGTGATCGGTACAATCTGTACGGTACTTGCTTCCGTTTATCTGGGATTCATGTTTACCCAGCAGCGGATGTGGCACAGAAAACTGTGGTATCGTTTTATGGTAATTACCATGTACTTTAACGCAGGTCTGATCCCAATGTACATGACCATGAAGACCTTACATCTGACCAACAGTTTCTGGGTATACATCATCCCGGCAATTGTACAGCCGTTCAACATCATTATGGCAAAGACTTATGTAGAATCCATTCCGCCTGCATTGCAGGAGGCGGCAGAGATCGATGGAGCCGGAACCATGACCGTATTCGCAAAAGTCATTCTTCCAACCTGTAAACCGATTATGGCAACCATCGCCATCTGGTCCGCAGTAGGACAGTGGAACTCCTTCCAGGATACGTTGATTTATATTACAGACCAGAAGTTATATTCCTTACAGTATTTACTTTATACTTACCTGAATCAGGCAAGTTCACTGGCAACCATGGTACAGCAGTCCGGTGGAAATGTATCTGCCGTTGCGAACCTGGCAACCCAGCAGACACCGACATCCATCCGTATGACGATTTCCGTTATCGTTGTACTGCCGATTCTGTTCGTATATCCGATTTTCCAGAAATCCTTTGTCAAAGGTATTATGATCGGATCAGTGAAAGGCTAAAAGAAACACTTGTTTCTTTTACATACATTCATGTAAAATATTATAGAGGAGGATTTACAATGAAGAAAAAGAATGTACAGCGTGCGCTTGCACTGGCACTCGCTGCAACGATGCTCGCCGGAACCGTAGCAGGCTGCGGAAAAAGCTCAGACAGTGATTCCACACAGGGGGGCAAGTCATCCAATGGAAAATATGCCAAGGAGCTGACGATTGATGTATTCGACAGTCAGGCAAACTTCCAGGGTGAGCAGACCGGATGGTTTGCAAAACTGATCAAAGATAAGTTCAATATCAAATTGAACATTATTGCACCAAACGTGGCAGGTGGTGGAGATACTTTATATCAGACACGTTCTGCAAACGGTAATCTTGGTGACTTAATTATCACAAATCTGGATTCCAGTCGTTTGAAAGATATGGTGACCGCAGGACTTGTCCTTGATATGAGTGATTATATTAAGGATGAGAAATATTTACAGGATCGTATGGATGCAATCAATACCGCAAGTAAACTTTCCGGAACGGATGGAGTATGGGCAGTACCGAGTGAAATTTCCAATCAGCCGGCAACTGAGCCTTGTGAGGCATCTGAGCCAACCAATGCACCATCTCTTCGCTGGGATGTGTACGGAGAAGTTGGATATCCGGAAATGGATACACTGGAAGATATGATTCCGGTTCTGGAACAGATGCAGGAAAAGGCAAAGGGAACCAGCAAAGACGGAAAAGATGTCTATGCGCTTTCTCTCTTCAAAGACTGGGATGGAGATACCATGCAGAATGCAGGTGCTTTCTGTGCTCTGTACGGATATGAGAACCTTGGATTTGCACTCGGCAAAGTAGACGGATCTGAAATCCAGAGTGTAATTGACAGCGATAGCATGTATGTACGTGCATTGAAGTTCCTGTTTGAAGCAAATCAGAAAGGACTTATTGATCCGGAGTCTACCACACAGAATTTCGATACGTTACAGACAAAGTTCCGTAATGGTGATGTATTATACAGCTTCTGGCCATGGCTTGGTGCCGGTGTATACAACACAACAGAGAATACTTCGGAAGGTAAGGGATTTGCCTCTGCGACAATTAAGGATATGAAGTGCCTGTCTTACGGTTCTATGCCGGATGGTAAGATGAGTGTTGGTATCATGGTCGGCAGCCAGACAAAAGACCCACAGAGAATGGTTGATTTTATCAACTGGTTATACTCTCCGGAAGGAATTGAAGCTTCTTCTGCACAGAGTGGTGGTAACTGTGGACCGGAAGGCCTGACATGGGAAATGAAAGATGGTAAGCCTGTACTTACAGATTTCGGTGTAAAGGCATTTGTTGATATTGACGAGAGCCTGAAAGTGCCGGATGAATGGGGCAGCGGAACATGGAAAGATGGTGTATCTGCATTGAACTTTAAGGCAAATGGTATCGTTGATACAGATCCGGATACCGGTATCTGCTACAACTATCAGAGATGGGATGATTATCTTGAGAAGACTTCTACCAAGTTAAAAGAAGACTGGTCAGCACATAATGATGGAGATACCACAGAGATCGAACACTTTGAGAAAACCGGTAATCTGTTAGTTCTTCCAGGAACAAACTATTCCACACCGGAGTACTCTACCGATATCAGTACCATCAAAGAGCAGTGCAAGCAGACAATCGTTGCAGATTCATGGCAGATGGTATTTGCAAAGAATGAAGCTGAGTTCAACAAGATCTTAAAAGATATGCAGGATACCGTAAAGGGTCTTGGATACGATCAGGTATTTGAAGTAGATAAGAAAGATTATGAAGATAAAGTAAAGTGCATCAATGATGTATTAAGCGAATCTAAGTAATTGGATAAAATCAGATAAAACCCTTAACAAAAGCCGGGTGCGTGATGCACCCGGCTTTCTTTTGCTTATAATCAATGATCCTGATTTTTACGGTATTCCGCAGGGCTGATATTTTTGCTCGCTTTAAATTTCTGGTGAAAATAATCAACATTTTTATATCCGACACTTGCCGCAATTTCATAAATCTTCATATCTGTCTGATCAAGCAGCTCGGTTGCTTTTTCAATGCGTACCTGATCCAGATAGGTATTGAAACGAACACCCATTTTCTGGGTAAACAGTTTTCCGAGGTAGGAACTGTTGTAACCAAACAGTGGGGCCAGAGTCTCTAATTTCAGCTGGCTGGCATAATTGTGATTGATGTAATTTAAAATATCATCGAACACACTTGCCGAGGAATTGCTTCCGATCGCGCGCATGATCATATCGAACTGTTCGTTAAAATACAATAGAATCTCGTACAGATAGTATTTATTTTCAATGAGTTCTATGATCGCCGCATTATGTACAAACGGGATACTGGTGTTGCTGTACGTGTGTGTGATCGCCTGTTTGATCTCCAGAAAAATATCTGCCAGAAAATATTTGATACTCGATACATCACAGTTACTATTAAAAAGAAACTGTCGCAGATCTTCGAGAACTTCGGAAATCCGGCGCTGATTACAGGTTTTAATGTAATCGGTAAGTAACGCGCTGTAATGTCTTGTTTTTTCTGCGTCCAGACTTGCGGAGGCGGAATTTTCTGCCGGCAGTTCCTCATAGGAGAGAACATGCTGGTTTTCTCCGCAGAAGAAACGCCGGGACAACAGCCGCTGGCACAGCTCGTAAGATTCGTGAATCTGTGAAAGGGAAGAAACCGTCGGTCCGTAGATTAGAAAGATCGTATCCAGCGGAGATCCTTTCTGCGTTCCCTTGTCATAGTGGTGCAGACAGGCATTTAACCGTTCCAGTGCAAAATTGCCTTTGAGTAATATAATGTCATGATTGTCGATATTGACATGCTCAAAGGAATTGTTGTCTTTGTTGGTGACACGCAGCAGATCACTGAAACTGTAGGAACGAAAATATGGCATATAGCTTTCGTAAATCAGCACCTGATAGATCGGATAGGAGAGCCCTAATTCCTGATAATCAATGGACGGGTTAAAATCATTTCCGGTCAGCAGATCGTATAGTACGGTGGTTTTTGCTTTTTTCAGGTACTGGTTGCGGGATGTCTCGCTGTTTAGCTGAAATTCAATTTTTTCGTGGACGTCCTGTACTGCTTTTTCCAGCTCATCTTCATCAATCGGTTTGGTCAGATAGTAGGAGGCACCAAATTGCAGTGCCGTCTGTGCGTACTTAAAATCCGAGTAACCGCTTAAGATAATAAATGCACCGGAAAATCCTTCACTGCGCGCTTTTTCCATCAGTTCCGTGCCAAGCATTCCGGACATCCGGATATCGAGAAGAACCAGTCCCGGGCGGTACTGGCGGATCATTTCCAGGGCATCTTCTCCGTTGGCGGCTTCCCCGCAGATACAAAATCCCAGGGTGTTCCAGTCAATGATATAGCGGAGTCCCTCTCTTACAATTTGTTCATCATCTACAATAAGTACGTTGATAATTTTGTTTGCCATGTTTTTCATCCTGTTTCCTAAATTGTTTTTGGTATTTTCAGCCGGACGGTCGTACCGGCTCCGATTGCGCTGTCAATCTCCATATAATATCCTTCCCCGTAGAACAGGGAAATTCTCTGATTGATGTTGTAAAGACCGATGCTGTGGGTATCGGAGGAAGGGTGGTTTCTGATTCGATCCCGCAGTGCGTCGAGTTCTTCGTTTGTCATTCCCTGTCCGTTATCTTTGATCGTGATCAGCAGGGTTGCGTCCGCAGAAGCAATCTGGATGGTGATCATACCGTCTTCCGTTTTGCTCTCAAGTCCGTGAAGAATTGCATTTTCTACCACAGGTTGCAGGAGCAGCGGAAGAATCTTGCAACTGTTGGTGTCGAGATCTTCGTCCACCTGAAGGGTGTAATTTACGCGGTCCCCAAAGCGGAGCTGCTGAATGGAGAGATACGTTTTGATATATTCGAGCTCTTTGGTCAGTGTGGTGAAACTTGTGCCGGTATTATCGAGCACGTAACGCATGGATTTTCCAAGCAGTTTAATGGAAGTTGCTACATTCCGGTTGCCACAGGAGAGTGCCTGCATCCGGATCGTTTCCAGAGTGTTATACAAGAAATGCGGATTGATCTGACTGGCAAGCATTTCAAATTCCATTTGCTGCTGCCGGTTGACCAGTTGCTGTTCCCGGATCCGTGCTTCATAAAACTGCGCTTCCTTATCGTGAATCGCATCCACGGTCAGTTTGAGGTCTTTAAAGGTATCGCTTAACTCATCATCACCGCGGAATTGTTCGATGATATTGTAATCGCCGAGGCTGGCACGGTGCATTGCTGATTTCAGGGTTGTAATCCTTGTGCTGAAATAGTCCGAAAAACAGATCATCAGAATCAATGGTACAAGCAGGGCAAGTACCAGAATCAGGACAAATACGGCAACGGTATGATTGATTGTTTTTAAGGCATCCGGGTCCACGGTCCGCACATAAAACAAATTGTTGGATTTGTAGGACTGCAGAGTTACATAGTTGACCAGACGCATCTGGTTTCCGATTTCTTTCGGACCGGTGTAGCGGTAAATATAGCCGGAAAAATCATCGGGAAACTCCATGTCTTTGCCGATCAGAACAGAGTCTGTGGCATAGATGATCTGGGTTCCGTCCAGACTGATGGTTGTTTCATTGCTGGACTGCTCCAGATGATTTTTAATGGTATTGCGGTCCAGACCGACAACCAGAAATGCCTGATATTTACTGGAGGCAACACCGATCCGCCGGATCAGTGTCAGTTCACGGTAAGGCTGCCGGACGATTGCCGTGTATCGCTGCAGGGAAGCCCATGTACTCCAGTTATTTCCCAGGGTTTTGCGCCATTCGTCCAGGACAAAATTCTGCTGATAATGAATATGCTCGGAATTTTGAAGGTTTGGATTGTTGGTATAAATCTGAATGCGGGCAACGGCTGCTGTATTCTCAAAATAAGTCTGGAGTGCCCGCTCCAGAGCCGTAAGCTGTTCCTCGATACCGGAATCCAGTGATTCTGCCGCAAACAGACTCAGACACTGATTACTGTTAAGCAGGGTATCGGAAGATGAATATACGGTAGTTGTGATGTCGTTTAAGGAGGAGGCAACACGCAGGCCATCTGCCTTCTCCAGAGATTCATAGCGGGCAAGCATCTGTTTTCGCACGCTGGCAATGGAAAAGATGCCGATTACCAGAAGCGGAAACATGCCTGCCAGCAGAAAAATACGAAGCAGCTGACTTCTGACAGAATGTGTATCATGTATTTTATTAATATGTAGTTTCATAAAATATCCTTTGTTATAAAATTAAGGGATAATACCGTCTGGCAAATTCTATAAATATTATAGTAAATTACGTCTAAAATTTCTAGTAGGAAAGCACGGATAAATTTTGTATAGTGTGGATAAGGGAAAATAAAACATTCGTATGGCGAAGGGAAAGAGAGGAAAATAAGATATGAAATTCAGTAATGGATGCTGGCTGCAGAAAGAAGGCTGCGCCTGCTTTTCACCGGCAGAAGTTTATTTTACAAAAATTGAAAAAGATAAAGTAGTGCTCTGTGCACCGACACATAAGATTAATCACAGAGGAGATACATTGGGCGGAATCAATCTTACGGTTGAAATTACCACTCCGATGCCGGAAGTAATCCGTGTAAAGACGTATCATTATAAGGGCGCAATTCAGGATGGACCACAGTTTGCATTAAATCTTCCCAAACAGACAGCAATTGATGCCACCGAAGATGATGAGAAGATTGTTGTAAAAAGCGGAAATGCAAAACTGGTTATTACCAAAGAGAACTGGTCCATGACTTACTATAACGGGGATAAGAAGCTCAGTACCAGTGCATGGCGTGATCTTGCCTATATGAAGACGGACTGGAAGGGTGATGCTTATGTAAAGAGCGCAGATAAGGATGCCTATATGAGACAGCAGCTTTCTTTAGGTGTGGGAGAGCTGATCTACGGTCTTGGTGAGCGCTTTGCCGCATTTACCAGAAACGGTCAGTCCATAGATATCTGGAATGAAGATGGCGGTACCTCCACCGATCAGTCTTATAAAAATATTCCGTTTTATATTTCAAACAAGGGATATGGTGTGTTTGTCAACCATACCGAGAAAGTATCATTTGAAGTGGCAACGGAAGCGGTCACAAAAGTAGAATTTTCTGTGCCGGGAGAGAGTCTGGATTATTTCTTCTTTAACGGACCGGATTTAAAGGATGTTCTGCGCCGCTATACGGATCTGACCGGAAAACCGGCACTTCCTCCGGCCTGGACATTTGGCCTCTGGCTTTCCACATCCTTTACGACAAACTATGATGAAAAAACAGTTATGAGCTTTATCGATGGTATGCTCGATCGTGGAATTCCGCTTAAAGTATTCCATTTTGACTGCTTCTGGATGAAAGATTTCCACTGGACCGATTTCCTGTGGGATGAGCGTGTATTCCCGGACCCGGAGGGGATGCTTTCCCGTATGAAAGCAAAGGGATTAAAGATCTGTGTATGGATTAATCCGTATATTGCACAGGAATCCGTGATGTTTGACGAGGGCATGGAAGGCGGATATTTCCTGAAGCGTCCGGACGGTTCTGTATGGCAGTGGGACATGTGGCAGCCGGGCATGGCAATCGTCGACTTTACCAACCCGGAGGCAAAGAAATGGTATCAGAAGAAACTCGAAGCATTGGTTGATATGGGTGTGGATTGTTTCAAGACAGATTTTGGTGAGAGAATTCCAACCGATTGCGTTTACTATGACAAGAAAAATCCGGAAAAAATGCACAATTATTATACCTATTTATATAATGAAGCTGTATTTGAAGTTCTTGAGAAAAAGAAAGGAAAAGATGAGGCAGTACTGTTTGCGAGATCTGCTACCGCAGGTGGACAGAAATTCCCGGTACACTGGGGCGGAGACTGCTGGTCTGATTATGAATCCATGGAAGAAAGTCTGCGTGGCGGATTATCCTTACAGCTTTCCGGATTTGGGTTCTGGAGCCATGATATCGGCGGATTTGAAAACACTTCTACCGCGGATGTCTATAAGAGATGGTGTGCGTTTGGTCTGCTTTCTTCTCACAGCCGTCTGCATGGAAGTACATCATACCGTGTGCCGTGGGCTTATGACGATGAGGCCGTGGATGTGCTGCGCAGCTTTGTACGCCTGAAAGCACGTCTGATGCCATACCTGTGGAAGACCGCGCTGACAGCACATAACGAGGGAATTCCAAGCATGCGTGCGATGGTTCTTTCTTACACAAATGATAAAATGTGCAATTATCTGGATAAGCAGTATATGCTCGGCGACAGCCTGATGGTCGCGCCGGTCTTCACGAAGGAAGGCGACGTCACGTACTACCTGCCGGAGG
>ERZ826220.3165-NODE-3165-length-13083-cov-2.809564_pt1 | contig 13083 bp, 13 predicted proteins | sample MGYA00519927_ERZ826220 | MGnify/ENA primary metagenome ERZ826220 (study PRJEB31778, sample SAMEA3449225) | human gut metagenome | biome: human gut; feature: human-associated habitat; material: faeces | place: United Kingdom | collected 2010/2012 ...
TGGAGCTGGCTGAAACTGCCGACAAGACCTGGGGCAACGCACTCTATGCCTGCTTCGATCAGAAGGTGGAGGAGAAGCTGATCCAGCCGACCTTCATCACCATGTATCCGGTGGAGGTATCCCCGCTGACCAAGCGCAGCCCCAAGGACCCCCGCCTGACCGAGCGGTTCGAGCTGTTTGTCTGCCACAGCGAGCTGGCAAACGCCTATTCCGAGCTCAACGACCCCATCGACCAGCGCCAGCGGTTTGAAAAGCAGGTGGAACTGCGTGACCGCGGCGATGATGAAACTGAAATGCTGGATGAGGACTTCCTCATGGCACTGGAATACGCCATGCCGCCCACGGGTGGTATGGGCATGGGCATCGACCGTGCAGTCATGATGCTCACCAACTCGGATACGATCCGGGAAGTAATTCTGTTCCCGACCATGAAGCCGCTGGGCTCCGGTGACCGCCGGGAGGAAAAGGCAGCTGCTGCTCCGGCTGCGGTTCCCATGAAGGAAGCAGTAACAGAGCCGGTGGACTTCTCCAAGGTGGAGATCGAGCCGCTGTTCCGTGACTTCGTGGATTTTGAGACCTTCAGCAAGTCCGATTTCCGGGCGGTGAAGGTGAAGGCCTGCGAGGCCGTGAAGAAGAGCAAGAAGCTTTTGAAGTTCACCCTGGACGACGGCAGCGGAGAGGACCGGGTGATCCTCAGCGGCATCCACGAGTACTACGAGCCGGAGGAGCTGGTGGGCAAGACCTGCATCGCCATCACCAACCTGCCGCCGAGAGCCATGATGGGCATCGATTCCTGCGGCATGCTGATCTCCGCCGTGCATCACGAGGAGGGCGCCGAGCGGCTGCACCTTCTCATGGTGGACGAGCACATCCCGGCGGGGGCCAAGCTCTACTGAGACCAAAGACAACCTGCGGGGCTTCCCGGCGTGCCGGGGAGCCCCTGAGAGGTCATTGCCATGTATGTTGACAGCCATGTGCATCTTTCCCACCGGCTCTATGACGGGCAGTTCCCCTGCCTGACGCGGGAGCAGGGGGAGTGGCGCCGTCTGCCGGAGGAGACCCGGGAGGGCCTGGTGGAGGCGCTCCGGGAAGCGGGGGTGACCCTCTGCCTGGAGCCGGGGATCGACCTTGCCTCCCTGGACCGGCTGATGGCGCTGGCGGAGCGCTGGCCGGATTTCCTGCTGCCGGCGGTGGGTATCCACCCCACCCGGACGCCGGGGACACCCTGGCGGGCCCGGCATGTGCTGGAAGCCCTCTCCCAGGAGAAGGCGGTGGTCGCCATCGGCGAGCTGGGGCTGGATTACCACCTGCCCCGGCGGGAGCAGCACCGCCTGCGCCAGAAGCTCTGGTTCTGCTGGCAGCTGTCCCTGGCCCACCGGCGGGAACTGCCCCTGGTCCTGCACATCCGCCAGGCGGATGGGGATGCCATCCGCATCCTGCGCCGCTATCGGGGGAAGCTCCACGGCGGCGTCTGTCACTGCTTTCAGGGGGATGCCGCCCTGGCCCGGATCTATACTCGGGAGCTGGGGCTGCACCTTGGCATCGGCGGGGCGCTGCTGCAGACGCCGGAGCGCTGCGCCGCCCTGGAGGCGGCCGTGCGGGAGACCCCGCTGTCCTTCCTCCTGCTGGAGACGGACGGCCCCTACGTGAAGCCCGCCCGACCGGAGGGGATGGGCTCCAAAGCCTGGCAGAAGACCCGGAACAGCGGGCTCATTCTGCCGGCGGTGGCGGAGCGGATCGCGGAGCTGAAGGGCGTCCCGCCCCAGACAGTGGCGGAGGCCACCGCTGCCAACGCGCGCCGGCTCTTTTGTCTGGAGGGAGACAGAGATGGAGTGCTATCGCTTTGAGGAGGGGCTGGTCCCCCTGACAGGGGACATCCCCGGAGAATGGGAGCGGCTTTTGCTGCTGGCAAAACCCGCCGAGCTGGCGGAACTCCGCCTGCCGGAGGGCGTCACGCCGCCGGAGGTGCCGGAGAACCCCCACGAGTCCCAGTTCTGCTGGCTGCGGGCGGAGAGGAAGGGCATCTTCGCCCAGATCCGGGTCCCGGCCCTGGGGAAACGGGCGGGGGGACGCTTTGCTTTCTCCTGGCAGGGGAGCAGCCTTCTGGTGCTGGACCCGGAGGGCCTGGTCTCCGCCTGTGTGAAGGAGATCCGGACCATGCGGCCCCATAACGCCGACGGGGCGGACAACTTTTTAGCGGACCTCTTCATCACGCTGCTGAAGGACGATTTGGGCGGGCTTTTACAGCTGGAGACCCGGCTCAGCAACCTGGAGCAGGCGGTGCTGACGGACCAGTCCGGCCGCTTCCTCCGCCAGATGAGCGTCATCCGGAAGGAGCTGAACCGGGCCAACCGCTTCTATGCCCAGCTGGGGGACTTCGCAAGCTCCCTGCAGGAGTACGCGGGAGACCTTTTTGACACGTTCAGTGCAAAGCGTTTTGATGCCTTCCTCCGGAAGGCGGACGCCCTGCGGGAGGAGACCCGGATGCTCCGGGAGTACGCAAGCCAGATAAGCTCGGAGTACCAGGCCCAGGTGGATATCCAGCAAAACCGGGTGATGAAGCTCCTCACCATCGTGACCACGATCTTTCTGCCGCTCTCGCTCCTGGTGGGGTGGTACGGCATGAACTTCCAGGGGATGCCGGAGCTCTCCTGGACCTATGGGTACCCAGCGGTCATCGCGGTCTCCGTGCTGCTGGCCGTGGGGCTCATCGTGTATTTCAAAAGGAAACATTGGTTCTGAGCCACGCTCGGAAGAAAGGAGCCGACAGCCCATGGAGAGCATCACCAGTCGGAGCAACCCGCTCTGCGCCCATCTCCGGAAGCTGGCGGCTTCCGCGTCCCACCGCCGGGAGAGCGGGGAGTTCCTCTGCGACAGCCCGAAGCTCTTAGAGGAGGTCCTTCTCTGGCGGCGGGAGCTGCTGAAGACCGTGCTCTGCACGGACCCCGGAAAGCTCCCGGAGCTGCCGGAGGGAACGCGGGTCGTGGCGGTGCCGGAGAGCCTGATGGAGTACCTCTCCCCGGCCAGGACGCCCCAGGGCGTCCTCTCCCTCTGCAGGAAGCCGGAGGAGGCCCTGCCGGAGACCCTGCCGGGGCGGCGCTACGCCTTGCTGGACGGGGTCCAGGACCCCGGGAACGTGGGGACCATCCTGCGGACGGCGGACGCCCTCTTCTGCGACGGGCTGCTCCTGGTGGGCGGCTGTGCGGACCCCTGGCAGCCCAAGGCTGTCCGGGCCAGCATGGGGGCGGTCCTGCGCTGCCCGGTCTGGTCCTGCACGGCGGAGGAGGCCAAGGGGCTTCTTTCCCGCAGCGGCATCCCCCTCTACGGGGCGGCGCTGCGGCAGGACACTTTGGACGCCCGGGACATCCCGGAGGGGAAGGCGGCCATCGCCATCGGCAGCGAGGGACGGGGCCTCTCAGAGGAGATGCTGGCCCTCTGCGACGCCACGGTGCGCATCCCCATGGCGGAGCACTGTGAGTCGCTGAACGCTGCGGCGGCCGCTGCGGTGCTCCTCTGGGAGCTGGCGCGGCGGGACGCGCCGGGAAAGTGAGGACGGCATGGCGGTACTGAAGTACTGGATCTGGCTCGCGGAGAAGCGGGGCGTGCGGCGGCAGACGAAGCTGGCGCTGACCCAGCGCTTCGAGACGCCGGAGGAGCTCTACTACGCAGAGACGGACGAGGTCCTGCTCACCGAGGGCATCACCCGGGAGGAGGCCGCAGCCCTGGAGGACAAGGACCTCCGGCGCGCGGAGGAGATCCTGGAGGTCTGTGAGCGGCAGGACTACCGGATCCTCACCATCGCGGACGCGGCGTATCCCCGGCGGCTGCGGAACATCTTTGACCCGCCCATCCTGCTCTACTGCCGGGGACGGCTGCCCCTCATGGACGAGGAGGCGGCCATCGCCGTGGTGGGCACCCGGAGCTATACGCCCTACGGGGCCCTCTGCGCCGGGAAGCTGGGGGGCCAGCTGGCGGCGGGCGGCGCCGTCATTGTGACGGGCCTGGCCTACGGCATCGACTCCCTGGCGGCGAGAGCCGCCCTGCGGAACGGGGGACGGGTGCTTGGGGTCCTGGGCTGCGGGCTGGACGTGGTCTATCCCCGGGGGAGCGAGGAGCTCTACGAGGATGTGGCGGCGGCCGGAGCCCTCATCACGGAGTATGCCCCGGGGACCCTGCCTCTCAGCGGGAATTTCCCGGTGCGGAACCGCATTCTGTCCGGGCTCTCCGTGGCTGTTCTGGTGGTGGAGGCCCCGGAGCGCAGCGGCGCGCTCATCACCGCGGGCACCGCCCTGGAGCAGGGGCGGGAGGTCTTTGCCGTGCCGGGACCCATCGACGCCCCGGGCAGCGTTGGCTGCAACCGGCTGCTCCGGGACGGGGCGGGCCTCGTCAGCGACGGCTGGGACCTGCTGCGGGAGTATGAGGAGCGCTTTCCGGGCAAGCTGAGGCGGGAGGCCGCCCGGCGGGAGGTGCCGGAGACCCCGGGCTACGAGCGCCGGGAGCAGCAGCGGGAGGCGCAGCGCCGGGAGACCCGGAAGCTGCCGCCGAGACTGGACCCCCAGGGCGCGGAGCTGACGGACGACCAGATCGCCCTTCTCCGGACGCTGACGGAGGAGCCCATGCTGGTGGACGACCTGGTGGAGGCAAGCGGCATCCCCGTGCGGCGGGTGCTCTCGGCCCTCACTATGCTGGAGATCGACGGATATGTGTCCCAGGCACCGGGCAAGCGCTACGCCCGGACGGTGACGCTTTCAGAATAAATACGCCGCCCGCAAGGCGGGACGGCAGGAGGAAACTATGGCAGAAAAGAGTTTGGTCATCGTGGAGTCTCCCGCGAAAGCCAAAACCATTGAGAAGTATCTGGGCAAGGATTTTCAGGTGCTGGCCAGCATGGGCCATCTCCGGGACCTGCCCAAGAGCACCCTGGGCGTGGACCTGGAGCACGACTTTGAGCCGGTCTACAAGCCCATCAAGGGCAAGGAGGACATCATCGCCGACCTGAAGAAGTCCGCCAAGAGTGCGGAGATGGTCTATCTCGCCACCGACCCGGACCGGGAGGGCGAGGCCATCTCCTGGCACTTAAAGCAGCTTCTGGACCTGCCGGACGAGAAGACCCGGCGGGTGACCTTCAACGAGATCACGAAGAACGTGGTGCTGGAGAGCATCCGGGCCCCCCGGGACATCGACCAGAACCTGGTGGACGCCCAGCAGGCCCGGCGCATCCTGGACCGGCTGGTGGGCTATGAGATCTCCCCTGTGATGTGGAAGAAGATCAAGCGGGGCCTCTCCGCCGGACGGGTGCAGTCCGTCGCCACCCGGATGGTGGACGACCGGGACCGGGAGATCGACGCCTTCCAGCCGGAGGAGTACTGGACCCTGGACGCGGAGCTTCTGGGCGGGGAGACCGGGAAGACGGCCTTTGCCGCCCGCTACCACGGGAAGGACGGCAAGAAAGCGGAGCTCCGCTCTCAGGCGGAAGTGGACGCCGTGGTCCGGGAGACGGAGAACGGCATCTTCTCCGTCAAGAGCGTTGTAAGCCGGAAGCATAATAAAACGCCCGCCTTCTGGTGTACCGTTAATCAACCCTGCTACTATTGCGTCCGCCGAAGCGATTCCGCTATTTACCATAGTCGATAATTCGGTAGTTCTGTCTAATGTGTACTGGCTAAATTTCTCCGGTACGATCTGCATATTGCTATATGTAGTTACTGCCATTTTTAATCCTCCTTAGATTTTTGTAAACTTTAATTCTTGTAGTGTGTTTACTGTTTCGCAATTGCTATATGCTTCTAAACACAAGTAATCTGTACGCCCTTCCGTGCTTCTTGGAGCAATAACAAACACTTTTTTATCAGCGCATATAACCTCGTAGATTTCGCTTTCTCTTTGCAAAATATCGCCATTTTCAGCCAACATAAAATTCACCTACTTTCCTGCCGCCGTTTTAAGCGTCTTAGCAAGCTCCGGATTTTCAACCTCTAATCGCATTTGCTCAGTCAGGTTATATGAACCTTCTGCATATGGATTTTTTTCGCCGTTGCCGGTTCCTCCTTTTTCCGGTTCTCTGCCGTTTGCTTTGAAAGTCTTGTCAACCTCTGCTTTCACAAATCTTTTCACCAGATCGGAAAAAGCCTTAACTTTTTCATCGATGCCTGTTTCGTCGTCACCCAGTACGAAATCCACTAACGCCAGGGCTTTATCGCTTCCATCATCTAAACCAGCTGACTTTATGGCTTTAATCGCATATAAACGATTTTCTTTTTCTTTTAGGCTTTGCTCTCGTTCTTCGATTTCCTGCTCTTTTTCCTCGATCTTCGCTTCCAGTTTCTTCTGAGCGGCATACGCCTGATCTTTCAGGTTCTGCACTTTCGTCATAACATCGTCCTTATCGAAACCGCCCATCAGCGTTGTTTTAAATAATTCTTCGTGATTGTTTTCTGACATGTATACTCCTCCTTCGTGCCCGGGCTTTTATCATTCCCCTTATCCTTCCCGGACTCCTCGTCAACTGTTTGTTTCAATATATTTTGAAATCAGACTCCAGACGTCTGCGCACTCGAATCCGAGCTTCCACTCTGCCACTCCGGCGAGATCGGCGCTTTGGATCACTTTCAGTTTTTCCTCCATGGACTGCTCATCCTCCATCCAGATCGTGTATCTGGCATCGGAAGTTTCTACCGTTGCCACATTCTGGCCAAGGGATGCATCCCAGGTTTCTGTCATCTGATTCTCTTTGGCATAGTTTTTGGCGCCATCCATGCCCAGCACCTCGCTGGTAATGGCGCTCTGTCCGAACTTTTCCGTCCAGACACGGGTATAAAACGGGATTCCGCAGATCACCTGATCGGCAGGCATCACCCGCGTCATCTCCTCCACGGCCTGCTGTACGAACGGGAGGGATGAAACAGAGCCTGCCTCCTCGCTTCCCGCGAAATGCTCGTCATAGGCCATGACAATCATATAGTCCACAAATCTTGCCTGCTCGCCGCGCTGATAATACATCGTGTAAGCCTGCGGTACCGGCGTATCGACCGACACCACAAGATTCTGTGCATGCGCCGCGCTCGTCAGTTCCCGCAGAAACTGCAGGTAATGCGGGATTCCGGCCTCTTTCAGATTCTCGAAATCCACGTTGATGCCGTCCATGCCGCACGATGCTGCCTCGGCGAGCAGCTGCTCAATGATTCTACTGCGCACGGATGCGTAGGCAAGATCGGTTGTTTCGTCAAATGCTTCATTAAAGTTATCAATCAATCCCCAGACTTCCCGTCCCGCTTCATGCGCCAGTTTCACGTAATCGGCGCTCGCAAGGCTGGAAATCGTACCGGTTTCGTCTGTCACGGAAAACCAGGTCGGTGAAATCACGTTCACGCCGGTCATTTCTGCTGTCATCTCTGCCATCGCGTCGTTCGACTCGGTCGATGTGCTCTGATGCCAGACCAGATTGATTTTGTGATCCCGTGTAATTCTTTCATAGGAATCTTTCTTTGCCGTCCGCGCTTCGATGGCCTCCGGCTCGGAGATATCCTCTGTCTGGATGTAGCCGGTATAGCCGTCCGCCGTCATGACTTTGCACCAGTTGTCCAGATTTTCCAGATACAGCAAGGTGTCACCCTTCTGTACATCCGCAAGAATCAGACTCTTGATGCCGCCTTTCTGGCGCACCTGCGCGGTGCCTGACTGTACTGTCGCCTGCTCCACGCCGACCCATTCATTCCGGATTACAACACGGTTGGGATTGCTGTAATATGCATAGTCGAGATCTGTGTATTCTTTTACGACATCCAGCGAAATGTAAACCTTTCCGTCGCTCTCCTGCTGTACGGCAGGCTGTCCGCCCGGTGTTTTGGCAACGGCCGCATCGCCCGGAAGCAGCGTCTGTACGCCGCCGCTCGTTGTAAGCAGGATTCCTTTTGTTTCTTCATCCCAGTAGAAGCAGCTGTTCAGCTGGGATTCTACATATGTGTACGCCGCATACGGCTCTCCTCCGATAAGGACGGCCTGCTCTTCCAGAAGTTCTCCGTTCTGGATCAGCGCAACGCTGTTTTCGTCTGTCAGGTTAAAATATTCGTTCCCGGCCATGTATTCGGTTCCGGGTTTATATCGGTTTATCAAAAATGAACCAACGCCTGCTGCACCGACTAGCACGATCAGAATCAGTACGACCAGTACCGGCGCTGCTTTTTTCTTCTGTTGCTCCTTCATGTGTTCTTTTCCCCTTTTCTTCGCTCTGAAGATCTCCCCACTTGCGCCCATTATAACAAAAAAAATACCCAATAGCAACCGTTATGCGCAAGGGAACCGCATGCGAGTCAGAAAGTATCGTTACAGTTCACTGGTTCCCAGCGAACTGTAACATTCGCAGCCCTCATTTAAAGTTTTGCTTCGCAAAAGGAGGGCTGCTCACACCTGAATCATGTTCTTACGCAGCGAAACAGCAGGTGTTTCACTGCTGATTGAACAGTAACGAAAGTATCGTTGCTTTTTGCTATTGGGTATTTTTCAGAAAATCTGTTTAAAAAGTTTTGTCGATTGTTTGTTTCATGGCTTATTTGCAGTTGTGACGTACAAAAAAGAAAGCCCCATCGATCCGTATGAAATACTTTTGTTTTTAGTTTCAATGATCATGTTTCGCGGGGACGCCTTCTTATCCGATCCGTTTTTTCTGTGCCTGCTTCCGGCCGGAGTATGCACCCTCCGGGCAGAAGCAAAGGTTTCCCCAACTCCCATTATACTTCAAACCGGGGGAATTACAAATAAAGTTTGTCCCTTCATTTCTGAAAAAATTATGCGAAATGTAAAAAAAATCTTAAGTTCTTTACTTCTTTCCGTGATGTGTTATACTATATCGTAAGCAGCCCTATTTATATAAGTAAAGAGTAATTAAGGACGTGAGAGTTATGAAAATAGAAAAAATCAATGATAACAAGATCCGCTGCACACTGACCAGCGCCGATCTTGCCGAAAGAAATTTAAAGCTCAGCGAACTGGCTTACGGCACGGAAAAGGCCCGCAGCCTGTTTCAGGATATGATGCTTGAAGCCAACCAGCAGTTCGGCTTCAACGTGGATAATGCCCCGCTCATGGTCGAGGCCGTTCCGGTGGCTCCGGACAGCATTGTCCTCATTATCACCAGAGTCGAGGATCCACAGGAGCTCGACACCCGCTTCGCCAAATTTGCTCCATCCGGCGACGATACGGACGGACCGGAACCGGTACAGTATTCCGGCGCGGACGACATCATCGACCTGTTCCACAAGCTCTGCGATGTGAAGAACAAGGCACAGGAAATCGCAAAGAAAGCGGCACAGAAGGAAAACGAAAAAGAGCCTGCAGCATCCGAGGAAAAGAATGTGGATCTGGTACGCACCTTCCACTTCTCAACCCTCGACGATGTCATCAGCTCCGCAAAAGCGCTGAACCAGTATTTTACCGGCAGCAATTCCCTCTATAAGAACACGGCAGATGCCAACTATCAGCTCGTTCTGCACCAGTCCGGCTGCAAACCGGAGGAATTCAACAAGGTCTGCAACATTCTTTCCGAGTACGGCAGACAGGAATCCTTCTCCCTGGCCGCTGAAGCATTTCTGCTGGAACATGGAAATGCAATGGTAAAAGAGAATGCTCTGCAGGAGCTGGCTTCTCTGTAAGTTTTGAAACGTATGCATAAAAAAAGGAAGTCTGTGAAAGACTTCCTTTTTTGTACGTTCCGTACAAATTACTCTTCTGTGATAGCCTCGGTTGGACATACGCTTGCGCATGTTCCGCACTCAACGCATACATCCGGGTTGATTTCGTAATGGGAATCTCCCTCAGCGATAGCCTCTACTGGACATTCTCCAGCGCAGGTTCCGCAGCTTACACATTCGTCTGTGATTACATATGCCATGATCTTATCCTCCTTGTAGATTTTTTGGCCCTTTCGGTACTATCCACATTGTAAACGATTGCCCCCTGAAATACAAGTACAAAATTATAAACATTCTATAATCTTATGAATTTGTTCTTGCATTCCCCCCGGGGGTACGCTATAATCAAAATAGCCGTCAAAATCGGAACGACGGGTATATACACATTTAAAGGAGGAACTTTAAGATGGCAAAGATCTCGAAAGACATGACAATCGGCGAGTTAATCGCAATGGATACAAATATCATCGGAATCCTGATGGGAGCCGGCATGCACTGCATCGGCTGCCCTTCTGCACAGGGTGAGTCCCTGGAAGAAGCAGCTATGGTTCACGGCCTGGACGCTCAGGTTCTGGAAGACCAGATCAACGATTATCTGGCTGCAAAATAAGTCGGATTTCCGCGTGGATCCAAAAAGAACGCCTCTCGCAGGCGTTCTTTTTTTCTGTCCAATTTACCCTTTGGTTCAATGGCTCCGTTTTGCTTTCGTCCGTTTTCCTTTCTGCTCCAGCGTCGCCGCTGCTTCTCTCCGGCTCTGCTGGTGGCGGCGGATCGCCTCGTCTACGCGGCGGCTCCGTTCCTCCTGACGCCTCTTCTGTATCATCTGGTCAAGCAGACGGCCGAGCACGCGGTAAAATTCCGTCTGACGCTCCTCCTCTTCCTGCCGCATCACGGTGTCCGCCAGCTGTTCTGCTTCCCGCTCGGGCAGAAGATCGACAACCACCTCCGGCACTTCGTCCGCTTTTCCCGGTATTGCCGGATCCGGCTTCTCCTTTGCCGTCTCTGCCGCTTCCGCCGGAAACGCTTTGATCTCCGCCGTTGCCTGCACCAGCTTCGGCATCAGCTCGCGGATCGCTTTCAGGTGAAGCCCCTTTTTCTTCAGTTCCCGGATTCCCAGAAAAATCTGAATGTCCTGCGCAGTATAGCAGCGGTGTCCCAGCGAATTGCGGTGAATTTCCATGCCGAGCTCGTCCTCCCAGTACCGGAGCACATGCGCTTTCTCCCCGGTCAGCTTCTCCGCCTCCGTGACCAGATACGTTCTATTTTCCATACGGCAGCCACTCCCTTCTTCCCTTTATTATAGGATCTGTTATCCCCTGCCGCAAGAAAATCTCATCGTAATATTCCGACAATTTCATACAATTATACACAAAGAACGTGCCGCAGGACTATCCCACGACACGTTCTGACACCATACTATTCAGAGCCCCATCTCGATTCCGCTACGCTACATCTCGATGTGGCTTCTCGCCATATGAAATTGAGGGGAAAAGTGCTCATTCATGCAAGCATGAGTCGCACTTTTCCCCTCAATTTCGCATGGCTCTGAATAGTTACAAATATTTTCTTTTATCTCTCTGCATTCGCAAATTTCGTATAATCCGGCAGCCAGACCAGATTGACGGTTCCGATCGGGCCGTTTCGCTGTTTGGCGATGATGATTTCCGCGATTCCCTTATTCTCGGAATCCTTATTATAGTAATCATCTCGATAGATAAACATAACAACGTCGGCATCCTGCTCGATCGCTCCCGACTCACGCAAGTCGGAAAGCATCGGACGGTGGTCGGTACGCTGCTCAACAGCCCGGGAAAGCTGGGACAGTGCAACAACCGGCACATTCAGCTCTCTCGCAAGTGCTTTTAAGGAACGGCTGATATCCGAAATCTCCTGCTGACGCGATTCCGAGGAGCTCTTTCCGCTTCCCGACATCAGCTGCAGGTAGTCAATGATGATGATATCAAGACCGTGCTCCAGCTTGTATTTGCGGCATTTCGACCGCATCTCTCCGATCGAGATACCAGGTGTATCGTCGATCATCAGTCGGGATTCACCGATCATGCCGGCGCTCTCGATCAGCTTGCTCCATTCGTCGTCTTTCAGGTTTCCGGTTCTCAGATGCTGGGAATCTACTTTCGACTCCATCGAGAGCAGACGGTTCATCAGCTGCTCCCGCGACATCTCGAGACTGAAAATCGCAACGGCTTTGTCTTTCTTAAACGCCATATACTGCGCAATATTGAGGACAAACGCCGTTTTACCCATAGACGGACGTGCCGCAATCAGGATAAAGTCAGAGTTCTGCAGACCCGATGTCTTGTAGTCCAGATCCGTGAATCCGGTCGGAATACCCGTGACATTTCCCTTCGTCTTCGATGCACGCTCGATGTTCTCCAGCGTATTGATGACAACCTGGCGGATCGGCATGAAGTCTCCGGAATTCCGCTGGCCCAATAACTGGAACATCTTCTTTTCCGTCTCCTCCATGATGACTTCCACCGGCTCTTTGTTCAGATAGCAGTCATTCTCTATCTCTTCTGTCAGCTTAATGAGACGGCGCAGCACCGCGCTCTCCCCCAATAGATGCTTCTGCCCCACCACCTCGTCCAGTGTCTGGGGGCGGATCTCGTCCGCCAGGGGTCTGCGCATGGCGAATCCCCTCCTTCCTGCCGCTCCCTGAAGGAGCCTGACAAGGTAGTATAGCACATCTCCCGGCGCTTTTCCAGTCCCCTTCCCGCTTTTCCGCGCGGGACGTGAAAACTGTTGCATTTCCCACTCGCATCCCGGCGAAAACTGTGGTATGCTGGGTGCGAGGTGAGAGATATGGCAAGCAAAGCCGCGGTCAAGCGGATCATTGAAACCCTGAAGGGCCTCTACCCCGACGCCCTCTGCTCCCTGCAGTATGAGAAGGACTACGAGCTCCTGTTCTCCGTGCGGCTCTCGGCCCAGTGTACCGACGCCCGGGTGAATCAGGTGACGCCCGCCCTCTTCGCCCGCTTCCCCACCCTGGAGAGCTTCGCCCAGGCAGAGCCGGAGGAGGTGGAGCCCTACATCCGCTCCTGCGGCTTCTTCCACGGAAAGGCCCGGGACCTGGTCGGCTGCGCCCGGCAGCTCATCGAGCGCTTTGACGGGAAGGTCCCCGGCACCATGGAGGAGCTCACGAGCCTGCCCGGCGTGGGACGGAAGACGGCGAACCTTATCCTGGGGGACGTCTATCACCAGCCCGCCTACGTCTGCGACACCCACTGCATCCGCATCACGGGGCGGCTGGGGCTCACGGACGGCTCCAAGGACCCGCTGCAGGTGGAGCGGCAGCTCCGGGCCATCCTGCCGCCGGAGGAGAGCTCGGACTTCTGCCACCGGATCGTCCTCTTTGGCCGGGACTGCTGCACCGCCC
>ERZ826220.3173-NODE-3173-length-13060-cov-2.491196_pt1 | contig 13060 bp, 15 predicted proteins | sample MGYA00519927_ERZ826220 | MGnify/ENA primary metagenome ERZ826220 (study PRJEB31778, sample SAMEA3449225) | human gut metagenome | biome: human gut; feature: human-associated habitat; material: faeces | place: United Kingdom | collected 2010/2012 ...
CGGTTTACGAATCAAGCTTTGCCTTAGATGTATCAAGCTCTAAATTTGAAAATAACAGAAATGTACAAATTTACAAGAACAATCAAAGTAAGGGACAAAGATGGCTGTGGAGCGCTTGGGATTATAAAACTGCACCAGATACACCGCCAACAACAGCACAGTATCCAGATGTAGCACCTAATGGAAGAGGTTGGATAGTGATGTGGGTTAGAATTGCTTAAAGGAGGAGCATTATGCAGATTAAAGAAATAAATGTATCAAGGCCCGTATGTTTTAATATTGGGCAACAGTATAGCAATGAAGTGCTTGTAATCCATTTCAAGGGACTACCGGATTTACCTAATAAATACATATATGTGAAAAAAGATAACTATGAAAAAGAAGTGCCACTAGTTGGTGACTTGTATGTAATATCAAGACCGTTGACAACATATAGTGGTGAAGTTAAAGCGCAGATTATCGCTAGAGATCCAGGAAGTGCTCCTATAGCACTAACTCCGAACTTTAAGATGATGATTACCCCTAGCAATTATAGTGGAATCGGCGAAGACGAGAACTACCCTGATGACCCAAATATCAAGAATTATTATGTTAAGATTGATGGAAAGATTCAGTCAATGGATGAATTGATTGCTTTGGTTCAATCTAAATTGGATAACGGAGAATTTATAGGTGCTCAAGGTCCTAGAGGTGAAAAAGGTGACCCCGGTGAAAAAGGTGACCCCGGTGATGTAACTGAGGAATATAGGAACTTGGCTAGCCAAATCGCACAGAACGCATCAGACGCTCAATCCAGTGCTACAAATGCACAAGTTAGTGCGACAAATGCTCAAAAAGCCTTGGATGATACGAAAGAATTTGCTAATCAAACAAAAACAGAATTGAATCAAATCAAAACTGATACAAGCGTATTAAAAGATGAAGCTAATACGAGCGCAGTAAACGCGAAAGCTTCTGAAACAAAAGCAAAGGAATATGCCGACAATTTGCAAGCATCCACTGATGACATTAGTCAACTAAAGGAAGATATAGGAAATAAAGCTCCTGCAATAATAGAAAGAGCATCAGGAAAAACCATCATTATAAATGATTCTTCGAACCTTCCAATAAGGATATTGTCTGGTACAGGAAAAATCGTAATTACAGGAAAGAATATTCTTGATGATACAAAAAATGGAGAATATTACTTCATTCCATTCGAGGCAAAAGTCGGTACGCTATTTACACTTATCACCAACGGAGTATTGAGCGCAGGCGGAAATGTCAAGTTTAAAGGCGAAAACGATGAAGAAGTATGGCTTGCAATTGATGAAGGGAAAACAAAAGTTTCTCAAAGAATTCAAGCAAATGTAAAAGGATTTGTGAATTTGCTTGTTCCAAAAGAGGGACTGAAATACTGTTTTTCTGTTGGGGAAAATGATAAATACGAAGAGTATGTGGAGCAAGTAATCACCGCTCCAGTTGACAGCGAGCAATTAAAGGCAATTCACACAAATTACCCTACAACCGTACTGACATCAGAAAACGAAATATCTGTTGAGTATGTAGCGGATACAGAAGAATATATCGGAAAAAGAATTAAAGAAGAGAATCAATCCCTGCAAAAACAAATTCTCGAAATTCAAAACGCTTTAATTAGTCAGAAAATTTCGGATGTGTAATCCAAGCTAAAAGCAGTGCAAAGTTGCCGATTCAGAATCTAAGAGTATTCGGCGTTGGAGCAGAAACTTGGAAAGAAATCATGTAGTAAACTAAATATAAAATTAGTTAAATAAATTATTTTTACAAGAGTCTAGAAAGAGGCTCTTTTTTAATAAATAGAAGGAGGTCCATAAAATGAGAAAAGGACAAAAAATTACAAAAGGCGGATATCAGCTTTTAGGTTTTCCAATGGAGTACATGAATGTAACCCAAGGAAACAACGTAGGAACACACCTAGGAACTAACGCATTAGACAATGCGGGCAAGGACACAGGTATTGACGAAACTATCGCACCATGCGACTGTCACCTAGTAGCCTATGACTCGGCAAGAAACGGAAATGCAGTTTTCTTAGAATCAGACAAGAAAGTTCTATTCAGAGACGGAACAATTGATTTTGCTACATTTATGTTTATTCACGATAACTATATCGAAGACATTAAAAGAGTGAAGTATTTCAAGCAAGGCGACACGTTCGGAGATGAAGGAACTGCAGGATATGCAACAGGAAATCATGCACATATCGAAGTTGCAAAAGGAAAGTTCTCTCATATGTACGATAGAAACTCGCAAGGGGTATATCACTTGCCTAATAACGTTTCTGCAGATTTAGCATTTGTAACAGATGGAACAGTCATTTTAAATAAGGGAACATTTGCCAATTGGACAGATGCTAGCCACGTACCATTCAATCAAGGAGGCGGAACCACTACTGGATCAGCATCCGTGCTAAATGGTATCCCCTCAGACTTTGTACATGAAAAAGCTACTTTTTATCCTGCTTGCACAATCAAGATTCGTAGAGCTCCAAGCTTAAAAGGACAGGATACAGGCCTAACATACATTCAAGGACAGCACGTAAACTATGACGGATACGTCCGTCGAGAAGGCTACTGCTGGATTTCTTGGATTGGCGCAGATGGAACACGCAGATGGATGGCTTGTGGAGAGCTAAACTCGGCCGGATTGAATACAAGTCCATACGGAACATTTAAATAGAAAGGATCAGCAATAGAACACAATGAATAGAAGAATAAATAGAAGATACCAGACACCTCTACGCCCAGACTTTGCACATTTTCTAATTGAAGAACAAGGACTGAGCGACAAACAGAAAAAAGTTGTTTATCAGCTAAGAAGCAAAACGCAAGACTCGCAATGGCACTACCAGGACGCAGGCATGTCAAAAGACGAATTCGAAGAAACCGTCAAAGATTTAAATGACTACTACTGGGCCCTTTTGGTAGATATGGCCTTCGGATTTTACAAGCTAAAGAAGGACAAAAGAGGGACGGTTCCAGACATGAAAATATAAGAGAATATAGGTGAAAAGAGGTAGAACACAATGAATACACCATACTTCAATAATTTCATGCCGCAGCCTGGGCAGTTTGGAATGCCGCAGATGCAGGCACCAACTCAACAAATGAACCAGATTCAATTTGTAAACGGAATCGAAAGCGCTAAGGCTTTCACTCTAGGACCGAACCAGTCCGTGATTTTAATGGATAGTAACAAGCCTGTTTTTTATCAGAAACAAGCAGACGCAAGTGGCTTCTGTACGATCAAGGCTTATAGCTTCCAGGAAGTGAAAGAAGATCAACCGGAAGACAAATACCTCACGAAGGCAGAATTCAAGGAATGGCTTTCAAAGGTAGAACAGAATGCGAGAGGAGGCAACCGTCATGAATCCACTACTTCAAAATAGACCGGGAGGAAACGGAAACATGCTGCAACAATTTCAGCAATTTAAAAAAATGCTAGGGACGCAGGACCCGCAGCAACTTCTAAATGAGCTGATGGCCTCCGGAAAATTTACGCAGGCTCAACTGGATCAAGCCAAACAAATGGCAGAACAGTTCAAGGGCTTTCTAAAATAGGATTTTGCAAAATCAAGATAGATAAGAAAGGAGAACACACATGGACAACTTATCATTATCTGATATCGCTTCTGTAACTGGAAACAAAGATGGCTTTCTAGAAGGAAACGGAATTATCATTCTAATTTTATTCTTTTTGATTTTTGGATTTGGTGGCGGAGCCTGGGGAAACAACCAGCAAGGCACACAAGCAGAGGTTCAGCGCGGATTTGATACACAAACTATTATTAGTAAGCTAGACGGAATCACAAACGGAATTTGCTCAAACGCATACGAAAACGCGCAGCTAATCAACCAGATGAACGTGAACCAGATGCAAAACGCAAACCAAACACAGATGGCCATGATGAATGGCTTCAACGGTGTAAACAGTTCTTTATGCCAAGGTTTTGGAGGAGTACAGGAAAGCATTAACAACCTATCTCACCAGATGGAACAATGCTGCTGCAACTTAAAGACTCAAATGATGCAAGACAAATATGATGCCTTGAAAACTCAATATGATCAAAGCTTGCAGGCAATTTCAAACAGCGTACAAACTCATAACATCTTGAGCCAATTAGGACGATATTACACAAATCCGCCTTACTACCCACAATACGGAACTTACTACCCTACAGGCGCTACAGTAGCGTAGAGGTAGAGACATGATCCAAGTCGTCAACACGACAAGCGCAACACTAGCAGCAGGCGCAACGATCCCACCGGGAACTGTACGGACTCGGACAAACAACAGAGTCAATCTAAACGGAAACGCTCTGGAGATCGTAAAACCTGGAACTTATAAAGTGGATGGAAGCTTCGTGATTTCAGCAACCGCAGCGGGAACAAATCAAGTGCAACTTTATGCCAATGGAACAGCAGTCCCTGGAGCTATAGCACAAGTAACAACAACCGCAGTAGACAACGTGATCACTCTTCCAGTATCCGCTGTTATCCAGGCAGCACCAGCAGCACCAGGAAACAAGGTCGCTCTAACGTGGGTTACATCAGCAGCCGGAACTCTGATCAACTCGTCAGAAACGGTTTCTAGAATAGTATAGGTGATTTAAGGCATGCCAGAGGCGTGCCCTTTTTAATAATAGGAGGTAACGAGAATGAGTAGACTTACAAACAAAGCATGGTGGGAAGCAGCAGGAGTTCGAGCAATCAAGACAATGGCTCAAACAGCACTAGCCTCTATCACAGTAGGCGCAGCCGTTCCGGACATTAACTGGATGTATGCAGCAAGCACAACGGTCGTGGCAGGCGTATGCTCAATTCTAACGAGCTTAGCAGGTTTGCCAGAAGTAAACGAGGACGAATAATGACTGATACAATTATTGTGGCGATCATATCCGGACTTTGCGTCGGAGTACCTTCAGTCCTAGCAACCTGGACCAGCAACTCCAAACATTCAGCCTTGCTGGATTACAAGGTAGAACAGATGGACAAAAAGGTCGACAGCCTAGCCAAAAAACTAGAAAGCCACAATGAGTTGGAGAAGGAAGTGGCTACACTAAAAGAACAGGTTAAAGACCTATCGGAACGGATCAAGGGAATGCTTGAAAAATAGCATTCCCTTCTTTTTTGTTTTCTGCTTTATTTTTCGCTTTTTTGCTTGCTTTATGCACTATATTACATTACAGTGTGCGTGTAAAAAGAAAGAGAGATAGAACACAATGAAAACAGAAATCGAAAAGCTATTAGAGCTAGTATTAAAAAGAACAACATGGCGAATTGAAAGCGTTAATCGCTCGCTAAAACAAGAAAAAGAAGACTTGGTTCAGGAAGCACAAAAAGGAAACACAAACTGTGTAAAACAAATTTGCGCTAGAATCGAACAACTTGAAAGAGATCTAACAATCTACAATTCATATAAATATGAACTAGAAGGAATCATGAATTTAGGAAACGAATAAAAAGGAGGAAGCATAACATGACTAGAGAAGAAGCAGTAATGAGATTAAGGGAAGACATGATGGATCAATTGTATTACAATAAACACATGATGACAGTAAAGGAAGTAGCGAACTGGCTATACAAGCACAATTGCGACGAAGACGCTAAGGACGTATTAATGGAAATAATAGAAGACTAAGGAGGATACAGACATTCTGGAGTATCTAGGCACAATAGAGAGCGTCAACAGATATCTGAAAGACCTGATCAGAGAAGATATAGAACGACAAAAACAAGAGGCCGATTAGGCCCCTTTTTTGTGATGTAATTTTGATGTATAGAAGCTAAAAATTCTAGAATCAAAGAAGAACGGTAAGCAACAAAAGCAGTCAAAACAAACATAAACAAAACAAAATGAGACATAAGGAAGCATAGGCATTAAAGGTTTAACGTGGAGGTGTTTTTTTATGAAACAAATTGTGCAATTTATTGAAGATAATAATATTTCAGAGGAAGAAGTTGCCAAAGCAGCCCATATGTCTTTGCGTAATTTTAGAAGGCAAATTCATTCTGAGGATCGCACGCAAACGCGTATTGTACTTATTCTTGCAGATTATAATCATCAATCTATTGATTCGATTTTCTTTGATCAAATGTATAATCAGCCCGTTAATTTAGAAGGCTTAACATGGAATCAGGTTCAAGATATTATGAAATTGATTCATCCTGAACTATTTACAGATATTAAAAGAAGTTCGAAATTTAAGGATTTTGAATACAATTTAAAAAATGATATGGGTGATCGTATGCGTTTTATACGAGAAGTTGTTTTTTCGCTTTCACAAACTCAATTTGGCAAATATATGGAAGTAACGAGAAATACTGCTAAGTATTGGGATGAGGGACAGATCAATGTGGATAAGATCTTAAAAATATCGCAAAGAACAAACATCAGTATGGACTTTATGATTCGTGATAATTATCCATTGACTTTACAGACACAAGGTATGAGTGAGGCTTTATATTTGGCAGTTATGACAAATTGTGTATTGTATCGTTTGAGAAATATGAAGCAGTAAAATAACTTTAACTTTAGAGCAAAAAAATGCTCTTTTTTTCTTGCATAATTGATGGTTTCCTATATAATAGACTTGTTCTTTTAATGAAACAAAAAGTTTAGTATAAAAAACAAGCAGGGGTGATTGAATGAAAATAGGCAAAAAACTAAAAGAGCTTCGAACCCAGAATGGGTTGACTTTGGAAGAACTTGCGAATCGTAGTGAATTAACGAAAGGCTTTTTATCGCAGTTAGAGCGCGACTTAACAAGTCCAAACATTTCTGCATTGGAGAATATATTGGAAGCTTTAGGTACCAATTTGGCAGATTTCTTTCAATCAAGCAAGGAAGAGCAGATTGTTTTCCATACGCAAGATTTTTTTGTGAATGAGCAAGATGATTTGGTTACGGAATATATTATTCCTAATGCCCAGAAGAATCAGATGGAACCTCTTTTATTGACTTTAAAACCGGGCGCAAAGTCACAGGAAGTCAAGGCTCATGAGGGAGAAGAATTTGGCTATATTTTAAAGGGCAGTGTTGTTTTAGTTGTTGGTAATAAAAGGTTAAAAGTTAAATCAAAAGAAACCTTCTATATTACAGGTAAGGAAGGGCATTATTTAGAAAACGTATCGAGTGCGGATGCCAAAGTATTATGGGTATCTACACCGCCTGTATTTTAATTGACAAGGAGAGAACATACATGGAACAGGAAAAGAATAAATTAATTCAATTTCGCCACATCGTAAAAGAATTTGATGGTCAAGTTGTGTTAAAGGGTATTGATTTAGATATATATGAAAATGAGTTTGTCACATTATTAGGTCCTAGTGGTTGTGGAAAAACAACTTTATTACGTATTTTAGGTGGCTTTTTAGAACCTAGCGAAGGACAAGTCATCTTGAATGGAGAAGATATTTGTGAAGTGCCAGCCTATAAGCGTGAGTTGAATACGGTTTTCCAAAAATATGCACTATTCCCTCATATGAATGTGTATGACAATATTGCGTTTGGATTGAAAATTAAAAAGATGAGTAAGGACGTTATTGATCAAAAGGTCATGAAAATGTTGAAGTTGATTGGTCTTGAAGGATTTGAAAATAAAGATGTTACTTTACTATCCGGTGGTCAGCAGCAGCGTGTTGCGATTGCGCGTGCCTTAGTTAATGAGCCAAGCGTATTATTGTTGGATGAACCTTTGAGTGCGTTGGATTTAAAGCTTCGTAAAGAAATGCAGTATGAATTAAAGAAGATTCAACAAGAAGTAGGAATCACATTTATCTTCGTTACGCATGATCAGGAAGAAGCACTAACAATGTCAGACAAGATTGTTATCATGAAGGATGGCGAGATTCAGCAGGTTGGTAGTCCAGAAGACATTTATAATGAACCAGTCAATCAATATGTTGCGAAGTTCATTGGGGAAAGTAATATTATTCCAGCACGTATGGTTTGCGATAAGAAAGTGCGTTTTGATGATATTACATTTGATTGTGTCGATGTTGGATATAAAGAAAATGAACCGGTGGATGTCGTAATTCGCCCAGAAGATATTGATATTGTGGATGTGAAAGATGGCAAGATGACTGGTGAAGTTGAGAGTGTATTATTTAAGGGTGTTCACTATGAAATTATGGTGGAAACAGTTCCTGGTACGCATGTTACGGTAAATATGCACGTAAACAAGAACTATGCGATCACAAGTGAAGATGGAAAAGAAAAGATTTCTGCCAACGACTTCTATCTAGACTTAGAAGATATGAAGGATATTGATGATAAAGAAATCATTGCGCGTGCCGATGCACAGGCTTGGAATCCTGAAACAGATGAGTTTATTTCAATTCATGATATTGATACAGATTTAAAACAGGAAGTAGGAGAATATACTGTTACTTTCTCAACAAACAATAAAACTTCAATTACGCGTAAGATTTGGGTTGTGGACCAAAGGGTTGTTGAAAACAAGAAGGCTAATGAAGCCGTTTCTGCGTTTAACTTCTTTAAAACAGTGGATGAAATCAAGGAATCCATGGCTATTGATACAGACTTGAAGACTTGGGCAAATGCACAGGGTTGGAAGTTGGATGACGAAAACGAAACAGTAGATCTAGATGTAGATTATGATTTTGATCCTGAAACAATCAAGGAAGGAATTTATAAGGTTACTTTCTGGACAACGGGTCGTGAATTTAAGATTCATACAACGGATTATGTAGAGGAAGGAAAAGAAGTCGGACTTACTTTCTTTGCGGAAGATATTCATGTTATGGAGAAAATGGGATTCTAGAAAATGAAAAAATTTCAACAATTAGCAATCCCTTATATTGTGTGGGCTTGCATCATGTTGTTGCTTCCGATGTTGCTGATTGCGTTTTATTCAATCATTCAGCAAGGCAACAGTATTGTGCACTTTAAGCTTACATTAGATAACTATGTTCGTTTCTTTACAGACAAAGATTTCTTGTTGATTTTATGGCGTTCTTTATGGATTGCCATTAAGACAACCATTATTTGTTTGTTGATTGGATATCCAATCGCATACTTTATTTCTAAGAATAGTCCTAAAGTTCAACAAATCTTAGTTCTTGCGATTACTCTTCCTACATGGATCAATATGCTTGTAAGAACATACGCATGGATTGGTATTTTATCAAGTGATGGAATTATTAGTAGCTTTTTAGGCTTGTTTGGAATTCATACAGAACTTTTATATACAGAGGCTGCTGTATTGATTGGTATGGTGTATAACTTCTTGCCATTTATGATTCTGCAGATCAACACGGCTTTAACGAAGATGGATAAATCTTTATTAGAGGCGGCTCAGGATTTGGGGGCCAATAAATTCCAAACGTTTTGGAAGGTTATTTTCCCACTTTCATTACCGGGCGTAGTTTCAGGTATCACATTAGTGTTCTTGCCAGCTGTAAGTTCATTCTTCATTCCTAAATTATTGGGTGGAGGACAATTCTTCTTGATTGGTAACGTCATTGAAAACCAATTCATTACTGTGGGAGAATGGAACTTTGGTTCAGCTATCTCAATGATCATGGCTATGATCATGATGCTTCTAATGATGCTTGTAAGGAAATTGGAAGAGCGTAATAAGGAGGAAAAATAGGCATGTCGAAAGATAAGAGAGTATTAGGTAAAGTAGGCATGGCTTTATTATTGGTGTTCTTTTATGCGCCAATATTATTCATGATTATTTTTTCCTTTAATAGTTCAAAATCATTAACACACTTTACAGGGTTCTCGTTACGTTGGTATGAGGCTATGCTTAAAAACCACGGTATGATGGAATCTTTGTATGTCACAATTATTATTGCCTTATTGGCAACAATTATTTCTACGATCATCGGTACGATTACGGCGATTGGTTTATCAAAGTCAAAGAAAGTATTGCGTGCTTTTGTCAGTCAGGTCAATGATTTTCCAATCATGAACCCTGAAATTGTTACTGCCATTGGATTGATGCTTCTATTTATTACTTTCCAAATTGAAAAGGGATTTGTGACATTGTTACTTGCACATATTGCTTTCTGTATTCCATATGTTATTTTGAGTATTATGCCTAAGATCAAATCATTAGATCCAAACTTGGCCGATGCTGCAATGGATTTAGGGGCTACGCCTTGGCAAGCTTTGGTGAAAGTTATTGTGCCACAAATTATGCCGGGTATTGTTTCAGGTGCTTTGATTGCGTTCACAATGTCTTTTGATGATTTCGTTATTTCCTATTTTGTAACGGGTCAAGGTGTAAAGAACTTGAGTATTATGGTGTATACAATGTCTAAGCGTATTAATCCAAGTGTAAATGCGATTAGTACGTTGGTTGTCTTGTTGATCACAATCACATTAACAATTGTGAATATCTTACCTATCATTCGTAAAAAGACAAGTCCTTCAAAACAAAATAAACCTTGGAAATGGGCTGTTGCAGGTGTTGTAGTCGTTGGTTTAGTGGCTTCTTTATTTGGCTTAAATAAATCAGCTGGTAGTCAGCCTTATGCAGGACAAACTTTACATGTATATAACTGGGGTGAATATACAGGTGAAAATATCATTTCAGGATTTGAAGAGTTAACGGGAGCTAAGGTTATCATGGATAACTTTGATTCAAACGAGCAGATGTATATTAAGGTTGCCAATGGCGATGCGTATGATGTATTAGTTCCAAGTGATTATATGATTCAAAGAATGATGCAGGAAAAAATGCTTCAAAAATTAGAGCCAGAAACTCGCAAAGAATGTTTAGGTGAATTGGTGGATGCGATCAAAGGTCTTCCGTATGATCCAAAGAATGAATATTCAATTCCTTATTTCTGGGGTACTGTTGGTATCGTATACGATAAGAGAAAAGTATCTGAAGAAGATTTGGAAAAAGATGGATGGGATATTTTCTTAGATCAGAAATTTAAGGGAGATATCTATCTATATGATTCTGAAAGAGATTCATTCATGATGGCATTAAAAGCTCTTGGATATTCAATGAATACGACAAGTCAAGATGAATGCAGCATATAACTGGTTGATTCAATGTGTTCAGACAATGGATCCAGAAATTGTAACAGATGAAATTATTGATAATATGGCACAGGCAAGAAAGGCTTTAGGAGTTATTTATTCTGGAGATGCGGCTTATGTCATGTCAGAAAATGAAAATATGGGATTCTATATGCCTAAGAGTGGAACAAACTTATGGTCAGATGCGATGGTTATTCCAAAGAATGCGAAGAATCCTAAGCTTGCGAATGAGTTTATTCGTTATATCACTAGCTATGATGCAGCTATGGATAATTCAAGTTATGTTGGATATACTTCACCAAATAAAGAAGTTATGGAAGAACTTGGTGGCAAAGACGGAGATTATGATGGTATCAACGCATATACACCTCGTGCTGGTTACGATAAGGATGAAGTATTCCAATATGATGAAACTACACGTAAGATCATTGCGGATTTGTGGTCTAGAGTAAAAGTTTCGGCAAGTAACGCACATTAGTCGAAGAAAATTTCTTCGACTTTTTTTCATTATTATTATAGAATGAATGCATGAATCCGATTATTTTTATTTTATTATGCTTTGCTGCTTTAGGCTTATTTGACAAGATGTTTAAGAATCGACTTGGACTAGCCACTTCTTTTGATCGAGGCATTATAACGATGGGCGATTTTATGATGAGCGTAGGAGGCTTTTATTGTATTGCGATTGCGTTCTTAAATGGTCATGCCACTTTATTTGAAAATAAAGAAATGATTATTTCAAGTTTGTTGGCGCCAGATCTTGGTGGATATTCCATTATAGAGTCTATGACACATGCAGATAATATCTTGATTTTCTGTGGTGTATTATTAACGTCCACTTTAGGATGCTTAATTAGTTTTCAATTGCCAATCTTTTTAAATGAACTGGATACAGATGATTTGAATCACTATTTAAAAGGAGTTGTGTATGGTATTTTAGGTTTATTACCTATTCTTATTGGTTGTGGCTTTTTATTGCATATTGATCATTTTTTGATTGTGTTTTTACCCGTAATTCTTATTTGTGCTATTTTGATTGGTTTATTTTTTATTTCATTTCAAACATTAATTGTAGTATTAACCGTTTTTTCTAAATTAGTACAAATGCTTGGGTATATTTTCTTTTTTCTAGTTTGTCTAACCTTCTTTTTCAATTTGAACTTCACAAATGCGACATTAATCAATGAAGCACTACGCATTGTATTTCAAATGAGTATTATTGTATGTGGTTCTTTAGTGTTTTGTGAAATTGTATTAAGAAAGTTTTCAAATCAGATTGAAAGAGTAGGTCAAATACTAAATATTGATAAATACTCAGTGATGGGAATTATCTTATCTTTTGGAACAAGTATTGCGATGCTTCCTTTATTTAGTAAGATGAATAAGAAGGGCAAGATTATAAATGCTGCCTTTTCTTTGAGTGGAGCTTTTGTGTTTGGCGGACAACTCGGTTTTATTGCCTCAGTCAATCCTGCAAGTGTGACTTGGTTTGTGGTTGTGAAACTGGTAGCCGGAATATTAGGTTTAGTTATAGCGAATGTAATGGAGGAATGATTATGAATTATATGGAATTGATGGAAAAAAGTCGTGAAGTGATGGGGACAAAATTATGTAAGTCTTGTCCTGTATGTGATGGAAGGGCATGTCGAAATACGATTCCAGGTCCTGGTGCTAAAGGGATTGGGGATGTTGCGATGCGTAACTATGATGCTTGGAAAAACATTCGTGTGAATATGGATACAATTACTGATAATGAGCCAGTAAGTACAGAATTAGAACTATTTGGTCATACATTTAAATATCCGATTTTTGCAGGTCCTGTAGGAGCTGTAGCCATGCACTATTCAGATGCATATGATGATAATGGATACAATGATATCTTAGTAAAAGGTTGTATAGAAGCAGGCATTTGTGCGTTTACAGGAGATGGAAAAGATCCTAGTATAATGGAAAATGCGACACGAATTATTAAAGAGAATAATGGGTATGGTATTCCAACGGTTAAACCTTGGAGCTT
>ERZ826220.3174-NODE-3174-length-13050-cov-3.559600_pt1 | contig 13050 bp, 13 predicted proteins | sample MGYA00519927_ERZ826220 | MGnify/ENA primary metagenome ERZ826220 (study PRJEB31778, sample SAMEA3449225) | human gut metagenome | biome: human gut; feature: human-associated habitat; material: faeces | place: United Kingdom | collected 2010/2012 ...
GCATGGTGCTTGAATTTGCGCATTCCGAGAAGCTTCAGCGGCATGTGCAGTTTTTATACAGCGCGGGCGGCATGTATCTGCGCTGCAACGGCAACCTGCTCTATCATGGCTGCATCCCGATGGAGAAAAACGGCGATTTCGCGGCGGTTCCCGTCCATACGGACGAGGCGCTGCGCGGGCGCGAAGCGATTGACGCGGCGGACGTCAAGGCGCGTCAGGGCTATTTCTCCACGCCGGGCACGCTGGAGCGCGAGGACGGGCAGGACTTTCTGTGGTATCTGGGCAGCGGCCCCAATTCGCCGCTGTTCGGCAAGGACAAGATGGCGACGTTCGAGCGCTATTTCGTCGCGGACAAGACGACGCACGTTGAAAACAAAAACCCCTATTACGATTTCCAGAACGACGAGCAGACCGCGCTGCGGATTCTCGGCGAATTCGGCTTATCCGATTCGGGGTTCATCATCAACGGCCATGTGCCGGTCAAGCTCGGTCAGGGCGAAAGCCCGATTCGCGCCGGAGGCCGCCTGCTCGTCATCGACGGCGGCTTATCCCGCGCGTATCAGCCGGTGACGGGCATCGCGGGGTACACGCTCATATTCACCTCGCACGAATTGAATCTGGTCGCGCACCAGCCGTTTGAATCGACGGCGGCGGCGATTTCCGCCGAGCAGGACATTCATTCCGTGCAGAGCCTGGTCAAGCGGATGCCGCATCGCCTGCTGATCGACGACACGGACGACGGCGAGGATCTGCGCTGCCGCATTGACGACCTGATGCGGCTGATTACGGCTTATCGAAAGGGCGTTATCAAGGAAGCGCGCAGCTGATGCGGCCTTCTGGCGCAAAGCGCGAGTCGGCGGAAGTTGGCTTTTCGAACGCGCTGCGCCCGAAGAATCATTTGGTCAAGGCTCTGGCTTATAAACAGCAGATTGTCGTCATCGACGCAGAGATATGCGTTTTCCAGCTGGGAACGCTGGAAGGAAAGCGTATAAAGTGGCGGCATAAAGTGCTCCTCTCTGAAACGGATGGGAATGTGCAATCGGCCGCGCCCGGCCGGCCTTTGCGGCCAGACGGGCGCGGCGGGAGCTGATGCGGCGCATGTTCCTGATGGAGTACATGTATGATAACAGACTTCGGGGAGCGGCTCAACCGAAACCTTTGTCGAACAGGGTCGAACGGAAGAATTTGGCCGTTTCATAAAAAATGGGGCTGAAATCATCCCATAAATCACTCAAAAAATAAAGGAGGCCGAGCGGGTTGGAATCTACGAGAATGCGCGGCGGCGAGGGATGCGGCGCTTATCTGCGCGCGGCAAAGCACCCGGCGCTCATCGTCTTTGATCTGGATGGAACGATTGCAGACAGCCGCGATATGGCGCGCGAAAGCTATAAGCGCGTGTTTGCGATGATGGGGTACGGCATGATTACCGACGAGCTGGCGGACAGCTTCAACGGGCCGGACGCGGACGAGGTCTGCCGCGTGATGGGCATTGGGCCGGACAGACGCGAGCTGTACGATAAGCTGGTCGATCAGAACGACGTGGAGCTGACGCGCACGATGGGGCGCATGTTCCCCGGCACGATTCGGATGCTTGACGAGCTGGCGCCCCATGCGACGCTGGCCATTTTGACCAACGGAAGCCAGCGATACTGCGAGGCCAGCATTGAGGCCTTCGCGCTATCGCCGTATATCGCGCTGCACAGCGGCTTTGTCAGCGGCGTGACCAAGGCACAGCGAATCCGCCAGTGGCAGGGCGAAACGGGTGCGACGATTGTGATTGTCGTCGGTGACCGCGTGACGGATATCGAAAACGCGCGCGCGGCGGGCGCTTACGCCATCGGCGTGACCTACGGCATGGGCGACCGGGAAGAACTGGCCGGGGCAGATTGCCTGTGCGACACGCCGCAGGAGGTTGCGGCCTGCTGCATGCGCCTGATCGACGCGCAATGAGCGGTTGCTTTTTTCTCCGCCACGCGGTACAATAAGAGGCAGGTTTTGCCGCCGACCGGGCGAGCAGGCATGCGCAGAGCAGAGGAGGACATTCCCATGGATAAAAAGAATAAGGCGGTTGTCACCGTCGTTGGCAACGATACCATCGGCATTATCGCCCGTGTGAGCGCGGCGCTGGCCGCGCACAACGCGAACATCTTGGATATCTCTCAGACGGTGCTTTCCGGCATGTTCAACATGATGATGATCGTGGATGTTTCGCTCAGCGATTTTGACACGCTCTCCGCGGCGCTTTCCGCGCTGGGCGCGGAGCTCGGGCTTCAGGTTCGGATTCAGCGCAGCGAAATCTTCGACGCGATGCACCGCATCTGATGGAGGAACGAGATGATCAATACATCTGAAATTTTGCAGACGGTGCGGATGATTACCGAGGAAAAGCTCGATATCCGCACGATTACGATGGGCATTTCGCTCTATGACTGTGTGCATCCGGATCGGGATATTCTCTATCGGAACGTCTACGACCGCATCACCACGCAGGCGAAGGATCTGGTCAGGACGGGTGAGGCGCTGGAGCGCGAGTTCGGTATTCCGATTGTCAACAAGCGCATTTCCGTCACGCCCGCGAGCCTTGTGGCGGCGGCCTGCGGCGATCCCGTGGTGGTTGCGCGCGCGATGGACGCCGCGGCGAAGGAGACGGGCGTGAACTACATCGGCGGCTACACCGCGCTGGTGCAGAAGGGCATGACCGCTTCGGATCGCGCGCTGATCGCGTCCCTGCCGGAGGCACTCTCCACGACGGAGCGCGTCTGCTCCTCGGTCAACGTGGCGTCCACGCGCGCGGGCATTGACATGGACGCGGTTCGCCTGTGCGGGCAGGCGGTGAAGGATATCGCCGCCGCGACGGCGGACACGGACGCTTCCGGCTGCATGAAGCTGGTCGTCTTTGCCAACGCCGTGGAGGATAACCCGTTTATGGCGGGCGCGTTCCACGGGCCGGGCGAGGGCGACTGCTGCATCAACGTGGGCATTTCCGGCCCCGGCGTGGTCAAGCGTGCGCTGGAAAACGAGGCGAAGGGGCAGCCGTTTGACGTGGTGGCCGAGACGATCAAACGCACGGCGTTCAAGATCACGCGCGTAGGGCAGCTGATCGCCAGAGAGGCTTCCGCGCGGCTGAACGTGCCGTTCGGCATCGTCGATCTCTCCCTTGCGCCCACGCCCGCGATGGGCGATTCCGTGGCGCACATCCTCGAAGAGATGGGGCTTGAGGTCTGCGGCTGCCACGGCACGACCGCGGCGCTGGCGCTGCTCAACGACGCGGTGAAGAAGGGCGGCGTGATGGCTTCGAGCCATGTCGGCGGCCTTTCCGGCGCGTTTATCCCGGTCAGCGAGGATATCGGCATGATTAACGCCGCCGCGCGCGGGGCGCTCAGCTTGGAAAAGCTGGAGGCGATGACCTGCGTGTGCTCGGTCGGTCTGGATATGATCGCCGTGCCGGGCGATACGCCGGCCTCGACGATTGCCGCCATCATCGCGGATGAAGCGGCCATCGGCATGGTCAACAGCAAGACGACCGCCGTGCGCATCATTCCCGCGCCGGGGAAGACGGTCGGCGACGAGGTGGAATTTGGCGGCCTGTTCGGGCGCGCGCCCATCATGCGCGTCAGCCCGTATTCGGCGGAAGCCTTTATCGCGCGCGGCGGACGCATCCCCGCGCCGCTCCAGAGCCTGAAGAATTAAGGACGACCACAAATAAAAGAATAACTGAAATTCTTGATTTAATGATTCCGGTCGGGCTGCTTTATGGCAGCAAGACGGAAGGAGAGAAAGGGTGTTTGACATATGGAAAAGGAACTGACCAGAGAGACCGTTGACCCGCGCTATACGTGGGATTTGACCCGGATTTACGCCAGCGACGAGGCGTGGGAGGAGGCTTTTGCCGATGTAAAGGCGCAGGCCGAGGCGTTTGGCAAGCGCGCGGGCACGCTGAGCCATGGGCGCGAGGCCGTGCTCGACGCGCTGACCGCGATGATGCGGATGGACGAGACGTTTTTCGCGCTGCATGCGTATGCGATGATGAAAAACAACGAGGACAGCACGAACGCGAAATATCAGGCGATGAGCGACCGCGCGGGCACGCTGGCGGGCGTTGTGGCGGCAGCCTGCTCGTTCATGGAGCCGGAGCTGCTGGCGCTTGAAGAGGGCGAAATCGAGAAGATGATCGCAGACCCGGCGTTTGCGGAATACGACCGCTATCTCTCCGGCGTGCTGCGCATGAAGGCGCACACGCTGACGGCCAGCGAGGAAAAGCTGATGGCTATGGCGAGCGACGCCTGCAACGCGGCGGCGACCGCCTATGAAATGCTCTCCTACGCCGATATGAATCTGGGCAAGACCCGCGGCGAAAACGGCGAAAAGGTGCAGCTGACGGACGCGCGCCTGCTCTCCCTGCTCTCCAGCAAGGATCGCGCCGTGCGCAAGGCGGCTTATACCAACATTATGAACGGCTACAACAAGTTCGGCAACACGATTGCCGCGACCTACGCCGGTCAGGTCAAGGCCGATATCTTCAACAGCCGCGCGCATCACTTTGACAGCAGCCGTCAGGCCGCCATGTTCCCGGACGAGATCGACGAAAAGGTGTACGACAGCCTGATCGAGGCGGTGCACGGCGGCATCGGGGCGCTGAACGAGTATCTTTCCGTCAAGAAGGAGCAGCTCGGTGTGCCGGTTCTGCACATGTACGACCTGTATGCGGAAGCGGAGAACAGCTTTGAAATCGGCATGGACGTCGAGGAAGCGTTCAAGGTGTTCCTGGAAGCGGTCAAGCCGCTGGGCGAGGATTACGTGAAGGACGCGAGCCGCGCGCTCCCGGAGCGCTGGATCGACGTGTACGAGACGAAGAACAAGCGTTCCGGCGCGTATAGCTGCGGCAGCGCGTACCGCACCACGCCCTATGTGCTGCTCAACCACAAGAACACGTATGACGGCCTGTCCACCCTCTGCCACGAGATGGGTCACGCGATGCACAGCTTCTATTCCAACAAGAATCAGCCGTTCGCCAAGGCGGATTACACGATCTTCGTCGCCGAGGTGGCTTCCACCTGCAACGAGATCCTGCTCTCCGAATACCTGCGCGAGCAGTACGCGGGCAATAAGCAGGCGCAGATCGCGCTGATCGGTTCGCTGCTCCAGCATTTCCGCACGACGGTGTTCCGCCAGACGATGTTCGCGGAGTTCGAGTACAAGGCGCACTGCATGGCGGAAAGCGGCGAGAGCCTGACCCGCGACAGCCTGAGCGCGATGTATTACGACCTCAACAAGCTCTATTACGGCGGCGCGTGCAAGGTCGATCGGGAAGTGGCCTACGAGTGGATGCGCATCCCGCACTTCTATAATTCGTTCTATGTCTATAAGTATGCGACGAGCTTCTGCGCGGCAGTGACGCTCTCCCGCGGTATTCTCGACGGCGACAAGGAGAAGCTGGCGGCCTATCGTCGGTTCCTGACGCTGGGCGGCAGCATGGCCCCGATCGAGGAGCTGAAGGTCGCAGGCGTGGATATGTCCACGCCGAAGCCGGTCTGCGACGCGCTGGATTACTTCGCGGAACTGGTGATGCAGTATCAGAACCTGCTGAGCGAAGAGGGCTGAGCATGGACAATGTGATGCAGGGCTATGACCTCGACGCGGCCGTCCGCCAGATCGGCAAAGCCATCGGCAAGGCGGCGAAAGCCGCGCCCGACGCGGCGGCGGCTTTCGCGCGGCGCGCCATCGAGGCAGACATGCGCTATATGCATGAAACCGGGGTGCTCGACGACGATGGGCTGATGGGCGAGGGCGAATATGACGAGGACGACGCATTTGAAGCGCTCTTCGCCGAAATGACCGACGGCCTTGAGGACGACGGCGAAATCGGCAGAATCGCGCAGATGCTGGACGCATACATGGACGCACAGCAGGATTTTATGGAAGCAAGCGGCCTGACGGACGACTGACGGGAGGATACGGACGATGATGGAAGAGATTCGCGCGCAGCAGGTGAACCGGGCGCGCCCGGTGACGGGCAAGGGATTTGCGCTGGGCGTGGCTTCCGTCGTGCTGCGGCTTGCGCTGGCGCAGATTGTCTGCAATCTGCTGATTGCGGCGACGGGCATGGGGCTGCTCAACGTGCTGTTTTACCTCTACGCGGTGATGACGCTGGCGCTGTTTATGCGGCGGACGGTCGCTTCCAGCGCGTATACGCTCAAGCAGGAAACGCTCGTGCTGGAGCGCAAGCTGGGCGACAGCACGACCAGCGTGGTGGAAATCCCGCTGAATCACATCATCGCCGTGCGCCCGATTTGCGCGGGCGAGCGGCTGCACGTGTGCTATCGTCAGGTGACGGTGATCGACAACGAGGCCAAGCCGACGGCGCGCATGAAGGCGGCGTGGCGCGCGAGCCTGTTTTCCGCCGGTCTGGCGCGGAAGATCGCGCGCGACCATGCGCATGACGACGCGGGCTATGCGATTGTGTTTGACGAGGCGGATACCCAGCGGCGCGCGTGCGTGTTCCGCCCGGACGAGGCGATGTGCGGCGCGCTGCGCGAGGCGCTGGGCGAGCGGTTCGGTCTGGACGACAGGCAGACACGCCCGAAAGTGACGACGCTCTACGCGCAGGCGCTTGAACGCGCCTTCCCGGAACTATATACCCACGTCACGCCGCTGGTCAGCCGCGAGGAAGCGGAGACCGCCGCGGACGAAATCAAAAAACAAAAAGCGGCGCGCGGGGAAAGAAAAAGCGAAAAGCCGGAGAAACCCGCGGAAGGCGGGGAACAGCCCACGGCCAGACGCCGCAGAAAAAGCGAGCAGGAGTAAACGATGCAGTATACGACGGTTCTTTTTGATCTGGACGGAACGCTCACCAAGTCGGAGGAGGGCATCACCAAGACCGCGATTTACGCGGCGGAGAAGATGGGCTTCACCGGCTTTACGCAGGAGCAATTCAAGGTGTTCATCGGCCCGCCGCTGTATGATTCCTTCCGAAAGGTCGTCGGCATGACGGAGGAGCAGGCCAATCAGGCGATTGACCACTATCACGAGCGCTTTGAGCGCGTCGGCTGGGCGGAAAACGAGGTATATGCCGGCATTCCGTCGCTGCTTCGGAGCCTGAAAAAGAACGGCGCGCGCGTGGCGATTGTCACCGCGAAGCCGCAGGTTTTCGCCGAGCGCATCGCTCAAAAATTCGGCCTTGCGCCGTATCTGGACGATGTGATCGGGCCGGGAATGAACAACAAGGATTCCAGCAAGGCGGCGCTTGTCCGCCGGGGCGTGGAGGCCTTCGGCGGCCGCGTCGTGATGGTCGGCGACCGCTGCTTTGACATCGAGGGCGGGCAGGCGAACGGCGTGGATACCATCGGCGTCTGTTACGGCTACGGCACGGAGGACGAGCTGACCGCCGCCCGGGCGACGCATATCGCGCACGACGTGGCAGAGCTGGAAAACATTCTGCTCGGCGACGCGCCCAGAGCGCGCGGCGTGTTCATCTCCATGGAGGGCGTGGACGGCTGCGGCAAGACGACCCAGCGCGCGGCGCTCACCGGCCACCTGCAAAAGCTCGGCTGGCGGGTGACGCAGACGCGCGAACCGGGCGGCGACGCGGTGGCCGAGAAGATCCGCGAGCTGGTGCTCGACCCGATGAACAAGGAGATGCGCAACGAGACGGAGGCCTATCTGTACGCGGCCAGCCGCGCGCAGAACGTCCGCGCGGTGGTTCGCCCGGCGCTCCTTCGCGGCGACGCGGTGGTGTGCGATCGGTTTGTCGATTCCTCCGTGGCCTATCAGGGCGCGGGGCGGCAGCTGGGCATGGAGGAGGTCGCGGCGCTCAACGCGATGGCGGTCGGCGGAACCATGCCGGATATCACTGTGTACCTGCGCATGCCTGCCGACGCGGCGCTCTCCCGCAGGCTCAGCGCATCCGAACCGGACAGGCTCGAACGGCAGAAGGCGGATTTCTTCAGCCGCACCGGTCAGGCGTATGAGCGGCTCTTTGCGGGGCAGGAAAAGCGCGTGATGACGGTCAATGCCGCGCAGAGCATCGAGCGGGTGACGCAGGAGATGCTCGACGGGCTGGACGAACGGCTCAATCGGCTGGACGTGTAATTTTTTTCAAAAGAAGGACGCGCTTCAGGAGGTAAAATGGCAAGAATCGTGGTGGGCATGTCCGGCGGCGTGGATTCCTCCGTGGCCGCGCTCCTGCTCAAACGCGCCGGGCATGAGGTCATCGGCGTGTTTATGAAAAACTGGGAGGAGAAGGACGACAACGGCGTCTGCACCAGCGAAACGGACTGGGCGGACGTGCGCGGCGTCTGCGAAAAGATCGACATTCCGTATTACGCCGTCAATTTCGTTAAGGAATATTACGACCGCGTGTTTTCCTATTTTCTGGACGAATACCGGCGCGGGCGCACGCCGAACCCCGACGTGCTCTGCAATCGGGAGATCAAATTCAAGGCGTTTCTGGATTTTGCGATGAAGCTCGGCGCGGACAGGCTGGCGACGGGGCATTTCTGCCAGCTCGGCGACGCGGCGGACGGCAAAAAGCTGCTTCTGCGCGGCGCGGACGGCAACAAAGACCAAAGCTACTTCCTCTATATGCTCGGGCAGAACGCGCTGGAAAAGGCGATGTTCCCGGTCGGCGGCCTAACCAAGGCGCAGGTGCGCGAAATCGCGGAGGAAGCCGGTTTGGCCAACAGCAAAAAGAAGGATTCCACGGGCGTGTGCTTCATCGGCGAGCGGCATTTCAAGCCGTTTTTGCAGCAGTTCCTGCCCGCGCAGCCCGGCGATATGCGGACGCTGGAGGGCAAGGTCGTCGGCCGTCACGACGGATTGATGTATTATACCCTCGGCCAGCGGCGCGGGCTGGGCATCGGCGGCGCGGGCAACGGCGAACGCTGGTTTGTCCTCGCCAAGGATATGGCGCATAACGAGCTGATCGTCACGCAGGGCGCGGATCATCCGCTGCTGTACAGCAAGAACGCCGTCGGTACGGACGCGACGTGGATATCCGGCGAAGCGCCCGCAGGCGAATTTGACTGCACCTGCAAATACCGCTATCGTCAGCCGGATCAGGCGGTGCACGTCAGCGTGCGCGAAAACGGGCAGGTGCTCGTGACCGCCAGGGAACGCCAGCGCGCCGTCACGCCGGGGCAGAGCATGGTCTTTTATCAGGGCGAGGTCTGTCTGGGCGGCGCAATCTGCGACGAGGTGCTGGACGCGGGGCAGGTGGACGAATGAACGGTTTTCAGAAATTCTGGGGACATTTGAGCACCGTCACGCGCCACCGCCACCGGGTGATCGCGCACTGCGCCAGAGCGGGCATCCTTTGGCAGGGGCTGCGGCACGACCTATCCAAATACAGTCCGACGGAATTCTGGCAGGGCGTGAAATTCTTCGACGGCACCCATTCGCCGACGGAGGACGAGCGGCGGACGCTGGGCTATTCGCTCGCGTGGATGCACCACAAGGGGCGCAACCGCCACCATTGGGAATATTGGACGGATTACAGCATGGCGCAGATGCGCTATGTGCCCGTGCCGATGCCCAGAAGGTACATGGCGGAGATGATCTGCGACCGAATCGCCGCCAGCAAGATCTACAACGGCGAGCGATATACGGACGCCTGCCCGCTGGCGTATTTGCAGCGCGGCAAGATGCACGACCATATGCATCCGGACACGCAGGCGCTGCTCGCGCGCTTTTTGACCCAGCTGCGCGACGAGGGGGAGGACGCGATGTTCGCCTCGCTCCGGCAATGGGTCAGGGAAAAAGCATAAACGGATTTCCCCTTTCCTTCGTAAAATGGAAGGAAAGGGGGTTTTTGTATGCCTTCAAAGAGAGACGCGATGACGGCTCGGGCGCTGGCGCTCGTGGGCTGCGGCTATATTTACGGCGCGACGGGCTGGATTTGCACGCGCGCGCGGATGGAACAGCAGATGCGGCAATACCCGGCCTATGCCGGACAGATCGAGCGATACGGCAGAAAGTGGATCGGGAGGCCCTGCTACGACTGCGCCCAACTGACGCGGGATGTGGCGCGGCGCGCCGGGGTCAGCCTGCCCAGCGGGGCGACGAGCCAATGGCGCGCGGCGGGGATCTGGAAGGAAAAGGATGTGATCGACACCCTGCCGGACGAGGCCGGAATTTTTCTGTTCACGATGCGCGACGGGCGCATGACGCACACCGGCGTGAGCATCGGCCATGGGGAGGAGGTGGACGCGCGCGGGCATGCCTACGGCGTGGTTCGCCGGCCGATTCGCGGAACAACGTTCACGCACTGGGCGCGGCTGGCGGTGGATTACGACGCGCAGGAGGACGCGGAGGAAGACGCAGGGGAGGAAACGCCGCTCAAGCCGAGACGGACGCTGCGCATGGGCAGCAGCGGAGAGGATGTGCGCGCGCTGCAAACGGCGCTGCAAACGCTGGGCTTCTTAAACGACGCGGCGGACGGCAAATTTGGCGCAAAGACGCGGGAGGCCGTTCGGAAATTCCAGAAAAAGAGCGGGCTTGCGGTCGATGGAATCGTCGGCGCGGCGACGTGGGCGGCCTTGCCGGAGGGGGATGGAGAGCCGAGCGCCCCGACGCGGGTTTGCCTGACCGGCGACGGCATGCGCGCGCTCATCCGGGCGCTTGAAAAGCCGCAGACGGCGGAAAACAGGCTGACGTTCACACTGGCGGCGCCGGATTACGGCGAAATCATGCGGCAGATTCATTTGGAAATCTAGCGCCTTGCGCGGTTTTTGCTCAAGACAATAACTGGGCAAGAAGCAAATTCTGCACAAAAATGCGGGCGCGCGATGCGCGCCCCTACGGGGGCAACGTAATGTGCGGTTGCTTTTTTCTCGCAACGCTGTAGGGGCGCGCATTGCGCGCCCGTTATCGGAATTTTCGCAGAATTTCAGATTTGCCCATTTACCGTAAACAAAAAAGCCCCGCGCTTTTCGGCGCGGGACTTATTTCATCAATCAATAGCGGGAAGCACGGCGGGAAGCATAGCACTCGCTGCAATAGATGGGTCGGTCGTTCTTCGGGATGAAAGGCACGCGGGTCGGAGCGCCACACTGCGCGCAGGTGGTCTCATACATTTCGCGCTGCTGAGCCTCACCGTTAGCCGGGCGGCTGTTCTTACGGGCGATGCGGCAGGCCTTGCAGCGGGTCGGCTCGTTCTGGAAGCCCTTCTCCGCGTAGAACTCCTGCTCACCAGCGGTGAACACAAATTCCTGGCCACAGTCTTTGCAGGTCAAAGTCTTGTCCTGATACATGGGATATTCCCCTCCGAAAAAAATAAAAAAATAGAAATCGGCATGAAACTTCCGGCTGACCTGGTCTTTGACCCCACACTCGCCGTCAGGAGCGTTCGCTCATACACCTTGGTGCCCCACTACTGACCCTCTCAGAATATAACCTGGACGGACTTACTTCTAAGCCGCACCATGCTCCCCGGCGCTTTGGCCGGATTACGTGGATCGTTTTGCCTGCGACTGGCATCGACTTTCAACCACAGACCCGAATGAATCATCCTACGCCATTATAAGCGCAAACTAAAAAAATTGCAAGCGCTTTTACAAAGTTTCTTATTTTCCGCGTAGAATCTGCACAAAAGAGGGCAGCTCCCGCGCGGGCGCAAACAATGCGCCGCCCTTGTCGTTAGTCGTTTTTGCCGCCGTAACCAGCCCGACCCGCGCCGCGCCCGCGGCGAGAAGCGCTCTTGCGGCTTCCGACGCGGTGGAGCCGGTGGTCAATACGTCGTCCACCACCAAAGCGCGCAGACCGCGGACGGCGGAATCCGCCTCCATGCAGCCTTCGAGGTTGCGGCGGCGGTTTTCGGCGCTCAGCTTCGTCTGCGCCGCGTGCTCATCCCGGCGGGAGAGCGCGGGAAGGACGGGCATGCCCCAGATTTCGCCGAGACGCTCGGCCAGAAGCTGCGCCTGATTGAAGCCCCTCTGCCGCAGGCGGCGGCGCGTGGTCGGCACGGGCACCAGCGCGTCGTAAACCCCAAGCGGGAGCGACGACATGGCGCGGGCCAGCGGAAGCGCGGCGGCGCGCACGCTGTTGAATTTGAGCATCAAAATCAACTGACGCGGCTGGTCGGCGTAGGGAAACGCGGCAAGCGCCTCGTCAATGCCTGCGGGCGGCGGCAGCGCCTCGATTTCACTGGCGAGGCGGGAAAGCGCCTGCGCGCAGCCGGGGCACAGGCCGCTCTGATCGTCGCCGCCCAGCGCCGCATCGCAGCACAGGCAGGCGACGCGCTCGGGAAACAGCCAATCATCCAGCGCGCGAAGCAGGCGCGAATCAAGCCGGGACATGGCGGCAGCTCCTTCCTTTACGGGCTTTTCGGGCGCGTCACAGGCTCATCACCTGCTGAAGCCGCCAGCAGAGGGCGCTGTAGCGGCGGCGCGTGTTGACGTTGGCGATCATCTGGTCGATGGCGGATTCGCGCCCGACGATCATCACCATGCGGCGCGCGCGGGTGACGGCGGTATAAAACAGGTTGCGCGTCAGCAGCATCGGCGGGCCGCCCACGGCAGGCATCACCACGACGGGGAATTCGCTGCCCTGGCTTTTGTGGACGGTGACGGCGTAGGCGTGCTCGACGTCCTCGAGCAGCGCGGCGTCGTACTCGGCGATACGGCCGTCGAAGGAAAGCGTCATCCGCTCGCCGCCCGGCGCGATTTTGAGGATACGGCCCATATCGCCGTTGAACACGCCGCTGCCCTGTGTGCCGTCCTTGTGCCATTCGACGTCGTAGTTGTTGCGCGTCTGCATGATCTTGTCCCCCTCGCGGAACACGACCGCGCCGTATTTTTTCTCGCGCTTTTTCCCGTCGGGCGGGTTGAGCGCCTGCTGCAGATGCCGGTTCAGTTCGAACGTGCCCAGCTCGCCCTTGCGCGTGGGCGAGATGATTTGAATGTCGTCCTCGGGGGAGACGCCGTAGCTTTTGGGCAGCCGGTCGCGGCAGAGCGAAACGAGCAGCTCGCGCGTCTGCGCGGCGGCCGAGGTGCGCAGGAAGAAGAAATCGTTGTCCTTCACGTCCAGCACGGGCAGCTCGCCGGCGTTGATGCGGTG
>ERZ826220.3181-NODE-3181-length-13036-cov-2.650335_pt1 | contig 13036 bp, 9 predicted proteins | sample MGYA00519927_ERZ826220 | MGnify/ENA primary metagenome ERZ826220 (study PRJEB31778, sample SAMEA3449225) | human gut metagenome | biome: human gut; feature: human-associated habitat; material: faeces | place: United Kingdom | collected 2010/2012 ...
ATTCAGCTTTATCATGGAACCCTGCGTCTGAGACACCAAAATTGCATGCCTTATTCCGCGCTCCACCTTTTCAGGCTGCGTCTTATGCTCTTTGGCTATATCGGGATATAACTCTTTAGTAATGTTAGTAACACATTCAGGACACTTAATGGCCATCTGCAATCCGGTTATCAAATAGGCGTAACCTTTAAGCCTGGAAGTTATGCCCAGCGTGATCAACATTCTGCTAATCCTTTCCTCCATGCGCATTTTTCTTTCTCCTCCGTTCATTTGATAAAAACTCTCTTTCTCCAACATAATAACAACCTCCCGCTAATCATTTTTGTTATTTTTTCTCATTATATACTATATATGGATATTTGGCAAGCGATTTAAGCAGAAAATTCCCAAATATAAACATTTAATATATATAAATGCAATAACTGATATATGCCCGCGTATGGCCGAGCTATGCAAACAATAAAGAGAATGGGCAATTCATGCTAAATTGCATTCTGCTATAAATAAACTCTTGACAGAATAAAGAGGGGCTTTTATAATATAACTGTGTTATATAGCAGTGTTATATGGAGGCGCAAATGGAAAGCGGGGAAAGCACTCTTAACTGCATATTGCGTTCCGCCCAGGAGGAATTCCTGCTTTATGGATTCAGGGGAGCTTCTTTAAGAAGAATAGTAAAAAACGCAGGCGTAACTACGGGCGCTTTTTACGGCTATTTTTCAAGCAAGGAAGCTGTTTTTGACGCGCTGGCAGGCCCGCATGCGCATATATTTCTGGAAAAATTCAATCAGGCGCAATTTCTTTTTAACCAACTGCCTCCTGAGCAGCAGCTGGAAAATATGAGCAAGATATCGGGCGAATGTATGGAATGGATGCTGGATTATATGTATGCTCATATTCCCCAATTCAAACTCCTGCTTTGCTGCGCGGAGGGAACGAAATATGAAAATTTTCTTCATGAGCTGGTGGTGACCGAAGAGGATAGCACTCACCGCTTTATAGAGGTATTGGAGAGCCTGGGCTATCACCCTAAACATATAGACAAGCAGCTTGAACATATATTAATCAGCGGAATGTTTACCGGTTTTTTTGAAACGGTAATTCATGATATGCCCAAATCCCAGTCCAGGCAATATATAAAAGAACTGCGGGAATTTTATACGGCTGGCTGGATGAAAATTATGGGACTGAGCCTCTGATTCTTTTTTTGCAATAGAGTTAGTAATAACTAACTTTAAATTATTTAAAGGAGGTATATATGAAAAAACCATCCAATCTTTTAAAACTGCTGGATTACGCCGGTAATTTCCGCTATTTTACCATAGCCTCGTGGATTTTATCGGCTCTCAGCGCGTTATTGGCTCTTATACCCTTTTGGTACATATGGCGCATTATTAAAGAGGCTATAGAAACGGCGCCCAATTTTTCAGGAGCAGGCAATATGGTGCATAACGGCTGGATGGCCGTAATTTTCGCAATTATTGCAGTGCTTATTTATATAAGCGCCCTGATGTGCTCTCATGTGGCCGCTTTCAGAATAGCTTCAAATATACGCGTTAAAGCCATGCACCACATTCTCAATCTACCCGTTGGCGAAATTGAACTAATGGGAAGCGGTAAAATGCGCAAGATTGTCAATGAATCCAGCGCCGCCACTGAAACCTATTTGGCCCACCAGCTCCCTGATAAAGCCGGCGCTATTGCCACGCCTATAGGCCTTATATTCTTATTATTCGCCTTTGACTGGCGGCTTGGGCTTTTAAGCCTGGCGCCAGTATTTATAGCCTTTATTATAATGATGTGCATGACCGGCGCAAAAATGCAGGCCAAAATGACCGAATACCAGAATGCTTTAGAGGATATGTCCAACCAGGCGGTAGAATATGTGCGCGGAATACCCGTAGTTAAAACCTTTGGGCAGACAGTCTTTTCTTTCAAGCGATTTAACGGCGCTATTGACAATTACGGCAAATGGGTTATAGCATACACCAAAGATTTGCGCACGCCTATGATATTTTATACTGCGGCAATAAACGGCGTATTTGTATTCCTTATAGCAGGCGCCCTGCTTTTGAGCGGAAAAGCTGCGGACAGCGGTTTTTTGCTTAATTTGATTTTTTACATTATCATAACGCCTATAATATCAATAACGCTGACTAAAATTATGTTTTCAAGCGAAAACGCCATGATTGTAGACGACGCCATGAAACGCATAGACAGCATTTTAAATTTACAGCCTCTGCCCGAAAAGGGCCGGCTGCGTCCTCAAGACGCTTCCGTACAGCTCATAAACGTCAGCTACAGCTATGACGGAGCTAAGGACGCCGTGCACGGCATTTCCATGGATATAGCCGGCGGGCAGACTATAGCGCTGGTAGGAGCGTCGGGCGGCGGCAAAACCACCGTTGCCGGGCTTATCGCCCGTTTTCTGGAAGCACGGAAGGGAAAAATACTTATAGGCGGAACGGATATTAAAAGCATTCCTAAAAACGAACTAATGGATAATATTGCTATCGTATTTCAGAACAGCCGCTTATTAAAAGCGTCTATTTTGGATAACGTCCGGCTGGCGCGACCAAACGCAGGCAGAGAAGCCGTTATAAAGGCGTTGGAAGCGGCCCAATGCTCGGATATTATAGAAAAACTGCCTGAAGGCATAGATACGGTTATAGGCTCCAGGGGCATATTCCTTTCGGGAGGCGAGCAGCAGCGAATCGCCATAGCGCAGGCGATACTCAAGGACGCTCCTATCATAATCCTGGACGAGGCAACCGCCTTTGCCGATCCGGATAACGAAAGCCGGGTACAGGCGGCGCTTTCCTCTTTGGCCAAAGGCAGAACTGTTATAATAATCGCCCATCGCTTAACCACCGTCCTGGGCGCGGACAGAATATTTGTGCTTGACGGCGGAGAAATAAAAGAGCAGGGAACTCATCAAGAGCTGATTGAGCAGAACGGCTTATACTCTCAAATGTGGAAAAGCTATCAAACCTCCATACAATGGAAGGTTCAAAAGGAGGGTTAATCATGATAAAGCGTATACAAAAAATGTTTGCTCTATCCGAGCAAGGCGCCAAAGATATGCTCAAGGCCTGCGCTTCCTGCATATTATCCAATATTGTTCTAATGCTGCCCGTAGGGCTGTTATATTGGCTTGTAAGCGATTTTTATACTTTTGGCCGCACGGAGCGCTGGGCGTTTTATATATTCGGCTGCATTGTCTGCGTAGGGCTTATAGCCGTTACCTACTATTTTCAATATAACGCCACTTATTTTGCCACCTATAAAGAAAGCGGAATCCGGCGCAAAACGCTGGCCGAAAAATTGCGCAGGCTGCCCTTATCCTTTTTCGGAAAAAAGGATTTAGCCGATCTAACCAGCACTATAATGGCGGACTGCGCCTTTTTAGAGCAATGCTTTTCCCACTTTGTGCCCGAATTAATCGGAGCAATTATTTCTACTGCTTTAATCGCGGTCAGCCTGTTCGTCTTTGATTGGCGCATGGCGCTGGCGGCGCTTTGGGTGCTGCCAATATCTTTTGGTATTGTAGCCCTTTCGGCCAGGGTTCAGAAAAAGCTTAATGACAGACAGATGTCGGCAAAAATGCAGTGCGCGGACGGAATACAGGAATGCCTGGAATGCGTCAGGACATTAAAATCCAATAACGCCGAAGCGGAATATTTAAAAGGGCTGGATAAGAAAATCAAGCTTGTAGAAAAACGCGCGGTTAAAACCGAATTGGGCACCGCCGTCTTTGTAGTGTCAGCTTCTTTAATTCTCAAGCTGGGCATTGCAACGACAGCCTTAATAGGCTCTGCTCTGCTTATAGAGGGAAGCATCAGCATACTGACCTTCTTCATGTTTTTATTGGTCGTATCCCGAATTTATGAGCCGCTGCAATCCGCCTTGCAGAATTTGGCCGCCGTTATAAGCACGAGAACCAATATTGCCCGAATGAATGAAATTTTGGAGCATCCGGTGCAAACGGGCGCCTCCCTGCTTACCAATAAGGGCTATGACATAAAATTTGAGAATGTGGGCTTTAGTTACGAACAGGGAGAAACCATTCTTAAAAATGTTTCCTTTACCGCGCGGCAGGGAGAAGTAACGGCGCTGGTGGGGCCGTCAGGCGGCGGTAAAACCACTGCGTCCCGTCTTGCGGCGCGATTCTGGGACGCCGGCAGCGGTAAAATTACAGTAGGAGGAATGGACATAAGCAAAATTGAGCCTGAAACCCTGCTGTCCTTATACTCCATAGTGTTTCAGGACGTAACGCTGTTTAATAACTCCATTATGGAAAATATAAGAATCGGACGCAAAGACGCAACGGACGAAGAAGTTTATGCGGCGGCAAGACTTGCAAATGCGGATGAGTTTATAAATATGTTGCCTGACGGATATGACACAGTTATTTCGGGTGACGGCGGCAGCTTGTCGCAAGGTCAAAGACAGCTTTTGTCAATCGCAAGAGCGGCGGTTGCAGACCGCCTGTAATGATGCTTGACGAGGCAACTTCAAGTATTGATACAAGAACAGAGGCGATAGTTCAAAGAGGTATGGATGCACTTATGACGGGACGTACAGTATTTGTTATCGCACACAGACTTTCAACGGTAAGAAATTCAGATGTGATTATGGTGCTTGAACTCGGAAGAATTATCGAACGCGGTAATCACGAACAGCTTATAGCGCAAAAAGGTAAGTATTATCAACTTTACACAGGTGCATTTGAACTTGAATAAAAAGGACTGTCGATAAATTGTCCGTAACGTGCAAAATGTTATTTTTATGTTTATGAGTTGATTAAAAAATAAAACAAATACTAGTCAAGCCTATCTTTGATATACGGCTTGACTATGCACTTTTTGTGAAAATAAACTCTAACGTACCAATGTACGCCGACGAGTTCATTTTCGCAAAATCCGAACTGATTTCTCAACAGTCCTTGATTAAAATACCCATTTGTTTAACACAAATGGGTATTTTAATATGAAAGTATAATATGTTTTGTTGCTTTTTTCTACAATGTACTTGACGATAGAGGCGAATTTTGTTAAAATTATAATAATGGTTAAATAACGAGGAGGATTACATGATGAAAAAGTTAATGCTTGGAAATGAAGCGGTTGCACGCGGTGCTTATGAGGCCGGTGTAAGCGTTGTTTCCTCATATCCCGGCACACCGAGTACCGAGATTACAGAAAATATAGTTAAATATGACGATATATACGTTGAATGGGCGCCGAATGAAAAGGTTGCGGCAGAAGTTGCAATCGGTGCGTCAATCGCCGGTGCAAGAAGTATGTCTTGTATGAAACACGTCGGACTTAACGTAATGGCTGACCCTGTTTTCACTGCAAGCTATACAGGAGTAAACGGCGGTCTTGTATTGTGCGTTGCCGATGACCAAGGTATGCACTCATCACAGAATGAACAGGATTCACGTCACTATGCAAAGGCGTCTAAAATACTTATGTTAGAGCCGTCTGACAGCGGAGAATGTAAGGAGTTCACAAAGACTGCATATGAACTTTCCGAAAAATACGATACACCTGTATTTTTAAGACTTTCAACAAGAGTTTCTCACTCACAGAGTCTTGTTGAGGAAGAAGAAAAGCAGGAAGTTGCATTAAAGGATTACGAGAAAAATCCGCAGAAGTATGTAATGATGCCCGGTAATGCGATAAAGCGTCACGTTGTCGTTGAGGACAGAATAAACGCACTAAAGGAAATGGCTGAAACATCACCTCTTAACAGAGTTGAAGAAAACGGCTCAAAAATCGGTATTATCGCAGGCGGTATCGCATATATGTATGCAAAAGAAGCACTTGGCGATAAGGCTGATTATTTGAAAATCGGTATAGTTTATCCGCTGCCTGAAAAGAAGATAAAAGAATTTGCGTCAAAGTATGATAAAGTTTTCGTTATCGAAGAACTTGACCCTGTTATCGAAGATTTCTGTAAGAGCGTCGGAGTTGATGTAATAGGCAAGGACGTATTTACACTTCAAGGCGAATATACACCGTCAATGATAAAGAAAGCCGTTTTGGATATAGACGCACCTGAATTTGACGTTATAGACGAGCCTACACCTGTTCGTCCTCCTGTAATGTGTGCAGGCTGTCCGCACAGAGGTACATTCTATGTACTAAAGAAACTCGGTCTTGTTGTTTCGGGCGATATAGGCTGTTATACACTTGGTGCAACACCTCCTCTGCAAAGCGTTGACACAACAATTTGTATGGGTGCTTCAATCAGTGCCGCACACGGTATGGCAAAAGCAAGAGGTGCTGAATTTAATAAGAAACTTGTATCAGTAATCGGTGATTCAACATTTATGCACTCGGGTATTACAGGTCTTGTTGACATTGTATACAACAAGGGTAACAATACTGTTATAATTCTTGACAACTCAATCACAGGTATGACAGGTCACCAGGATAACCCTACAACAGGTTACACAATCCGTAAGGAAGAAACAAAGCAAGTTAATTTGATAACACTTTGCAAGTCAATCGGTATTGAACACGTTGTCGTTGCAGACCCGTTTGACGTAAAGAATTTTGAAAAGGTCGTAAAAGAAGAAGTTGAAAGAGAAGAACCTTCGGTTATTATCGCACAAAGACCTTGCGCACTTCTTCCGAATATGCGTAAAAAGTATTCGGGTCACTGTCACATCACAGACAAGTGTAAGAAGTGTAAGATGTGTATGAAACTCGGCTGTCCTGCAATTTCATTAGACGGCGATACTGTTAAGATTGACACAACACAGTGTAACGGCTGCGGACTATGTACAAATGTCTGTCCGTTTGGTGCGATTGAAAAGGAGGAAAAGTAGAATGAACATAATGATAGTCGGTGTCGGCGGACAAGGTACACTTCTTGCAAGCCGTATACTTGGTAAGGTTGCAATTAAAGAGGGTTATGACGTTAAAGTCAGCGAGGTTCACGGTATGAGCCAACGCGGCGGCAGTGTTGTTACATATGTAAAGTACAGTGATAAGGTTTATTCACCTATTATAGACCGCGGTGAGGCGGATTTGATTTTGGCATTTGAAATGCTTGAGGCTATGCGTGCTTTGCCTTATTTGAAAAAAGGCGGTAAGATGATTGCCAATACTCAAAAAATGAATCCTATGCCTGTAATCACAGGTGCTATGGAATATCCTAAAAATATTGAAGAAAAACTTAGTGCAAAGATTAATTTGCAGGCTGTTGACGCACTTTCTCTTGCGGAAAAGGCAGGTACAATCAAGGCTGTAAACGTAGTTTTAATCGGACTTTTGGCAAAGAGTATGGACGTAGATAAAAATGTTTGGATTGACGTTATAAAGGAAACTGTTCCGGAAAAATTCCTTGATGTCAATATTAAAGCGTTTGAACTTGGATATGAACTTTAAGGAGTAAAAAGTGCAAGTATTGATTAAAACTCTACATGATTTATTCACTACCTATATAGGTTGGACAGTCGCAATCATTGTTGTTTGGGCTGTTATAGCGGTAGTGCTTATAAGAAACAAAAAGAAAAAGTAAAGGAGATGTACCCAATGGGAATGTATCAGCCGGAAATTGAAACAATGGACAGAAACGAGATTGAGAAACTTCAGCTTGAAAGACTTCAAAAACAAGTAAAGAATGTTTATGAAAATGTTCCGATGTACAGAGAAAGAATGGATAAAAAGGGTGTAAAGCCTGAGGATATAAAAGAACTGAAAGATCTTGCAAAGTTGCCTTTTACAACAAAGCAGGATTTGAGAGATTATTATCCGTTTGACCTTTTTGCGGCAGACAAAAAGGATATTGTAAGAATACACGCATCGTCGGGTACAACAGGCAGACAGATTGTAGCCGGTTATACAAGAAACGACCTTGATATGTGGGCAGACTGTATGGCAAGACAGATTGCGGCGGCAGGCGGCGATGAAAATTCGGTTGTTCAGGTGTCATACGGTTACGGTTTGTTCACAGGCGGTTTGGGTGCACACGGCGGTTCTGAAAGAATCGGTGCTATGACAATCCCTACATCATCGGGTAACACCGAAAGACAAATCAGACTTATGATTGAACTCGGTGCAACTCACCTTTGCTGTACTCCGTCATACGCAATGTATCTTGGCGAAACAGTAAACGAAATGGGCGTTAAAGACCAACTTAGTCTAAAAGCAGGTATATTCGGTGCAGAGCCTTGGACGGAAGATATGCGTCATCAGATTGAGCAGTCGCTTGGTATAAAGGCATATGACGTATACGGACTTACCGAAATCACAGGCCCCGGTGTATCTTATGAATGTTCTGCTCAAAATGGTATGCACGTTTGTGAAGATATGTTTATTCCTGAAATTATCGACCCTGATACGGAAGAAGTACTTCCTCCCGGCTCATTCGGCGAACTTGTTTTCACAACGATTACAAAAGAGGGTATGCCTATGATGCGTTACAGAACGCGTGACTTATGCGTACTTGATTATGAAAAATGCGAATGTGGAAGAACACTTGTAAGAATGAAGAAACCTGCAGGAAGAACCGACGATATGCTTATTATAAGAGGCGTAAACGTATTCCCGTCACAGATTGAAGAAGTACTTTTGAAAATCGGTGGCGATATTACTCCTAACTATCAGATTATTGTCGGCAGAGAAAATAACACAGATACTCTTGAAGTACAAGTTGAAATGTCGGAGGGCTTGCTTTCTGATGATGTTAAGTCTGTTGCGGCGATTGAAAAGAATATCGTTGCAAAATTACGCAGTACGTTGGGACTTGGCGCAAAGGTAACGCTTGTTGAGCCGAAAACCATCACAAGAAGTGAGGGTAAGGCAAAGAGAGTTATAGATAACCGTAAACTTCACGATTAATAGGGAGGTAAAAGCTATGAAACTGATTAAACAAATATCTGTTTTTGTGGAAAATAAATCGGGCAGACTTTCGGATATACTTAATGTAATAGGAAAGAACGGTATCGACATCAGTGCATTGTCGATTGCGGATACTACTGATTTCGGTATTGTGAGAATGATTGTAAACGATCCGGATAAAGCGGCTGAAATTCTAAAGAGCAATAATCTTGTCGTAAAGGTTACGGACGTTATTGCACTTGCGGTTGCTGATAAACCGGGCGGACTTGCGGGTGAAATTGAAAAACTTAAAAATGCAGGTATTTCGATTGAATATATGTACGCATTTATCGGTAAGAGCGACAAGGGCGCACTTGTAATTGTTCGTGTGGAAAATCCCGAAAAGGCGCTTGAAGTGCTTAAAGACGAAAATGTAACGGTTGTTTCACCGGAAGAAGTTTACAGAATGTAAAACAACTTTTGCAAAATAACGATATTTTAAGAGCAGTAATCTATGGTTACTGCTCTTTTTGTATGTAAAAATGCACAAAAAAAACAATATTAAAATATACAAACTGTACAGTTGTCACAAAGAAAAGCAATTTTTGCAATATTTAAAACAAGATATGCAATTCTCTAATGCGTTAAATTTGATATAATTAAATCAATCATTAAAGCATATAAAAGAGGAGGAAATGAGAGATGAAGAAAAAAATAAGTATTTTTTGTTCACTGCTGTTGGCATTACAGATGATGTTGTCATTAGCGGTAGTTCCGGTTTTTGCAGACGAAGAACTGACTTCTGCTGTATACGAAGAACCGGAAAGTCCGGCGGTTACATATAATATGAACGTCGACTGGAAGTTCAAAAAAGCGGCAGACGGAAGTGAATATCCGCTTGCTAAGGCATCGGCAAGCGTCGCAAAAGACGGAAAGAACTTTTACGATGCAGATTATGATGACAGAGATTGGGATACGGTCAGTGTACCGCATCCGATAAACGCGGAAGATTCATTCGACGGTGCTTGTTACGATGCCGGTGAGGCAGGACTTTACAGAGGTTTTATGTTTTACAGAAAGCATATAACAATCCCTGAATCAGATGCAGGAAAGAAACTTTTCCTTGAATTTGAGGCAGTAAGAAACTCTGTTTACCTATATGTAAACGGCGAAATAGTCGGTTACTATGAGGCAGGTATCGCGGCAACAGGCTTTGATATTACAGACTATGTTAAACCGGGTCAAGACAACCTTATAGCAGTTGCGACAGATAACGCGGCTGACAGAGGTCAGTCTGACACAACAAAGGTAACAAAAGAAACAAAACCGGGCAGTGAACCGGGTGCGGCAGACGGTAACGGTTATCAATGGAACACAAAGGACTTCAACGAAGTTCAAGGCGGTATCACAGGTGACGTAATCCTTTACGCAAAGGGTAAGACTTATCAGACTTTGCCGCTATACAATAACCTTAAAACAAAAGGTAACTATATTTATGCGACAGACTTTGATATAAGAGGAAAGTCGGCAACAATCACAGTTGAGGGCGAAGTAAGAAATGAAGATGCAGATAAGGACGTTACGTTGGAAGTAAATGTCGTTGAAATGGTTGACCCTAACAAGGACTCAACAGATGCTGACGCAGATCATACAAAGCAACCTTATTTGAGATATTCATTTAAAAGTGACGCAACATCGGTTAAGACAGCAAAAGATACAGGTGCAGATTCTCACTTTATGACAACAGTACCTGACGACGCTTATGACGATAACCCTGCGGCAACAAGCACAGAAACTGTTGACGTAACAAAAATTGTTGCAAGTGCAAAATGTGAAGATATGAAGTTCTGGAGCCCTGATTCTCCAAACTTATATGACGTATATACAGTCCTAAAGGACAGCGAAGGAAATGTACTTGACGTTCAAAAGACAACAACAGGTTTCCGCAAGGTTGAATATGATATAAACGACGGCGGTCTGAAGATTAACGACCAGCCTGTATGGCTTACAGGTTACGCACAGCGTTCAACAAATGAGTGGGCTGTAATCGGTGTGGCAAACGATTGGTTGCAAGACCTTGATATGCAATGGATCAAGGAATCTAATTCAAACTTTATCCGTTGGATGCACGTTGCGCCGAAGCCGTCACAAATTCGTTCGGGTGATAAGTACGGTGTAGTATCGGCGTGTCCGGCAGGTGATAAAGAGGCTGACGTTGACGGAAGAGCATGGGATCAGCGTGTTGAGGCAATGCGTGACGCAATGATTTATTTCAGAAACTCGCCATCGGTAATTTTCTGGGAAGCAGGTAACAACGCAGTTACGGCGGCACACCAACAGGAAATGACAGACCTAAAGAATACTCTTGACCCTAACGGTGAAAGATTCTGCGGTTGCCGTACAATTTCATCAACAGACCAAATTCAAGCGGCTGATTATGTCGGCACAATGCTTAACAGACATGCAAGCAATGCAAAGGCATCAATGGCGGCTATAAAGAAGTACGTTCCTATTATGGAAACAGAATATGCCCGTGAAGAGGCTCCGAGACGTGTATGGGATGACTTTTCACCACCTGACTATGATTACAGAAACAAGTGGCTTGGTTCAGGTGCGTCAAAGACGGACGGTTATGATATACATGACCTTACATCGGAAGATTTTTCATTGGTAGACGCAAGAGCGTACAATGAATTTTATTCAGACCGTGTAGGCGGTTTATCAGGTAATGACTACTATTCGGCTGCGGCTATGATGGTATGGTCAGACTCAAATATGCATAACAGAAACACAGGTACTGAAAACTGCCGTACATCAGGTAAGGTTGACCCTGTAAGAATAAAGAAAGACGTATTCTATACAATGCAGACAATTCAGTCAACGACACCTAAATTGCATATCGTAGGTCACTGGAATTATCCGCAGCTTAGCGACGATACATACAACTATCCGCTAAAGTCGTACAACGGTACATATTGGGAAGAAACAGGCGAATACGGCAAACGTGATCCTAAGAACAAGACAGTTTACGTTATCGGTTCGGCAGGTCTTTCAAAGGTTGAACTTTACGTTAATGATAAGCTAAAGGGTACATCAACAAAGCCTGACAGCACATTTATATATTCATTTTCAGGTATTGATGTAACAGAATCGGGTACAGTTAAGGCTGTTGCATATGACGCAAGAGATGAAGTTGTTGCAGAAGACTATATCTCAACAACAGGCGAGGCAACAACATTGAAGATTACTCCTGTTGCAGGCCCTGACGGACTTATCGCAGACGGCAGTGATATTGCATACTTTGACGTTGCAGTAGTAGATAAAGACGGAAACACTTGTCCGCTTGCATATGACAAGATTAATCTTTCATTAAACGGTGAAGGTGTTCTTCTTGGCGGTTACAACAGCGGTGTAGGCGACAAGATTACAACAAACAACACTGATTACTGCTATGCAGAATGTGGTACAAACAGAATATTTGTTCGTTCAACAAGAAATGCAGGTGCAATTACTCTATCAGCATCTCTTGAAGGTCAAGCGCCTGTAACGGCTACAATCAACTCAACAGATGACCTTGAAATGACAGGCGGTTTGACAACAAAAATGCAACGTTCATTTGCACAAGGCGACGTTGCACAGGTAATTCAACAAACAGTTCCGTCACTAAAGACGCTTGGCAGCAGTGCAACTGCTGATTTCTCAGATGACGGCAATACATACACAATCGACCCTGACGAAGACGTTGATAAGTATGAAATGAAGCTTAACGGCACAGCAATAACAGGATATACAAAATCACCGTACAGACCTGATACAACAACAGGCGTATTGTGTGACGCAATCAAGACTTTGGAGGCTTTAAAGAAAGTCAATCCGAATATTGAATACACAATTCAAACAGAGGGTGACGTTCCGTCATACACAGACGGCAGCTTGCCGATTGTTTCAATCACAGGCGGTTTGAAAGACGGTTACACACAAATTGATATTCAAAACGGTTCAACAACTTTGTTTGTAAACAAGGGTGTTGACAAGAACCTGTTAAATGCTCAGATTGAGTATAAAGACGGTGAACTTGTATCGGATATAGGTGCTGTACTTGGCTACCTTGACGGTGTAAGTTACAATATGAACACAAATACAAAGACTGCTAACGTAATATACAACGCAGAAAATGCTCCAAATGCAGTTCTTGAATATGC
>ERZ826220.3189-NODE-3189-length-13014-cov-2.605216_pt1 | contig 13014 bp, 11 predicted proteins | sample MGYA00519927_ERZ826220 | MGnify/ENA primary metagenome ERZ826220 (study PRJEB31778, sample SAMEA3449225) | human gut metagenome | biome: human gut; feature: human-associated habitat; material: faeces | place: United Kingdom | collected 2010/2012 ...
TGCAAAGGACATCGGCATCACCAAGGTGGAGCTGGCGGACACCATCGGCGTGGGCGACCCCATGCAGGTCTACGAACTCTTCCGGGCGGTGAAGGAGCGCTATCCCCAGCTGCAGCTCCTGGCCCATATGCATGACACCCGCAACAACGGTGTGGCCAACAGCTTTGCTGCGGCCCTGGCCGGGGCGGATGTGATCCACGGCGCCCTGGGCGGCCTGGGCGGCTGCCCCTTCGCTCCCGGCGCCTCCGGCAACACCGCCACCGAGGACCTGGTCTTCCTGATGGAGAAGAGCGGCTTCCGCACCGGCATTGACTTCCCCAAGCTGCTGGAGGCGGCCAAGGAGATGCGCGCGGAGGTGCCCGGCAACTACAGCGGCCACCAGATCATGATCCAGAGCGTCCCCACCGGCGCCTGAGAAGGGAAGGTTCACTATGGGAAAGACTTTGGCGGAAAAGATCCTGGCGCGCTGCGCCGGGAAGGAAAGCGTCAGCGCCGGTGAGATCATCCAGGGCCGGGTGGATATCGCCATGCTGGATGACACCCTGGGCCCCTGGTATGTGGACCCCGGCCTGAAGAAACTGGGCGCGGACATCTGGGACCGGTCCAAGACCGTTCTCATCTGCGACCACTACACCCCCTCCGGCTCCGCAGCCCAGGCCAACGTGGTGAAGTTCAACCGCGAATGGAGCAAGGAGTACAACATCGAGCACTACTTTGAAGAGTGCGGCCCCTGCCACCAGATCCTGGCGGAGAACTGCTTCGACCTGCCCGGGACGCTGCTGGTGGGCGTGGATTCCCACACCGTTACTGCAGGTGCCTTCGGCTGCTTCGGCACCGGCATCGGCTCCACCGAGATGGTGGGCGTGCTGGCCACCGGCGAGATCTGGCTGCGGGTGCCTGAGTCCATCAAGATCCAGTGGGAGGGCAAGCTGGGCAGCCGCGTCATGGGCAAGGACGTGTTCCTGCGGACCATCCGGGACGTGAGCCACTCCGGCGCCACCTATATGGCCATGGAGTTCTGCGGCAGCGCCATCCGGGACCTGGGCATCGACGACCGCATGTGCATCAGCAACATGTCCGTGGAGGCCGGCGCCAAGGCGGGCCTCATGGCCGCCGACGACAAGGTGGAGGCCTATCTCCGGGAGCACGGCAACACCAAGCCCTACTATGTCTTTGAGAGTGATCCCGACGCGGTCTATCACTCCGTCCTCAACTACAAGGCCGAGGAGCTGGTGCCCCAGGTGGCCTGCCCCCACGCGGTGGACAACGTCCATGACGTGACGGAGATGGCCGGTACCCGCATCGACCGGGCCTATATCGGCTCCTGCACCGGCGGCCGCCTGACGGACCTCATCGCCGCGGCGGAGATCCTGCGGGGCAAGAAGCTCACCCGGGACTGCAAGCTGGCGGTCTCTCCCAGCTCCAAGAAGGTCTGGGAGCAGGCAGCGAAGATGGGCATCCTCAACGAGCTCTCTGAGGCGGGCGCCACCATCCTGGCTCCCACCTGCGGCGCCTGCGTGGGCTATCACTCCGGCCTGCTGGCGGACGGCGAGAACTGCGCCTCCACCACCAACCGGAACTTCCGGGGCAGAATGGGCAGCCGGGAGGCCGGGGTCTACCTGGTCTCTGCCGCCACCGCCGCGGCCTCCGCACTGACGGGCCGCCTGACGGATCCCCGCGAGATTTGAATAGGAGGGTACCATGAAACAGGAAATCATCCGTGGCCGCGCCTACCTGTTCGGCGATAACATCAACACCGATTTCATCAATCCCGCCCAGTACATGGAGCTGCCCATGGATCAGATGATCCAGCACGCCATGGAGGGCGCGGACCCTGACTTCTCCAAGAATGTCCGTCCCGGCGACGTGATGGTGGCCGGCATCAACTTCGGCTCCGGCTCCAGCCGGGAGACCGCACCCATGGTCATCAAGGGCAGCGGCATCTCCGTGCTCATCGCCGTGTCCTTCGCCCGGATCTTCTACCGCAACGCCATCAACATCGGCCTGAAGGTGCTGACCTGCCCCCAGGCCAAGGAGATCGCCCACGGGGACGAGCTGGAGGTGGACCCCATCGCCGGGACCATCCGGGATCTCACCACCGGGAAGGACTACACCTGCACCGCACTGCCGCCGCACATTCTGGAACTGGTCAATGACGGCGGTCTCATCCCTCATCTGGAAAAGACTCTGAAAAAGAAAGACTGACAGGAGGTAAATGACAGTATGGGAAAAGTTATGAAAGCCAGGATCATCGCCCGGGGCGGCGTGGTGGAAGGCGAGGCTCTGGTGAGCCCCAAGCCCCTGGGCTTCAACCTGGGCGTGGATGTGCCCAACGGCATCATCATTGAGCATGGCCATCCCCTGGAGGGCGTCTGCTTCAAGGACAAGGTCTTTGTCTTCCCCAACGGCAAGGGCAGCACCGGCGGCTCCTACGTGGTCTATCAGCTCATCGAGGGCAAGACCGGCCCCATCGCCTTCGTCAACCACAAGACCGACACCATCGTGGCTGCCGGATGTATCATGGGCCGGCTCCCCACCGTGGATAACCTCTCCGACGAGGACTATCACTCCATTGAGACCGGCGACTGGGTCCGCGTGGACTCCGTCAACGGCACCGTTGAGATCATCCGGAAGAAAGGGGAATAAACGATGTTTTTGACCGATGAAGAAAAGCGGATGCTGAACGGCGAATGCGGCGAGCCGCTTCGCTTTGCCATGGAAATGCTCAGCACCCTGGGCGAGATCAATGACGCCGAGAAGATGATCCCCATCAAGTTCGCCCACGTGGCGGGCCTCTCCTACAAGACCCATGGCGAGGCGGGCATCCGCTGGGCCGAGGGCATGGCGGACATGGGCGCTCGCGTCCGGGTCCCCACCACCTACAATGTCTGCGCCGTGGACCGCAGCCGCGATCTGGGCCAGCCCGACTCCTGGGTCATCCCCCAGCTGCGGGTGGGCAAGGCCTATCAGCGCATGGGCATCTACGGCACCTCCTCCTGCACGCCTTATATGTATGGCTTCGTCCCCACCCTGGGCGAGCATGTGGCCTGGGCGGAGAGCTCTGCCGTCATGTTCTCCAACTCCGTCCTGGGTGCCTGCGATAACCGCGAGGGCGGCCCCAGCGCCCTGGCTGCCGCTCTGGCCGGCCGGACGCCGGATTACGGCATGCACCGCAAGGAGAACCGCTACGGCGACGTTCTCTATAAGATCACTGTCCCCCTGGAGAGCTATGCCGATTACGGCGCCCTGGCTACCTATGTCGGCAAGCAGATCAACGACAAGAAGCCCGTCTTTGACAACCTGAACAACCCCAACCAGCAGGAGCTCATCTGCCTGAGCTGCGGCCTTGCCACCGTGTCCAACAGCTGCATGTTCCACGGCGTGGGCGTGACCCCCGAGGCTCCCACCCTGGAGGCTGCCTTCGGCGGCAAGACGGACTACGCCATCATCGAGTTCGGCGCCAAGGAGCTGAAGACCGGCTACGAGATGCTCCACAGCGGCAACAACCGCAACATCGACTATGTCGCCATTGGCTGCCCCCACGCCACGTTGGACGAAGTCCGCGAGGTGGCGGAGCTGCTGGACGGCAAGAAGGTCCACGAGGGTGTGCAGTTCCTGGTGCACACCAACGTCCAGACCAAGGCCATCGCCAAGCAGCTGGGCTTCCTGGACACCATCGAGAAGTCCGGCGCCATCGTGACCCAGGACTTCTGCACCTCCCTGGGCGATCCCGAGGACTTCGGCGCGCATGTCTGCGCCACCAACTCCTCCCGCATCGCCTTCTACGGTCCCCACAACAACGGCTTTGACGTCTGGTTCGGCGACGCCGCCAAATGCGTAGACGCCGCCATCAAGGGTCATTGGGATTTCGACTGATGCGTTGAGAGCACGAATGCTTTAAGGTAGCATGTGGAGCTTGCTCCGCTTGTTATAGGATCCATTGAAATGAAGGAAACCGCTTGCTTTAGTTTTAATGGCCAATCAATTTAAGGAGGAACTTGAAATGAAGAAACGTCTTTCCCTCGCGCTGGCTGTTGTCATGGCTCTGAGCATGGTGCTCTCTGCTTGTGGCAACCAGAACCAGCCCAATGCCTCTGGCAGCTCCAGCACTGGTTCTGCTGGCGGCGACAAGCCGTCCGGTCCGGTCAGCATCTCCTTTGGCACCGCTTCTGTCGGCGGTAACTACTACGTTCTGGGTGCCGGCATCGCCGCTATTTGGAACGAAAAGATCCCTGAGTATGTCAGCGTGACTCCTGAGGCCACTGGCGGTTCCGGCGCCAACGTTGGTCTTGTGCAGAATGGTGACTGCCAGGTCGCTATGACCGTGGATAACACCGCGTACAATGGCTATAATGGCCTGAGCTGGGCCAATGGCCAGAAGTATGACAGCATCCGCACTATGTTTGCGATGATGCCCTCTGCCCTGGAGATGGTTGCCACGAAGTCTTCCGGCATCACTTCCATTGATCAGTTCAAGGATGCCACCGTCTGCATCGGCCCGGCCACCAGCGGCGGTAACCTGGCCTTCGCGGAGATCCTGAGCGTTCTGCCTGAGCTGGCTTACAAGAACAAGGTCGACCTTTCCTGGTCTGACTGCGTCACCCAGATGAGCGACGGCCTGGTGGACCTGATGATCGACTACGGCACTTTCCCCCACTCTGCCCGTACTGAACTTGTTACCAACAACGAGTGCGTGTGGATCAACCTCAGCGATGAGCAGATCAAGAAGGTCTGCGATGCGTACCCCTATTACTATGAGGGCAGCGAGCCTGCCGGTACTTACAAGTACATGGACGAGGAGTATCCCTCCATCCTCTGCAACAACATCATGTTCTGCTCCAAGGATCTGGATGAAGAGACCGTCTATCAGATGGTCAAGTGCACCTTCGAGAACCTGGACGAGTGGGCTCTGAGCTCTTCTGCTGTCGACTATGTCAATGCCGAGGCCATTACTTCCTGCTCTGTGCCCCTGCATCCCGGCGCGATCCGCTATTTCGAGGAGATCGGCATCCAGATCCCCGAGAGCCTCTACCCCCCCGAGTATAAGGGTTGATCCAGAAGATATCCTCCGACGGACTCTCAATGAAACGGGAAGGGGCATTGCCCCTTCCCGTTCAGAGAATCAGCGCATATAAAGATTGCGTTAAGATTGAACTTGCGTTAAAATAAGAATAGCGGTTGAGAAAGAACAAACTCTGACATAACAGAAATATAAAGGTGGTTTCCATTGAGTAACGAAAAACAGTTGAAAAAGACCTATTGGGACTATAAGTCCGAGATCTTTATTTATCTTGCTTGCTGCGCATCTCTGTTCCATCTGTATAATCTGGGCATTTCCATGATGAATATGTGGCAGTATCGTCTGCTGCATGTGTGCTTCGCGGCAATCTTGGTGTTCTTCAGCCAGCCTTTGCTGAAGAAAGAGAAGCACAAGGTCCTGGATGAGGTCCTAAACTATCTCTGCATTGCGGTCGTGATCCTGGTGGCAGCTTATATTATCATCAACCGGACCCGGTTGGAGATGTATATGAGCTTCGCGGCGACGAAGATGGATGCGTTCATCTGCGTCCTGGGTGTGCTCATGGTCTTGGAGTTTACCCGCAGAGCCAATGGCGCCGCGATGCCGATCCTGGCTTTGGTGTTTGTTGCCTATGCGATGCTGGGCCACTATATCCCCGGTCTGCTTGGCCATGGCGGCTATAGCCTGCAGCGCATTGCTACATACCTCTTTTCTGTGGATGGTATTTTTGGTACTTCTGTCGGTACCAGCGCGACCTATGTTATCCTGTTCGTGATCTTTGGCTCTGTGCTGGAGGGCACTGGCGGCGGCCGACTCTTTATTGATGCGGCGATCCGCGGCCTGGGCATGTTCCGCGGTGGCCCTGCCAAGGCGGCTGTTGTTTCCAGCGCACTCATGGGCATGATCTCCGGTTCCTCTGCGGCCAACGTGGTTACCACTGGTGCCTTTACGATCCCTCTGATGAAGGAAGTCGGTTATCGGAAGGACTTCGCCGGTTCCGTGGAAGCGGTTGCCTCTACGGGCGGCCAGATCATGCCTCCCATCATGGGTGCTGGTGCCTTCCTGATGGCGGAAGCTCTGGGTGTTCCCTATATGGAAGTCGCCAAGGCGGCTGTGATCCCTGCCATCATGTACTTTGGCTCTGTCTTCATCAGTGTTGACCTGGAGGCTGTTAAAACTGGCCTGCGCGGCATGAAGAAGGAAGAGTTGCCTAACCTGAAGGCTACCTTTGCCACCTACGGCCTGTTGATGATCCCCCTGGTGACCCTGATCAGCATGCTGGTTTTCACCAATTACTCTGTAATCCGTGCCTGCCTGGTCTGCACCCTGATGTGCTTGGTGCTGGCGCTGGTCCGCAAAGGTACCCGTTATAATGTCCGCGGCTTCATTGAGATCATGGCTGGCGGCATGAAGGATAGCCTGGGTGTGATCGCGGCCTGCGCCTGTGCGGGCATTGTTGTCGGTATTCTGACGATGACTGGTCTGGGCAACAAGCTGGTCACTGTGATCCTGCAGGTCGCGAATGGCCACCTGATCCTGGCACTGTTCCTGGTCATGATCGTGACCATCATTCTTGGTATGGGTCTGCCCACCACGGCGTCCTACATTGTCTGCTCTTCCGTGGTTGTGCCTGCTCTCATTAAGATGGGCCTTGAACCGTTGCCCGCCCACATGTTCGTGTTCTACTTCGCCTGCCTCTCCGCGGTTACGCCGCCGGTGGCGATTGCGGCTTATGCGGCAGCCGGTATTTCTGGCGGCGACGTCAACAAGACCGGTTGGACGGCTTTCCGTCTGGCGCTGGTGGCGTTCATCATTCCCTACATGTTCGTTTACAGCAATGCTCTGCTGATGATGGGCGATGGTCTGACGGTTGTGCGTTCTCTGCTGACGGCTTGCGTGGGTGTATATCTCTTCTCCAGCGGTATGTCTGGCTGGTACGTCCATCGTACCAGTTGGGTCATCCGCGTGGCACTGTTGGTGGCATCTCTGCTTCTGATCGACCAGGGCGCGATTACCGATGTGATCGGTTTTGCGATGGCCGTTGTGATCTGGCTCTTCCAGAAGTTTGTGGATAAGGGCAAGAACGATGAGGCTTTCCGAGCCAAGATGGCGAACATCAACTCGGAGGAGCGCAAGAAGGACGAGGAAGAAAAAGCAAAGGAACATCATCTGCAGTAAGGCGGATATTTTCAGTGACCCTTCCGCTATCGTCGATAGCGGAAGGGTCACTCTTTTCCGAGTCTAACTACAACACTGATGGAGAAGGTGGAGAATCGTTGATCATAGCGTCTGCAAATGGCGTTCTTGCGACACTTTTGGTGATCCTGGTAGGCTTTGCTTTTGCCAATGTCAAAGTTTTTCGGGAACATGAGGCGGATACTGTGGTTGCGCAGTACCTGAAGAAGATCGCACTGCCATTATATATGTTTACAAATGTGGTTGAGAACTTCCCATCAGCAGAGGATTTCTTCCGGTTGTTTCAGGATTTTCCTTATGCGTTGCTGATCTGCATTGCAGGGCTCCTTATGGGAAAGGTGTTGACTATTTTACTGAAGGTGCAGCCAGGACGCAGAGGACTTTTTACTGATTTCTGCGGCTTAACAAATGTGCTTTTTATTGGGATCCCGATCTTAACATTTCTCTATGGAACGGGAAGCAGTATCGCGACTGGAATGGTATACTATATGGCGAATACCCTTTCCTTTTGGACGGTCGGTACATATTTGCTGGCGCGGGATGGCGGTTACACATTTCGTTTTTTCTCGCTTCAAAATCTGAAGCGGATCTTGACATCTCCGCTGAGTGGATTGGTAGTAGGTGTGTTGTATCTTTGCTCAGGATGGCAGATGCCGACGTTCCTGGAGACAGCGGTATTCAATCTCGCAAAGACCTGCGGTCCGCTGGGCCTTATTATGATCGGAATGGTCATGCGCCAAACGGATCTGCGGAAGGAACATTTCGGAAAGGACCTGGCGGCACTTTTCCTGATCCGCTGTCTGCTAGCACCTTTTGTGATCGGTTGGTTTGTCTCCCTGCTGCCGCTGCCGACCCAGGCAAAGGAGGTCTTCTATCTGCTCTCCCTGATGCCTGGCATGACACAGGCATGCGTGATGGGAAAAAACTATCACAGCGACTACCATTTTGCGTCTACTTGGGTAACGATCTCCGTGATCGTCAGCATTGTGCAGATCCCTGCGATGTGCTGGCTGATGGAGCACTTGTTTCATTTTTGAGAGAGGAGAGAGAATATGGGAGCATTGTCAGAAACACAGCGGTTCTGGATCATGACGCTTGTTTTTGCGGTACTGTTTTTGATCCTTTTTCTGCAGCGGACGCCAATAGGAGGAAGGACTTCTGCAGTGGAGTTTAAAAACATCAAGCGAGCACTTCGGTATCACTGCGGAGGAAGAGGAAAACTCTTCAGCAAGGCGGCACTTTCACTCCCGGGAATGGGGGAAGTTACCTTTGATCACATTCTGGTGGATCAGTCTGGTGTTTTGTTGCTGATGCAGTTGGAGTGGGGGAGTGATATCCAGGGAAGTGCAAAGGCGAAAAAATGGACACTGCGGGATCGGGGAAAGTATATGGAGGTGGATAATCCTCTGCTGCTGATGCGGGATCTGCGCGGACGGGTATCGGAACTGCTCAACAGGAACGGCTGTCGGAATGTTCCGGTGCAGAGCTTGGTACTTTGCTGCGCGCCATACCGGAAGATCAGTGTGGAAGCGAAATCAGATGAAGTCTTGGTTTCAACCGAGCTCTCTCATTGGCTGAAAGCCAGAACACGGCAAGCACCCGCCTGTGATTGGGAACAGGTGGCGGAAACGCTTGCCACCCTGGCAAAAGAAAAGTGAAAAAGATGCCAAAAGATGACGCACCGGCCGATGTTATTCGGCTGGCGCGTTATCTTTTCTGGGATCTAGGTCATACGTCGGGAATGCATCGCGCTTCAGAGGTGTCGCGAAGAAGCCATGCCACATGGCAGCTTTCTTCGAGTTCCATAACGCAGTTATATGCATCCATTAAGCTCTTCCCTGTGACGATGGCGCCGTGGTTTGCCAGAAGGTATCCCTTTGCGGTTGGATGCAAATGTTTGCGGAAGAGAGAGAAAAGCGCCTGGGATCCCGGAGGAGCGTAAGGAACAAAACCCACTGCCCCCAGCTTCATGGAAAGATACGGGGTATAGCGTGGGACCGGGGGGTCCCGGGGAGGGAGGCAGGAGAGTGCTACCGCATAGGTGCTATGGACGTGGATCACCGCAGAGATGTCCGGAAACGCCTGATACAATGCTTCGTGCAGAGGCAGTTCCTTGCTGGGTCTCCCGTGGATCTCTCCGCCTTCGCATAGGAAGACAAAATTCTCGGGCGTCATACGGCCAAAGCAGCTTCCGCTGGCAGATATGTACAGACGATCGTTCCAGCGAAAACTCAGATTTCCGGCAGAACCCTTTACAAGCCCTTGATCATAGAGAGACTGAGCGACCCAGACGGCGTCTTTAAACGGAATATGGTTCATGTTTCCTCCTTTAAGGCATTCAAGAAGAAGTCCGGGCCTCCGAAATTTCCGGATTTTAGGATCACACGCAGGGAGGGAGTATCCACGGGAGACATCTCGGGAACGCCGGGGGCAATACTTTCCCCAATTGAAAAGGTGCGCAGGTGCAATGCCTGCATCACGGCACCGGAAGTTTCTCCGCCGGCGACGACCAACCGATGGAGTTTTCCAGATCGATGCATATGCGCAGCAATAGCGGCCATGCTTTGCTCCAGAAGAGCGGCATCCTCGGGTGAGGGGGAACGACCGGCCAAAGCGCCGATGCTGCCGCTGCTGTAAAAGAGCAGGTCCTCCTGTGCTTGGATCGCTTTTTCAAGGAAGGGCGTTGGCCCGATCCCTCGGATAGTATCGGGATCGAGCTGGATCCCTGCCCCGCCGGATTCGAGCCAGCGATGTACCTGTTCCTGCGTTGCGGAGGAACAGCTGCCTGCCAGCATGAGCCGGGGAGATCGATCCTGCGTAGGTGGGTTTAAGGGAGCTGATGCGGAGATGCTTGCCAAGGACCCAAGATCCTCCAATAGACCGGAACCGCCTGTGAGAAATGGGAGAGAGCCAAACAGTGCCGCAATTTTGCGGCCATGGTCAGGTTTCCAGTCATCCGGCACCAGATAAAAGTGAGAGTATTGCTGCTGCCAGAGGGAGATCTGGGAGAAAAGTGCGGCAGAGTCGGAATAAAAAGATTCTGGAATCGGAAAACAGGGGTAAGCACTTTGCCGGCGCATCAATTCCGCAATGCGGCTGTCCCACATGGGAGTCAGCGGATGGTGACGCATGTGGCTCTCTGCCAAAGGAGTGCCGTTGACAAAAAGGGTTCCATCCCGCACGGTGCGGCCATTGGGCAGCAGTGCAGGGGCAAGAATGGTGTAGGGAGCGGAAAAGCGTTCCATGGCGGCGTCTGCCACGGGGCCAATATTTCCGGTGGGCGTGGAGTCAAATGTGGAGCAATATTTTAAATACAGCTTTTGAGCTCCGTGATCCCGTAACCATTGCAGAGCGTCCAAGGAATCTTGGACAGCACGGTGCGTTTCCTGCGTTCTGGATTTCAAAGCAATGACAATGGCATCATAGTCTGTGATCTGGTCAAAAGACGAAGGAATCCCATCGGAGAGGACCGTTCGTAATCCGGCCTTTTTTAAAAAGGATGCGGCATCGCTTCCGCCGGTAAAATCGTCAGCAACACAGCCAATAATGAAGCTAGTCATAAAGTAAGTGTCTCCCTTATTGAGTCAGGATGGTAATAGAGCAAAGTGAAGAAAGAGAGTAAGAGCCAAAAGATCGGCGCAGCCGCCGGGACTTAGATTTTGAGCCGTGAAGCTGCGGTCCAGATCCTGCAGGACCTGGTGGAGGGGGAGTCCGCGCTGGATGTGGTCAATGGATGCCGCTGCCATATCGTGCACGCGGGACGCGGCTGATGAGCCGCCGCGGAAGAGAATATTGGTGTCTTCCACTTGGGCGAGCAGGTGTAAAAGCGTCCAGGCGGCTGCGTCATTTAGGGAAAATCCGAGGCGAAGAGCAGATTTCAGCGTGGGGAGTCCGATATTTTGGACGGAGGGAAATCCACGGGCGGCTTCTCCACGGATCCCATCTGCTCCGTGTAAGGAGTGCATTCGCACTCCATGGCTGTGAGATAAGGAAAGATCGGAGAAGTCGGACAGAGCATTGGCAGCCATTTTCCCAGCATTGGCGGTCAGTACGGAAACGGTCCATTGACTTTTGGGGATTTGCCCCATAGCAGCACAGAGGACCCCCAGAGAGAAGATACAGCCTTTGTGGGTGTTGATCCCGCCGGTGGCTTGGAGCATGGCTCCCTCTGCTTGCAGGCCGATGGTCCTGAGCCGTGGGAAAATTTGTTCTGGAGGCATGTCCGGAGCTTCCAGCCCGGCCAGAGCAAACATCTGAAACCAGGGGCGCAGGGCAGATGCGCTTTCCAGAAAAGTGTAGAAATCCATGTCCTGATGAGCCCCGGGGGAAAACCGATCTACCAGGCCGGGCTTGGGAGAGACCGCTGCTTCCGTCAAGAGCGCCTGCTGCGCAAATCCTGCAATTTCGTCTGCATCCTGCATCATAAAATGTTGACGGAGATCGGAATTCATTTTTTCCAGCAAAGCAGCTTCGGTGTGCATTTGCTGCCGACGGCAGAGAAAGGCGTTCTGTCCGCAGAGAAAGCAGCGGCGCGGAGGATACCCTAGGCTGAGCCGGGAAAGTTTTTCCCCGGAGGAGGAAATAATGTCAATGTCATAGTATCGGCCGATAGGAGATGTTTCCTCCAGAAGCAGTGCGCGCTTTTTGGCGGGGCCTGGTTCTGAGTCTATTACCATTAACGTTTCCAACCCGGTGGGAAGATCAAAGATTACCTCATGCAGCAGCTTTCCGGGGAGAGCAACGGAATCACGAATTCTTTCCCGTCCTTCCTGGAAGGCCCGGTCGGCCAAGGGGGAACGTTTACATTGGCCGGGAATGTTTAGAGAGAAGGAAATAAGGCAGCCGTTTTGAGGGAGCAGTTCCTGCTGGACCCGCATTCGTTCCTCCCGGCGGGAAAGGATCTCCTTCGCTGTGACTGGATGCCCCCAGTAGGGAGAGGACGGAAGAGTTGAACAGTTAGGCATTATTCTGCGATACAATGGATCTGATCGATGATGCAGCCGTAGCGGTCAACGACTTCAGCTACCACACGGTCGCCGTATTTGGGTGCTTCAGGAATGCCGCTCATATCTTCCACCAGCTGCTGGAGCTGCTGGATCTCCACAACCTTGACCCCGCCGTGGATCAACCGCTGCCGAAGTTCTGGTTGGTTGGGATTTACGGCCACGCCATATTCCGTTACCACTGCACTGATATCTTTTCCGGGGGTAGTGATGCTGGTACACCGCTTTACCACGGTGGGAAAACGGGTGCGGCGAAGAGGAGCTGTGATGAGGGAGAGCTTTGCGCCGGCGGCAGTGTCGCTGTGGCCGCCTGCACCGCCAGAGATTACGCCGCTGGAATTGACGACTAAATTGCAGTTAAAGTCAAGGTCAACTTCCAGAGTACCCAGGACAACAGCATCCAGGCTGTCAACGCAGGCGCTTCGGGAACCGCCCTTACCACCAGGAGCTGCGTAGCAGGCGTCTGAGATTTCACGGTGCCAAGCATCTTCCTGCAAAGAGGCGGCAGCCTTCTGGTCAAAGCATTGTACATCCAATGCGGTGTCAAAAAGACCGTTCCGACACATGTCGATACCGGTGCCGGTGATCCCGCCCAGCAGGAAGGAGCCGTGGATCTTTCGCTGCAGCATCTGCTCTGCCACGAAGTTTGAGGCAGCGATCGAAGTGCCGCCTGCACCGGCCTGGTAAGAGAAGCCGTCTTTCAGAAGGCCGGAATGCAGAATGGTTTGGCTGGCATACTCTGCAATGATCAGCGCCAAAGGATCCCGGGTGGGTTTCGCGATACCAGTTGCGATA
>ERZ826220.3192-NODE-3192-length-13012-cov-39.074554_pt1 | contig 13012 bp, 11 predicted proteins | sample MGYA00519927_ERZ826220 | MGnify/ENA primary metagenome ERZ826220 (study PRJEB31778, sample SAMEA3449225) | human gut metagenome | biome: human gut; feature: human-associated habitat; material: faeces | place: United Kingdom | collected 2010/2012 ...
TGCTCTCCCGGCTGAGCTATGCTCCCGTTTCGCAGCTTGCTCATTATACAAGACGGGCACACAATTGTCAATAGATTTTCGGTAATTTTTTCGGCAAGTGTGCATGTTTGGGGCGGCATCGCCGCCCCGAACACGGTTCAATCCGTTGCGGCGTCAGGGTTTTCGGCGTCCAGCAGCGTCTGCAGATCCGCCGGCGTAAATACATATTCCGTGTCGCAAAACTGGCAGTGCACGCGCGTATCCTCGCCCTCGGCGATCATCGCGCGCAGCTCATCCGCTCCGCACTGGCGCAGCGCCTGCTCCACACGCGCACGCGAGCACGCGCAGCGGTAGGACATCGGGTGGCGCAGGACGATCTCGGGCGCAAGGTCGCGCATGACCTGCGTGATGATGGCGTCCGCTCCGTCCTCGTCGAGAATGGTCGTGAGCTGGTCCATCATGAAAATGTTGTCCTCCAGCTTTCCGATCAGCTCCTCCGGCGCGCCGGGCATGAGCTGCACGAGAAAGCCGCCGGCCGCCTTGACGCTGTGGTCGGTGTCGACGAGCACGCCGAGGCCGCAGGCCGCGGCGATCTGCTCACTCTCGACGAGATAGGCGGACAGGTCCTCCGCGATCTCACCGCTGACGAGCTCCGTGCTGCCGATGTACGGCTCGCGCAGACCGATGTCCCGGCTGACGGTGAGCATGCCGTCCTTGCCGACCGCACCGCCGACATCGAGCTTGCCGTCCGGGCGCGTGGGCAGGTCGAACGCAGGGTTTGACACCATGCCGCGGACGTTGCCGTCGCAGTCCGACACCGCAACGATCGTGCCGAGACCGCCGCCGTTGATGCGCAGCGTGACCGTGCCGTTTTCCTCCTTGAGCAGGTCGCCGAGCATGGACGCGGCGCACAGGCTGCGGCCGAGGGCTGCGATGGCCGTCGGGCTGCAGTGATGAATGGCGTTGGCACGCTGCACCGCATCGCGTGCGGTGACGACCGAAATTTTTGCAAAGCCGTCTTTCGAGACGGCGCGGATGATCTCATCCATTATATTCACCTCGAAAAATTATCCAACAGGGTTTGTGCTTTCCATGGTTTCGCTGCCGTATTCCAGACTGCGCATCGCCGTGAGGAACACGCGCCCGGCATCCGCCTGCGGACCGTCGCGCCGGACGGTCACATCGAGAAAACCCGCCTCCGTGAGCAGCCGCGTGAGCAGCTCGGGCGTATGCGCATACTCAATGTGCTCCTCAGACGCACGCGACCAGAGCTCGCCCGCGCGCGTGAACAGATCCATGCCGTAGTGCATGGTCTGCGCCGCCGCGTCAAACTCCGCCCGCCAGAGACACAGGACATCGTCTGTCTCGTCGACGAACGTGCCGCCGTCGAGCGCGCGGAACGACGCCGGGTCGCGGATGTCCAGGATCAGCATCCCGCCCGGACGCACGAACAGGTGCAGCCGGTGCAGCACCTCCGGCAGCTCCTCCGGCGGCAGGTAGTCGATGCCGTCAAGCGAGCAGTAGGCCGCGTCGACCGTGCCGTAGAGATCAAGCTCGGACGCCTCCTGACACAGCAGCAGCGGCGCGACGGCGTCCGGCGGCAGCTGCGCATTGTGCGCCTGCGCCTGCATGAGCATATCGGGCGAGCCATCGGTCGCGATCATCTCATAGCCGCGCGCGGCCATGAGGCGCGTGAGCGTGCCCGTGCCGCAGCAAAAATCCAGCAGGGTATGGCTCTCGCCGCGTCCCTGCTGGAAACACTGCTCATAGAAGTCCGCGAACGCGGCATAATCCACGTCGCGGGTCAGCGCATCGTACCACGCGGCAAGGGCGCCATAGGCGCTCACGCCTGCTCCTCCGAAGCTTTCTCCGCCAGCTCCCTGAGCCGGGCAAACACGATCTCATAACCGCCGTTGCCATACTGCAGGCTGCGGTTGACGCGGCTGATCGTCGCGCTCGAGGCGCCGGTCTTTTCGAGGATGTCGTTGTAGATCAGGCCGGAGTCGAGATACTGCGCCACCTGATAGCGCTGCTCCATGGCCTGCAGCTCCGTGACCGTGCACAGGTCATCAAAAAACTGCTTGCATTCCTCGACCGTTTTGAGCGTCAGGATGGCACGGTACATGTCATCGCAGCGCGGCTTTTTATGCTGTTTATTCATATGCGCTCCTTGTTTCTCATCCGTTGTATTGCAGGTAGGATCATTTTTTCACGGACACTATTTTACTCTAATTGTTTAAGAAAGTAAAGAGGAAAACTGTCCGGAAATTTCATGCGTCGGTTTGCGGGGGTTTTTCTTGCTTTTAGGCCATAAATACGGTATGATATTTCCATGGCAAAGCATTGCCGCACCGCATATTCCCACCGCTTGCACAGGAGGTTTTGTCTATGGTCATTGCCGGGATCCCCTTCACCATGCCGGCCGTCTGGATCGGCCTGATCGTGATCTTTCTGGTCGTCGAGGGTCTGACCGCAGGTCTCGTCACGATCTGGTTTGCCGTGGGTGCGCTCGCCGCGCTCATCGCCGCCATGTTCCACGCGCCGCTGTGGCTGCAGCTCGTGTGGTTTTTCGTCATCTCGATCGCGGCCTTTGCCGTGACGCGGCCTCTGGTGAAAAAATATATCAACGGCCGCACGCAGCCGACCAACGCCGATATGCTCATCGGGCAGGAATGTCTCGTCACCGAGGACATCGACAATCTAACCGGTCACGGCGCCGTGACCGTCGGCGGCAAGGTCTGGACGGCGCGCGCACAGGGCGACGCCCCCATTGCCGCCGGAACGACCGCCACCGTGCTGCGCATCGAAGGCGTCAAGCTCATCGTCACACCCGTCTGCGTGCGTGCAGACGCAAATGAATAAGGAGGAACTCCCATGCAATTCGTCATTTACGGAATCATCGTGATCGCGCTCGTCATCCTCGTGCGCAACATCCGCATCGTGCCGCAGGCGCAGGCTTATGTCATCACCCGCCTCGGCGCATACAAGACCACGTGGGGCGTCGGCCTGCACCTGAAGGTCCCGTTCATTGAGGCGGTCGCCAAGCGTCTGTCGCTCAAGGAGCAGGTCGCGGACTTCCCGCCGCAGCCCGTTATCACGAAGGACAACGTCACCATGCAGATCGACACCGTCGTCTACTACCAGATCACCGACCCGAAGCTCTACACCTACGGCATCGAGCAGCCGATCCTTGCGATCGAGAACCTCTCGGCAACGACGCTGCGTAACCTCATCGGCGATCTCGAGCTCGACCAGTGCCTGACCAGCCGCGACATCGTCAACACCAAGATGCGCCAGATCCTCGACGAAGCCACCGACCCGTGGGGCATCAAGGTCAACCGCGTGGAGCTCAAGAACATTCTCCCGCCGAAGGAGATCCAGAACGCGATGGAAAAGCAGATGAAGGCCGAGCGCGAACGCCGTGAGGCCATCCTGCGTGCCGAGGGCGAGAAGCGCTCCGCCATCCTGATGGCCGAAGGCGAGAAGGAGTCCGCCGTGCTGCGCGCCGATGCGAAAAAGCAGGAGCAGATCCTCGAGGCGCAGGGCCGCGCCGAGGCCATCCTGACCGTGCAGCGCGCGACCGCAGAGGGCATCCGGCTCATCAATGAGTCCATGCCGTCCGACGCCGTCATCAAGCTCAAGAGCCTTGAGGCGTTCGCCGCCGCTGCCGACGGCCGCGCGACGAAGATCATCATCCCGTCCGAGATCCAGGGCGCTGCCGCGCTGGCAGCCGGTCTGGTCGAGAGCGTCAAGGGCGACGCTCCGAACGCCTGACACACAGCCAAATCAGCACCGACCCCGCGCCGGTTCCGGCGCGGGGTCTTCGTCAAGAAAGAGAGAGAACATATGAAGCTTCCGTTTTTCAAGAAAAAGAAGGACGCCGAGCCCGCCGCCGCACCCGCAAAGCCGGCCGCGGCGCGCACGCCGTATCCGCTCGCTGCACATCAGGAGGTGGAGATCCCCGCGATCAACATCGACGCGCGCGTGCTCGCCTTCCTGCGCAAGTATGATGCCGCCCCCGACCAGCTCGACACGCAGGCGCTCACCGACGCCCTGCTCGCCGCGATGCAGCGCGGCCTGCGCGGCGAACCCGGCGGTCTGCCGATGCTGCCGGCCTACCTCGCACCGGGCAAGCATCTGCCCGACACGGAGGGCAAGCGCGTCGCCGTCGTCGACGCGGGCGGAACGCATTTCCGCGTCGCCACCGTGCGGTACGAATTCGGTCACCCGATCCTCGAAAACGAGCGCAAGCTGCCCATGCCCGGCGCGGACGGTGCGGCCGACTGGGCGGATTTCATCCGCCTGACCGCCGATGCGCTCGCGCCGCTGCTGGCAGACGCCACGCACATCGGCGTCTGCTTCAGCTATCCTGCGCAGAACACGCCGGAGCTGGACGCGAAGGTGCTCAGCATGACCAAGGAGGTGCAGCTCACCGGCTGGGAGGAACATCTTGTGGGCGCAGACCTCGCTGAAGAGCTCGCGCGCCGCGGCTGCCCGAAGCTGCCCATCGCGGTCGTCAACGACACCCCTGCCACATACCTGAGCGGCGTGGCCACCATCGCCAACAACTATGCCAACGGCTTCGCCGGGCTCGTCAACGGCACGGGCACGAACACCTGCTGCCTGCTGCCGGTGCGCGCGATCGAAAAGCTCGGCCGCGACGAAGACGGCGCGATGCTCGTAAATCTCGAGTCCGGCTCGTTCACCGAGCTGCCGCAGAGCCGCTTCGATCAGGCGATCGACGCAGCCTCTGCCGCGCCGGGCGCGTACCGTCTCGAAAAGATGACGAGCGGCCGCTACCTCGGTGAGCTCTGCCGCCTCGCGCTCATCGCCGCCGCGGACGAAGGTCTGTTCGCCGCCGGGACCGCCGACAAGCTGCGCGCACTCACTGCGCTCTCCACCAGCGATGCGGACACCTTCGGCGCAGATCCGGACAGCGGCGCGATCGCCGCGCTGGCCGATGCTGCGGACGCCGACCGCAAGACCGCCGCCATGGTCATTCAGGGTGTGTTCGGCCGTGCGGCCAAGGTGCTCGTCGCAAACGTCGCCGCCATAGTGCTGCTGACCGGCGGCGCACAAAACCGCCACCGTCCCATGGTCGTGGCCGTGGACGGGTCGCTGTTTCGCAATTCGGCGCTCCTGCACCCCGCCGTCAACGAGGAGCTCGACCGCTTCCTCGTCCAGAAACTGCAGCGTTATTGCGTGTGCAAACCCATATCCAATGCCTCTGCCGTGGGCGCTGCGGCTGCAGCGCTGCTGCAAGGCTGAGAAGACACACAAAAAGCCGGATGTCACAGACATCCGGCTTTTTTCGTCAAAGTGGTGTGCCGCGTTTTGAAAACACGCAAAAATGCACTGCAAGTGGGGAGTGATCACCGCAGCGGCTTGTCGCGCTCGGCCCAGAGATAGTTCGTATTGCGCCACAGGAAAACCAGCAGCTCGCGCCGGTAGCGCTCGGGGTCGACCTGCGCTGCCATGGCGTGCTCCGCGCCGGGGATGACAACGAGGCGCTGCGGCCGCCGGCAGGCGGCAAGGTTGCGCTCACTGTGGTGCAGCGGCACGAAGGTGTCCGCGTCACCGTGGAAAAACAGGATCGGGATATCGAGCGCCGCCATGCCGGGCGTGGTATCGACCGCGTCAAAATCCAGCCCATTGCGGCGCAGGATGCGCACGCAGGCGCGCGCAAGCGGCCCCTGTAGCCAGCGCGGCGCGTTTGTCGCATGGTGCACGGCGTCCGTGACCTCGAGCTCGAAGCTGGAGTAGCCGCAGTCGGCCACGACGCAGGCAAGCTCGCCGCGCAGCTCCGGAAGCTGTGCGGCCAGCAGCACCGATGCCGCGCCCATGGACACGCCGTAGAGCGCGATCGGCCGCTGCACACGCGAGTGCTCGCGCACCCAGTGCACCCACTGCGCGATGTCGTAACGCTCAAGCTGGCCGAAGGTGAGGCACTTGCCCTCGCTCAGGCCGTGCGCGCGCTCGTCGATCAGCAGCAGGTTGCAGCCACCGGAGGCATACAGAGCCGGAAACTGCGCACCAAAATCGTGCTCGGCGCGGCTGTGATAGCCGTGGCAGAGGATGACGGTCGCGTGGGCATTGGGCACACGGTAGAGCCGCGCGTGCAGACACGCACCGTCAAGCCCGGGCGTGAACACATCCTCGTGCGGCTGCTCCTGGATCGCGGCAAGCCCCGCGCGGGCGCGCGCAAGCGCGGCGCTGCCCTGCTCGGAGTCAGCCGTCCAGCCCTGCTTGCGCAGCATATGCTGCTCCCACGCGGCCTGCGCATCCGCACGCTCCGGCGCGCGGCCGAGCGCCCGCGCCAGCATCCGCTGCTCAAAATACCACACGAGCAGCGCCATCAGCACCGCCGCGCCCAGCAGACACAGCAGCACGATCCAGACGGGCTTCATATCTGTGCCTCCCGCACCGTGCACAGGTCGAGCACGATCTTCTGCGCCATGAGCAGTCCCGCACTCGCGGGCGCCCACGGCAGCGAACCGGGCACGCTCCGCCGTCCCGGCGGCGGGGCGCACAGTGCCGCCGGCGTCATGGCGGGCTCGGGACTGAACACGACCGCGTGGCGCGTGATGCCGGCGCTGCGCAGTTCGCGGCGCATGACGCGCGCGAACGGGCAGCCGCTCGTCTGACTGATGTCGCAGAGCTCGAAGCGGCTCGCATCCGCCTTGTTGCCCGTGCCGAGCGCCGACACGATGGGGATGCCGCGCGCGTGCGCGGTGCAGATCAGGTCCACCTTGCAGGCCACCAGGTCGATGCAATCGGCGATGTAATCATACTCCGTGTCGAAAAACCGTTCCCGCGTCGATGCCTCATAGCGCTCGGTGCGCGCATCGACGGCGATGCCGGGGTTAATATCGCGCACGCGCGCTGCCATCACCTCCGCCTTTGGCAGGCCGATCGTGGAGTGCAGCGCACAGCACTGACGGTTGATGTTGCTCTCGCTGACGGTGTCCTCGTCCACGAGCGTGAGCGCGCCGACACCGGCGCGCGCCAGCGCTTCGGCGCACCAGCTGCCCACACCGCCGAGACCGAGCACCGCAACACGGCTGCGGCGCAGACGTGCGAGCGCGTCGCTGCCGAGCAGCATCTCGGAGCGCAGGGTCTGCTCGCTCATAGCGCGCCCTCCCGCTCGAAGGTCACGACAAAGTCCGTGCCGTCGTAGGCCGCCTCCGCGACCTCCCAGCCGGCCTTCTCCTCTGCCTCGAGCGCATCGGCAAGCGCGCGCGCATCGAGCACGGTCGTGTCATAGCGCAGTGTTTTTGTTCCGGTCATGCTGATCCCTCCATAGTGACATTGAAAAAAGAGCCGTCCTGTTCGGACGGCTCTGACGCGTGTCTGATTTATCCGACGTACTTCATGCCGTTGAGCTCGGTAGCGCTCCAGTCGTTGAAGAACGCGCTCTCCCACTTCTCGAAGTCCGCCGAGCGCAGCGCCTGATCGGCGAGGTAGTCGCAGTAGCGCTCGCCCTGACCGACGAAGTACACAAGGTGGTAGCCGCAGTAGGAATCGCTCTCATTGAAGACCATGCCCACATCGCCCGGCTTGCGCGCGGGGTCAAAGCAGAAGTCATTGAACTCCTGCACCATCTGACCCTTGTAGATGTGCTCATACAGGCCGCCCTTGGTGTTCGAGCCGCTGTCCTGGCTAAAGGAGTTGGCCAGCTGCGCGAAGTCATCTTCGGTCTGGTCGCTCTGCATCCAGCGCTCATAGACATCGTCGATCGAAGCCTTGGCCTTCTGCTTATCGTCGTCTGAATACGTGCCGTCGTTGTCGCTGTCCGCCGCCTTGATGAGGATGTGGCGGGCGCTGACGGTGTGATAGCTGTTGTCGTCGCGGCTCTGGAAGAGCACGACATAGTAGCCGGTGTTCTCCTGCTCGACAACGGTCACGTTGTTGGCCGTGCGCTCAGCGCTGTAGAGCCACTCGGCATACGGGGCGGAGCTGACGCTCGAGCCCTTGGCGTTGGTGTTGGACGTGACGCTCGGTGCCTTTGCCGTGCCGTCATCGGAGGTCGTGGCGGGCACGTTCGCGGTCACGGCGGCGGCAAAGCTGTCCGCGTCGTGCGTGGCAGCGGCGATCTTGTCGGCCGTGGCCTTGGCAGCTGCCATCGTGGCATCCGTCGTGGCGGTGCTGGTGTTGCCGTCAGCACCCGTCGTCTCCTCGGTCGCTGCCTGCACAAGATAGTACTGGTAGTTAAAGACGTCGTAGCTGTTTTTGTTCTCGGCGTAGTTTTCCGCGATCTGCTCGTCGGTGTAGGTATAGCTGTCGTACTGCTGCTGCGAATACTTCGAGGCGAGCTGGCTGAGCTCCAGCATGTGGCGCGCGACCTTCTTGGTCACGCCGTTGCCGTAGACTGCCTGCAGATACTTGCTGACAGAGCTGTACTTATACTGCTTGGCAGAGAGCTCAATGTAGGAAAACTGCTCATCGACCTCATGCTGATCGTCCTCGTCGAGCGTGATGCCGGCCTTCTTGGCGGCATCGCACAGCGCCGTGACCTGCACGAGGTTCTGCTTGGCAGCGTTCTTAAAATAGTCGTCCCACGTGTCAAACTCCTCGCTGATGGTGCACTTCTGCTCGTCGAGCGGCTTTTTCGTGTCAAAGCCGATGGAGGAGAGGATGCTGCTGTACTGGTTGCAGAACGAGAGGTAGGCCGTGCGGTAGGCATAGTTGACCTCGGCCGAGGAATACTTCACATCGCCGACCTGCAGCGCGGGGCGCGCGGTGTAAAAGAGGCTGGAATTGCCAAGCAGGATCGCAACGACCAGCAGCACGACAATGACCGTGCCGACCGTCCACTTGATCTTGCTCTGCTTGCGCTCTTTGGCCTCCTTCTGAGAGGCGACCTGGCGGCGCTCGGTGCCCAGCACGCGCTCATCGCTGCGGCGCTTTTTGTCTTGGGATGCACTCATTCGTGATTCACCTGATCCTTCGAAAAATGTCTTGCCCGCGAAGAGAACCTCCGCGTGCGGATAAAGATGCATTGATTATAACGCAAACAGCCGTTGGTTTCAAGTTCTTTCTATTTCAGGGCCCGCGTTCGTGCATTTTTTCACCCCGCCCGGCATACAATGGCCGTATGCCGCTCAAACAGGAGGTGACGCACCATGGATCAGGATCTGGATGACTGGATCTTCGGTGGGCAAAGCTCCGCGCCGAGCAACCGCTGATACGAGGCAGCTGCCGCTGTGTGCCAACGGATGCGCACGGCGGTTTTTCCGGCTGCGCGCCGGCGCGCAGCCGGTCGCCAATGCCCCGCGCACACGGGGCGTTGGCACGTGCGCACGGTGGAAATTCGGCGTTTTTACTGAACATTGCTCTATATTTTTGTTTATTAAAACATTGACAAAGCGCGAAGCTGCTGCTATACTGAAGATGCAAAGAGGAAGAGTCGCAACCCCGCAAGGGGCGGCGCTTTTACAATAAAGGTTCAGTGGAAGCCTTGGAGGTGAGTCCGATGTACTGAATCGACCGGAAGCAGACAGGGTTCTGTAATTCCGGAGACGGCACGCAGTGGTGTGAAATCTTGAATGAGCATTTCCCTTCACAGCGGTCGGAGTCCGTGTGCGGCGCCCAGTACCCGTGCGCGGCAAGAAAACTAAAGGAGGTTCTAAGGTGATGGAACCGAACACCGCAGGATAGCCCCTTGTTCTGATGTTGGAACAAGGGGCTATCTTTTATTTGCGCTTCGCGCGAAATAAAAGATAGCCCAGATTCCTTACGAGGGGGCTTGCCCCCTCGTGCTCCCCGGCTGCTCTGTGAACGTGGGGGTATTCTGCTCTCTTCGGTTTACATAATCACACGGCTTCGCACACCAACGCACCGATCGCCACGAGGCAGCCGGCAAACACGCTCAGATCGGCAACGTTCCAGATGATGCGCCGGAAAAACGGGATGACCGCCCGCGGAAGATACACATAGTCCGTGACCATGCCGCGCGCCCAGCGCTCGACGAGGTTTGCCAGCGCACCGCCGAGCATCAGCCCCATACTGGCCTGCAGCACGGCGCTGCTCCGGCGGAAAACGCACACCGCCGTCATCGCCGCGAGCACCGCAGCGGACGCTGTCTGGAGCGCTGCGGCCGCCTTCGGCCGGTCGGCAAGCTTGCTGCACAGCAGGCCGCGATTGTGCGCCCGGCGCAGCTGCACGCGCTGCCCGACGCGCAGCGGAAATGTATCAGCCGGCAGGGCATTGATCTTCCGGCGGATGGCCGCCTCAGCCGCCAGCACCGACAGCGCCGGTACAACGGTTTTCCACATATGGTTTCCTCCTTCGCGCAAACAATATCCTGCGCACATTGTAGCACAAAAGCACCTATGCGAAAAGGTTGACAGGCAAAGTTCCGTTTTGGGGCTTTACAGGCAAGGCAGGATGGTGTAATGTATCTTCGGGACATGACGAAATGCAGTATAGATACGGCGTGATGCCGAGAGATTTTATTTAATATGCAAAAAAGGAGAACCTATCAACATGGAACTGACACAAAACCCGTCCGTGCTGGAGCTGGTGCGGAAAACCGCCGAACTTGCGACCCCGAAAGAGATCGTCTGGATCGACGGCTCCGAGTCCCAGCTCGACTCCCTGAGAAAGATCGCCGTGGAAACCGGCGAGCTCATCAAGCTCAACGAGGAAAAGCTGCCCGGCTGTTATCTCAATCACAGCGACGTGAACGACGTGGCGCGTGTAGAAGGCCGGACCTTTATCTGCTCGAAGACCCGCGAGGCCGCCGGCCCGACGAACAACTGGATGGATCCGGACGAGATGAAGGCCAAGCTCCACGAGATCCTGCGCTGCGCAATGACCGACCGCACAATGTACGTGATCCCCTACTCGATGGGCGTGATCGGCACGCCGTTTGCCAAGTACGGCATCGAGATCACCGACTCGATCTACGTCGTGCTGAACATGGCGATCATGACGCGCATCGGCACAAAGGTGCTCGAGGCGCTCGGTGACAGCAGCGATGTAATCCTCGGCGTGCACACCAAGGCCAAGCTCGACCCCGAAAACCGCTACATCGTCCACTTCCCGGAGGAGAACAAGATCGTCTCGGTCAACTCCAATTACGGCGGCAACGTGCTGCAGGGAAAAAAGTGCTTCTCGCTGCGCATCGCCTCCGAGCTCGGCCGCCGCGAGGGCTGGCTGGCTGAGCATATGCTCATTCTCGGCATCGAGAACCCGCAGGGTGAGGTACGCTATGTGACGGGCGCGTTCCCGTCCGCATGCGGCAAGACGAATCTCGCCATGCTCATCCCGCCCGAGGGCTACCGCAAAAACGGCTGGAAGTGCTGGACCGTCGGCGACGACATTGCCTGGCTGCGTGTCGGACCGGACGGCCGTCTCTGGGCCGTGAACCCGGAAAACGGCTTCTTCGGCGTCGCCCCCGGCACGAGTGAGCGTTCCAACCCGAACGCGCTCGCGTCCACGAGCCGAAACACCATCTTCACCAACGTCGTGCTCAACGAGGACGATATGACTGTCTGGTGGGAAGGCATGACCAAGCAGCCGCCCAAGGGTCACCTGCGCAACTGGAAGGGCGAAGTGTGGGACGGCAGCGACGGTACGCGCGGTGCGCACCCGAACAGCCGCTTCACCGCCCCGGCGGAAAACTGCCCGTGCATCAGCGAGGAGTTTTTCAAGGGCACCGGCGTGCCGATCAGCGCGATCATCTTCGGCGGCCGCCGCGCGAAGACCGCGCCACTGGTCTACCAGTCCCGCGACTGGGCGCACGGCGTGTTCGTCGGCGCGACGATGGCCTCTGAGACGACGGCCGCTGCGACCGGTGCCGTCGGCGTTGTGCGCCGCGACCCGATGGCCATGCGTCCGTTCTGCGGCTACAACATGGCCGACTACTGGCAGCACTGGCTCGACATGGGCAAGAAGCTGCCGCACGCGCCGAAGATCTTCAATGTCAACTGGTTCCGCACCGATGACAACGGCCGCTTCCTGTGGCCGGGCTTTGGCGACAACCTGCGCGTGCTCGAGTGGATCCTCAAGCGCTGCTTTGATGAGGTAGGCGCGGACGAGACCCCCATCGGCTATGAGCCGAAGCCCGAGGACATCAACCTCGACGGCTGCGGCGTGACGGTTGAGACGCTCCGTCAGCTGCTGACGCTCGATGCCGAGAGCTGGCGCGAAAACTGCGCGGGCATCCGCGAGTATTTCGAGCAGTTCGGCGACAAGCTGCCGCACGAGCTGCGCGACGAGCTCGAGGCGCTGGAAAAGGCGTTTGCCGAGTAAAGAGATGCATAAAAAATCCCGCTGTCCCATGGGACAGCGGGATTTTTTTGTGTGCCGCAGCGCGCTGTGATCTCTCGATGAGGCCCGGCAGAGCAGTCCCCCGTCGGAGCTAAAACAGCAGCGACGCCGCGCCATACGTCACAACGGCGACGATGATGCCGGCTGTGACGACGCCGAGCGCGATCGGCGGAAAGGCCTCCCTGACGCGCATCTCCAGCATGGCGGCGATGAGCGAGCCCGTCCACGCGCCGGTACCCGGCAGCGGGATGGCCACGAACAAAAACAGGCCCCAGAAGCGCGCACGGCGCACGGTGTCGGACTTTTTGAGCGCGCGCTGCTCCATGCGCGTAACGAAGGCATTGAGCCGCTCGCTTTTCGTGCGCAGCCACGCGAAGATCTTGCGGATGAAGAGTACGATGAACGGCACCGGCACGAGGTTGCCGACGATGGACACCGCGATGGCGGCGCGGTAATCCAGCCCGTGCGCCACACCGATCGGGATCGCGCCGCGCAGCTCGAGCACCGGCACCATAGAGATGAGGAAGGTCATAAAGAGCTTCCCAAACAGGCTGTTCCAAATTTTCAAATTCGAATCCTCCGAGAAAAGTATCCGGTCGTCAGCGGCGGAAGTGGACGATCTTCCCCGCCCCGTCCATGAGCGGCTTGCGGTTGAGCAGAAGCAGCAGCGCGATGCACACGCCCTGCGCGAGCTTCCAGCCCGGCAGCTGCAGGACGATGAAGAGCGTCTGCACCGTCAGCAGGATGCAGTTTTCCGTGA
>ERZ826220.3193-NODE-3193-length-13011-cov-2.788592_pt1 | contig 13011 bp, 6 predicted proteins | sample MGYA00519927_ERZ826220 | MGnify/ENA primary metagenome ERZ826220 (study PRJEB31778, sample SAMEA3449225) | human gut metagenome | biome: human gut; feature: human-associated habitat; material: faeces | place: United Kingdom | collected 2010/2012 ...
CGGACGACCTGACTGTGAACAACTGGCATGATTCGAATGCGCTGGATAACAGCACGAAGAACGTCGGCCGTATCTGGACGGACAAGTCTGTGTCAACTGGAGATGTGACGTTGACCAATAAGGTCGGAGCGTCGGCAAAAGAGTCGGCAACGATCGAAAAGGGAAGTAAGTCCGACTTTCTGGTAGGGTTGTCAGCATTATCCTCAACAGCGAAGATAATGGGACAGACAACAGTGCCGCTCGATATCGTGCTGGACGTGTCTGGGAGTATGGATGATCAAGGGAAAATGACAACTCTGAAGACTGCAGTCAACAGCTTTATTGATACGACAGCAGCGGAAAATGATAAACGGTCTGATACGAACAAACAGAGCCGGATCTCTCTGGTGAAGTTCGCGGGGGAAAAGAAAAATACGGTCGGAAATGATACTTATAAAGACGGCGGCTATATATACAATTACACCCAGATCGTCAGTGAATATGAAGCCTATACCAGTGCAAATAAAAAAGCACTTAAAGACAAGGTAGCTGCACTTAATCCTGCAGGAGCTACATCTGCTGATTATGGGATGGAGCATGCGAAAACCTTAGTGAAACAGAGTAAAGATGATGCTAATCGTAAGAATGCAAAGCGTATCGTAATCTTTTTCACTGATGGAGAGCCAAATCATGGGACCGGATTTAATGAAACCGTGGCTAATACGGCAATAAAGACCGCTACAGGAATAAAATCTGATGCCGATATCTACACCATTGGAGTCTTTAATGATGCAGATGCCAGCATCACAGGTGGTACAGGTTGGTGGTGGACTGACAAAGAGCAGTTCAATGCCTATATGCACGGCATGTCCAGCAACTATCCGAATGCGACCGCATACTATAATCTGGGAACTCGTGCACCGGACAGTAACTTCTACAAAGCAGCTAAGGATGCATCGACGTTAAACACTATCTTTGATGCGATTGCGGAAGAAATCGTATCTTCAGCGCTGTCTCCGACTCATGTGGATCAGGGAGAATCGCCGAACCAGGGCGGCTACATCACCTTTACCGATCAGCTGGGTGACTATATGCAGGTCGATGATATGAATGCTCTTGTGTATGCAAATACGATATACACTTACAAGGAGAAACAAGAATCTTCAGATAAGAGTACGATAACCTATACTTACGAAGGGGAGATTAAGGATCCAAATCATGTGTATCCAGAAGGAAACCTGAACGATATCAAGATCACTGTAAAAAAATCGAACAACTTACAGACGGGAGATCTGGTAACTGTCATGATCCCGGCAAATATGATACCTCTCCGGTATTATGAAGTGTCGAAAGGCAAGATGACTATTTCGGAAACATATCCGATGCGTCTTTTCTACGATGTCAGCCTGAAAGCTGATGCGGAGAAGAAGATCGAAAATCCGGATGAAGCGATGCAGGCGTATATAAACGCTAATAAGAACGGTGAAGGACAGGTGCAGTTCTACAGCAACAAATATAAAAAAGAGGAAGAAAATGGCAAGCCAGAAATGATCGGTGCATATTCCCATTTCGTACCGGCGACCACAAATGACTTCTACTATTTCCAGGAAGATGCACCTCTTTATACAGATGAAGAATGCAAAACACCAGCTAAGGGTACGATAGACACCAGTGGTAACACCACCTATTATTATCAGCGTGATTACTACGAAATGCAAGCCGATGGGACAGCTGTCAGCAGAAAAAATACAGTAACGATCCCAGGAAACAGTGATATCCTGGTGGATGGCTATGCAGAGGAAGACCTTAAGACAGGCGAATACTATATCCGAGCAGGCGCGCCGAGAACGACCAGTCTGTCCTACTTTACAGAAAACAAGGCGGAAGGAGCCGATAAAACAGGAACGGCTTCCACTTTCATCAAGCCAACATGGGATTATGGCACTGTTGGAAGTGGGGTCACCACTTACCTGGGAAACAACGGTAAAATGACCTTCGACCTTCCGGGCGAACTGGACATTACCAAAACAGTAACGGCAGCAGGAGGACATGCAGTGCCTGACAGCCTAAAAGATCAGGAATTCACCTATACGCTGCAACTGACAGCAAAAGAAGGCGTAACGCCGAAGGGTGAATATACGGCACAGAAATATACCGGAACAACGGTTACAGGCGATGAATTCACCATAAAATCAGGAGACACCTTTACATTAAAAGATAGGCAGACTCTCAAGATTTACGGTCTGGAATCCGGAACCACCTATACTGTAACGGAAACCAAAGCAGCACACTTTACAGGAACAGCCGTACAGACCAATGCCGGAGATAACCCAGTTGTAGACACAGCCGAAAATGGAAATGTAACGGCGACAGGAACCATCACTGGAAATCAGCAGACTTTTGCAAATTACACCAACACATATAAAGCTGATCCGGGAACGCTTGACGGTTCTGCAAACCTTAAAGTGAAGAAGGAATTCCAGTTGGCGGATGGCACTTCTGCGTGGGATATGGAATACCTTCAAGATTCTCAGTTCACTTTCCTGCTGACCGCAAATAGTGACAATGCTCCACTGCCGGAGGACGCTGTGGAAATAGCAGGAATCAAAGCGGCACGAGTAACTGTTACCGGTGAAAACGATATCAATAAAACTTTTGGAAATATTACGTTTACGGAACCGGGGACGTATAAGTATAGGATCACTGAGCAGGATCCAAGAGAAAATGGGAAACAGGGAGTTGTCTACTCCCAGGCAACGTACACGGTAACGGTAACGGTGATCGATGAAAACGGAACGCTGAATGCAGTTGCCGAGATGAAGAAAACGCGTGATGACAATGGAACGGAATTGGCTACTGCGACCGTGGCGGCAGACAAGACTGCTACTTTCAAGAATGTGTACGATGCGGATTCTGAGTCTGTAGCGATCCGAGCGGCTAAGAGTTTTACAGATCATACCGGCAGCAGACCGCTGGAAGATGGTCAGTATACATTCCGCATTACACCGAAGACCGCAGGGGTACCTTTGCCGGAAGGAGACAGTGGATATACAGAGGCAACCAATACGGGTGTAGGTGTAGTATTCAAGAGCGTTACCTTTACTGCAAAGGATGCACAGGGCGCAACAGAAAACAATCCAAAGATATATGAATATACCCTGGAGGAAGTTCTTCCGCAAGGAGCAAATGAAACAAATCACTACACCGTAAACGGTATCACTTATGACCCGGCGAAGTATACGATCCAGCTGAAGGTATACATTAAGAATGTGGCAGGTACACGGTAGTTGTAGATAGAATATACAAGAATGATGATGGTACCGCTTTGGCTGCGAATGAAGTTCCAGAATTCCACAATTCCTATAAGGCAGATTCTGTTAGTTTGACAGGCGATACTGCTTTGAAAGGTGAGAAAACCTTGACCGGCAGAGATATGCTGAGTGGTGAAACTTTCGACTTTACGTTGACAGCAGGAGACGACAGCACGAAGAAAGCGCTTAAAGATAAGGTTGTTACCATCGCAGAGAATGGCGACAGAGCATCCGTATCCGGCGGAACGAACGGTCAGGCTGCAAGCTTCAATTTCGGCAATGTGACCTTTACAAAAGAAGGAAGATACACCTTTGACATCAAGGAAACTGTGCCGGACCAGATGGCTGGCGGTGTGACTTATGACCAGCACACGACGAAAGCTACAGTAGTCGTAACGGATGATACAGCTCATCCGGGCAAACTGAAAGCAAGCGTGACTTACAACAACGGAACCGTTTCCGATAAAACGGATAAGGCAGTATTCGAGAATAAATACGAAGCTTCCTTTGCATACAGTACCACAGGCGGACTGCTGGTAGAGAAAGTGCTGAACGGCAGAACTATGCAGGCAGGAGAATTCCACTTTACAATTACACCGCAGGATGGTACACCGGGCGTTTCTGAAGCAGATGCATCCTTCAACAATCCGGAGCAGAGGGCATCCGGTGTGCCGGACAGCATGCAGAAGCTGCTGGGACTGACCTTTGATCAAACTGATGTGGGTAAGAACTACGAATATATTGTACAGGAAACTAAGGGCAGTGCGGCAGGTGTAACGTATGATGCGACCCAGTTCTTGGTTGCTATCCAGATGATGGACAACTATGACGGAACGATGTATGCGATAACGACTATCACGCCGCAGACGAAAAACGATGACGGCAGTTATACAAACGGCACAGCGACTGTGTTCAACAGTAAAGAAAATCCAAACGAAAAACCATCACTGCGTTTCACCAATACATACGAAGCTGGTGCTGCAGATCCGGTAGACATCACAACTGGATTCAATAAAGTCCTGAAGGGACGCAGCTGGAATGATAACGATAGCTTTACATTCACTATAGCGAATACGAAGAAGCCAGAAGGCGTAGAAGAAGCTCCAATGCCGAATGAAACTACGGTAACGGTTAAGAAAGCTGATGTAAAAGACGGAAAGGCTCCGGTCGACTTCGGCAACATCACATTCGCTAAAGCAGGGGTATATAAATATACGGTAACGGAAACTGCTCCAGATCCTGCAGGTGCAGGAATGGTCTACGATACGGCTCCGAGAACCATCACGGTAACGGTTACAGATGACGGCTCCGGTAAGCTGAAAGCAGCTGTGACCAGTGTAGAAGGAAACAAGACGTTTACTAATGAATATAAGACAGCTGATCTGCCACTGGATACAGCGTGCAGCGTCCGTGTCACCAAGGTTCTTAACGGACACGATATGGCGAAGGATCAGTTCGAGTTCAGCATCAAAGCAAAGGATAAAGATTCTGCTGAAAAGCTGAAGATCGACGAAAACGATGGTGCAACCTTTGGAAGCACGGCAGCGGCTGACGGCGAAGTAGTAACGCTGCTCGATTCGTTGAATATGACGCTGACCCAGTCAGACATCGGAAAAACCTACAGCTACACCTTTGCAGAAACAAAGGGAAATGCAGCAGGATATACCTACGACGAGAATAAGTATAAGCTGGAGATAACCACTCACGACGCAGGTGATGGAACGCTGACAGCGATTGTTGTCCTTACCAACACGAAGACTGGAACAGAAGTTTTCAATAAGACTGTAAGTGCAGCAGAACCTGCTCTTGGAGAGAAGGGAATTACCATCCCGTTCGTCAATCGTTACGATGGCTCTACGGATGTGTCCGGCGGAACGAAAGCAACCATCAGTGCCGACAAGACTCTGAACGGTCGAAACCTGAAAGCTGGAGAGTTTACCTTTAAGCTGGCAACTCGCCCGACTACAGGTGACGGAACTGTTCTGCAGACGAAGACAAATAACGCTGACGGAACGATCCCATTTGATGCCCTCAGCTACAGAACTTCTGTCAATGCGGCGGGTAATGGTGTGATTTTGAGCGAAGCTGTTCAGGCTGGTTATGCAGTCAAATCCACTAATAACGATGGGAAAACAGTTTACACCCTCAGCTACAGAGTCTCCGAAACGAAGGGGAATCTGGGAGGCGTATCCTACACGGATACATTCTTCGACTTCAACGTGATCGTGACCGACAACGGTGATGGCACGCTGAAGGCAGAGACACAATATCCGAAGGATAAGAATAAGTTTGAATTTGTCAACACATACTCCACCGGAGACCCGATCCCGATGGATATCAAGGGTAGCAAGGTTCTGAATTATGCGGAAGGCCTGACACCGAACGATATCGCAGGCAAGTTCACTTTCACTCTGGAAGCTGTGACGCTGGGTGCTCCGATGCCAAAGAACACTACAGCGAAGAACGATGCAGCCGGAAACGTTGATTTTGGCAATATCACATTTGACCTTGATCTGCTGAAGAATGTGACCCCTGCAGCAGATGGATCCAGATCGAAGACCTTCGAATACAAGGTGACAGAGACAGGCTCCGCTGCAGGTGTGACCAACGATACTGATAAGACTTTCAAGATCACTCTGAAAGATGACGGAAACGGCCAACTGACAGCGACATGCGATCCAAAGGAAGGCCCTAAGTTCACATTTACCAATACTTACAGTGTTGAAGAACTGCCATCCAGCATAACCGACCAGATCAAGATCGATAAGCAGCTGACAGGCAGAGATCTGAAGAAGGGCGAATTCACATTTGAACTTCTTGAAAATGGCAACGTCGTTGATACAGGCAGCAATGATGCCAGCGGTAACGTGACATTTAAGAAGATCCCATACACCGAGCCGGGACAGCACACCTATACGGTACGTGAAGTCAATAACGACCTTGGAGGAGTGACCTACGATGATCAGGCGTATACTGTTTATACACAGATCATCGATCAGGGCAACGGCAAGCTGAAAGCCGAACATCAGGCTGTCGTTCAGAAGGACAATGAATTTGCTCCAATAGAAGGCAACAAGATCACTTTCAACAACAAGTATGAAGCTAAGGGTACGACGGCCTCCATCGGTGCGGTAAAACGCCTGACTGGAAAAGATCTCAAGGACGGTCAGTTCACCTTCCAGCTGAAAGATGAAACCGGCAAGGTCATCGACGAAGCCAAGAACGACAAGACAGGAGCGATCTCCTTCAAAGCTCTCGAATTCGATAAGGCAGGTACGTATAAGTACACGATTTCCGAAGTCAATGACAAGCAAAAGGAAATCAAGTACGATACCAGTGAAAAGGCCGTTACGATCACTGTAAAGGACAGCGGCGACGGTTATCTGCAGGCTCAGGTAGAATCTGAGAAGCAGCTGATTTTCACAAACACCTTTGAAGCGGCAGGCGGATCTGGCACAAAGACCGGAGACAATATGAATCTTGTACTCCCGATCATGATGATGCTGACAGCAGCTGCAATAGGAAGTGTACTTCTGATTCGACGCAAGTATCACAGATAAATAAGATAAGGTAATGCAAAAGACGCCCGGGCTCCCGCCCAGGCGTCTTTTGCATGGCTGATCAAAGTTTGGCTAATCAAAGTTTCTTAGGGTTTACCCAAAGTTTCTTGGGGTCTGGAACTGGGGGCTGACCTGATTGGAGCTGCTCCGACGATCAATTCATCCTTACCGGGCTTAATTTCCGAAATAACGATGAAACCGGGTGAAATCGACCGGCGCTTTAAGGTCTTTCATCTTTAAACTTGCGATGCTGGCTAATAGGGATGAAAATCTGCCTAAATTCTGGTAAATTTTCATCCCTATGCTGCCAACGCTAAGCTATGGATTCATCATCCCTATCCCCTCGACCCTAATCCTAAAGACGTTTATCACGCTGATTTCATCCCTATATACCGCGGGTATAGTGCTAGTGGGATGAAGTTCTAGCGTGTTATCTGTTTTACAAGTAGAACGGTTCGCTTGAATGGAAATATTTTAAAGGATTTCATCCCTCATCACAATGAGCCTGGCGTTGCAGGATGAAATCCTGAGGTGGACATCGAAGGAAGCCTCTGAAAATCCCTGGCAGAGTGCTTTTTTAATTCATTTTCATCCTGTGAGCCTTGCTGCGAGGAAGTACGAGGATGAAATCAGCATGACGTAATAACTCGCTTCATGGATTTGCTCGGCTATCGCTAGGATCAGCGAATATAATTCTGCAAACATCACTAAAAGGAAAAAAATGACAGAAAATCGCCTCAAACGCTTGACATATATTACCATGCGGAGTAGTATATCCCCACCAGATAATGGTGTGCATGCAATAGATAAGTTAATTGTCTCCGGAGGCAGGATGAGTTATAATTAGGGGAGAAGGGATAATGAACCGAATAAAGACTTTGCAGGAACTCAATCTGCTGGACCGATTTTTATTTTCAGAAGTAATGGCGGATAATGAAATCCTGGAGGATGTGCTGGAAATCATCCTTGGTCATCCTGTGCCGCTGAAAGATAAGGCACAGGCAGAAAAGGAGCTTCGCAGGACGCCGCAGAACAAGAGCGTATATTTCGATGTGTACGGTGAGGATATTAGGGATGTAGCGTATGATTTGGAAGTCCAGCAAAAGAATACGAAGGATCTGCCGAAACGAACCAGATACTATAATGGGATGATCGATCTGAACATGCTGCATCCGGGAGAGGACTACAGTCAGCTCAAGGATGCGTATGTGATCATGATCATGCCGTTTGACCTCTTTGGAGAGGGGAAGTATAAGTATACCTTCCACATGAGATGTGACGAGATCCCGGGATTGAAGCTGCATGATGGAGCGACCAGGATCTTTCTCAACACCCACGGAACGGATGGAAAGGGAGTCAGTGAAGAACTGATACAGCTGTTGAGATACTTTGAGCAGACGACAGAGGAGAATGCAGCAGGAAGTCACAGCCGAAAGATCGAAAAACTACAGAAGCGAGTGGAAGAAATCAAAAGGAACGAGGAAGTGGGGATCAGGTATATGAATGCATTTGAAGAGAAGATGTGGGAGAGGCGCGAAGGCGAAATGATCGGCGAGAAGCGTGGCAAGAAAATTGGCGAAGAACTCGGTCGAAAAGAAGGCTTGGCGCAGGGAGAGAAAACGAAACAGCGGGAAATCGCTCGTAAGATGGTGGAGATGAAGATGGCATTGGACATTATAGCGAAGGCAACCGGTCTCACCGAACAGGAACTGAACGCGCTAAAGAAGAGGAATTAAAGCCGGAATAGTTTTAATAGCAAGTACAAGCCTGCCGGGACGAATCTTGCGATTTTTGCAGGATTCGTTCTTTTGCAGCACCCCACTCGCCCAGCCCGCCATATTCCATTGCAAATCTAACAAAAAAATGGTATGATTTAATGTGGTCAAGACAAGATAACAATAAATCAAGATAAATGAGGAGCATTTAAATATGAAAGCAAAAGAACTGGAATTTATCCCAGTGATCCTGGGAGGAGATATCACTACGTATAGCCTGGCACGCTCATTCCATGAGGAATACGGTATCAAATCCATCGCTATCAGTACGGTGAAAAACTGGCTCAACTCCTACTCCAGCATCATTGATAATATCATAGAGCCGAAGATGAATGATCTGGATACATTTCTGAAACGACTCACCTCGCTGGGGCAGCAGTACCTGGGCAAGAAAAAACTGATCCTGATCGCATGCGGAGACTGGTACGTACGCATGATCATCGAAAACAGAGATACTTTGGAAAAATATTATGTGATCCCGTATATCCAGGAAGACCTGCTCAACAAGCTGGTGCTAAAGGACAGCTTCTATGACATCTGCGAGAAGACCGGTGTGGACTACCCGAAGACATTCGTTTACGACGTAAAGGAAAAAACGGAACTGGATCTGCCGTTTGATTTCCCGGTCATTGCCAAGCCGGCCAGCAGTGCGGAATACCACTATGCGGAATTCCCGGGCAAGAAAAAAGTTTTCAAGTTCAACTCCATGGATGAGCTGAAAACCATGCTTTCAAACCTGGAAAAAAGCTCTTACAGCTACAAATTCCTGATCCAGGATTTCATCCCGGGAGACGATAACTACATGCACATCCTGACCTGTTATGTGGATCAGGATTCAAAAGTGCGCTTCATGTCGTTCGGACACACGATCCTGGAAGATCACGGGGACGCAGCTATCGGAAATCCAGTGGCCATCATCAACCAGGTGGATCGCGAGGTCATGGACAAGTCCATCCGATTCCTGGAAGAGACCGGGTACACAGGCTTTGCAAACTTCGATATCAAATATGACGAAAGAGACGGCAAATACCGTTATTTTGAAATCAATACACGACTCGGCAGAAGCAATTTCTACATTACCGGAAGCGGCTTCAACGCTGTAAAATGGATCGTAGACGATCTGATCTACCACAAGGAATTCGATGACGAGATCGTTATCGCCGATAACGAGAACCTTTACACTGTCGTGCCGAAATCCATCGTCCTGGCTTACTGCGGAACACCTGAGCTGAAAGAACAGGTGCAGCGCCTTTACAGAGAAGGTAAAGTCAGCAACCCGATCGATTACAAAGGGGAACGCAACATCATCCACAAGCTTTACGTCAAGTACTTTATGCACACCCAGAAAAAGAGATTCAAACGGTTCATGGAACTGGAAGGCATCAAATAAGGCTGGTGCAGCCCGATGCGTTCCGAGAGGACGCTGGGGCAGAAGAGGATGCAAAGCCGCCTGCGGGCGGCAGCAGAAAGCAGGTGAGGGAGAATGAAGAACGCAGTAGGCGTGCTGGGCGGTGTAGGACCTCTGGCCACCGTTTATTTCATGGAAATGATCATCGAAATGACGGACGCCTCCAAAGATCAGGAACATATCGATATGCTGGTTTCCAATCATGCCACGATCCCGGACAGGACCGGATTCATCCTGGGAGAAAGCTCGGAATCGCCGATGGACGCCATGGTGGAGGACGCGCAGATGCTGGAAACGGCAGGCTGCAGCTTCGTCGTGATCCCATGTAATACCGCGCACTATTTCTTTGAAGACATCAGAAATTCCGTCCAGATCCCTGTCCTCAACATCATCGAAGAGACGATTGATTATGCGAAAAAGCAGGGATCGCAGCGAAAGATCCCTCGCGAGATAAAGAAACTGGGGATCCTGGCAACGGAAGGAACGATCTCTTCCGGGACTTACAGCTTTTACGGCAAACCGGCAGGCGTGGAATGCGTTGCGCCGGATCCGGGATTTCAGAAAAAGGTCAATCACATGATCTACGATCAGATCAAAGCGGGCTATCCCGTGAGCCGCGAGGCAATCATGGAGGTCATCGACCATATGCGCAGCAAAGGCTGCGATGCAGTTATCATGGGATGTACGGAGCTTTCGGTCATCTATAGAGATCTGAAACTGAGAGAAACCTGTGAAGACGTGATCGATTCCCTGTGGGTGCTGGCTCGCAGCACCGTCTTAAAAAGCGGGAAACAGCTGCGCGATTAAGTGGAAGATTTTTAAAAATGAATAAACAAATACAAGAAAAGGGCTTTCTGAAAACAGCCGCCATATGGTGGTGCCATTCAGAAAGTCCTTTTTGCATGAGGCTGTTCTTTATCAATGAGGCTGAGGCGACAAATAAATCACGCTTAGGTGTTGACAAATAATATTATATGGCGTATAGTATTAAATAACGAAGGGCATAGAACCAGGCGCAGCATTCAGATGATGCTGCGGGCTGCTGTCCATCGCGATAAAATCAATAAAACTAATGAAAACAAGGAGGACGCTATGGCTTTTAAAATTGAATCCAGCCTGCTCGATACGTGTGCTCTGGCGATATTGACACGGGGAGATACTTATGGATATGAGATCACCCAGTCCATGAAACAAGCCATCGTGGTATCGGAGTCCACGTTGTATCCGGTGCTGCGCAGACTGCAGAAAGAAAATTTCTGTAAGACTTACGATGAACCGTATCAGGGCAGGAACCGAAGATATTACAGCATCACGGAAGAAGGCAAAGCCAAACTGGAAGAATACAAGCTTCAGTGGATCGACTATAAGACGGCAATAGAAACGTTTTTAGGCGATGCAGACAATCCGGTTCAAGCTGCATCTGACGCAGATGATCCCGCGTCGGGCACAGACAATGAAAATCAAGAAAATCTGGGAGGGAATGATGATGAATAGAGCAGAATTTATGAAAATACTCCGCTCGGAGCTGCGCAGGCTCCCGGAGGATGAACGCAATTCAGCGCTTGAATATTACGAAGAATATTTTGATGAAGCAGGTCCGCAGAAGGAACAGCAGGTACTGGAAAATCTGGGCAATCCGAAAAAAATCGCAGGACAGATCAAGGCGGACTATGCGATGCAGCAGCTGGATCAGGAAGAGATGCCGACAGCGAAAAAAGGATGGTCTGCGTTCAAATGGGCTATTGTGGGCATCTGCTCGGCGCCGATCTCCATACCGGTCGCTATCGTGCTGGTATGTGTAGCTGTTGCTGCATTTATAACATTTGTAGGATGTGCAGCAGGTGTGATCGCAGGGATTGTCGGGGCGGCAGCGGCCAGTATCGCTTTTCTGGTACTGGGAGTACTGGCTTTTCCGGCTGCTGTTTCCACGGGGATCATGCTGCTGGGGATCGGCCTTGCAGGACTGGGCGTTTCAGCCTTGCTGGGCTGGCTGGTCGTATGGGGGATCAAAGCTCTTGTTTCTGCTTCCATCGGCGCTATCAAGCGGAGCAATGAGAAACGGAAGACGAGGAAACTTGAACAAGAGAAAGATGCGGCTGACTGGACGTATAAAGAGGAGGTATAACAATGGGAAAGAAAACGAAAAAATTTCTGATCATCTGCGGGATCGTAGTTGGTGCCGGTCTGCTTCTTACCATCATTGGAGCGGCAGCAGGCGGTATCAGCAGCATAGATAAACTGGCAACACGTTATACATGGATCGCAGGTCCGGCAGAAGAGGAACAGCAGCAGACGCTGGATCCGTCTCAAACTTTCGATGCGGTCAAAGTGACGGGAGATGCGGATCTGGATATCGTGAAAGGCAGTGAAGATTCGGTCAAACTGATCTATCCGAAGGATATGGGGAGTTATCAGATGGAAGTGAAAGATGGCACGTTGCTGGTAAACTATAGCTATGACAAGCATACGCTCATCAATTTTTCTTCAGAAGACAGCTCGCCTAGACTTGTTATCACACGCAAGGATCCGTCATCCATTAAAACCGTGGATGCAGATCTCAGCTGGGGAGATGTACTTCTGCAGAATATGACGATAGACAGTGCAGTGCTGAAGTTGAGTGACGGAGATGTAGACCTGACAGGAAGCCAGATCGGCACGTTAAATGCGGAGCTGGATTATGGAGATATAGAAGGGGATCATGTGAGCTGTACGACACTTTCGGTGAACCTGAAGGATGGAGACTGCGAGCTGGACGGTACTTTTAACGGAGACGTCAATATAAGCAGTCAGTATGGTGATATCGAAATCTTCACAAGGCTTGCAGAGAGTCAGTATACCATCAGTGCCGGATCCAGCTATGGCGATGTAGAAGTCGGTGGTACGACGAAGGAAGACGGCGGAACACTTACGCTGGGAGCAGGCCCATACAAAATGGCTCTTCAGTCAGATGACGGTGATGTCAACGTAAGGTTCGGCAG
>ERZ826220.3195-NODE-3195-length-13003-cov-11.680182_pt1 | contig 13003 bp, 8 predicted proteins | sample MGYA00519927_ERZ826220 | MGnify/ENA primary metagenome ERZ826220 (study PRJEB31778, sample SAMEA3449225) | human gut metagenome | biome: human gut; feature: human-associated habitat; material: faeces | place: United Kingdom | collected 2010/2012 ...
CATGATTCCAACCATACTCAATTCTGTGTGCAGGTGGGGTAACGGTATGCTGGTAAACGGAAAACTTGTGGTGCTGAAAGGTATGGCGTGAACTTCGAAGTGTGGCCAGAGGCCATTGAATTAGGACGTATGTTTGCTGCGGAAGGCTATGAACTGGCACTGGTCGGGGGTCCTGTCCGCGACCTGCTGCTGCATCGCAAATCGCATGATTTGGATTTCTGCACATCGGCGCGTCCCGAGCAGTTTGAGCATATTCTGCGCCGTTTTGGGCATGATGGCTTCTGGGATATGGGCCGCAAATTCGGCACGCTCGGCGCGATGCGCAGGCGTGAGGACGGCACCGAGGTGAAAGTGGAGGTGACCACCTACCGTTCCGACACGTACGACCCCGACTCGCGCAAGCCGGAAGTCAATTACGGCGACACGCTGGAAGGCGATCTTTCCCGCCGCGATTTCACCGTCAACGCGATGGCGTTGCGTGTTCCGGAACTCGAATTCGTCGATCCGTTCGGCGGTGCGAACGATTTGGCCAAAGGCGTGCTGCGTACCCCCGTCGATCCGCGGCAGTCGTTCGACGACGATCCGTTGCGCATGATGCGCGCCGTGCGTTTCGTGGCGCAGCTCGGCTTCCGCATCGAGCCGGAAACCGCCGAAGCGCTGTCCGACATGGTCGATCGCATCGAAATCGTCTCCGCCGAACGTGTGCGCGACGAACTGGTCAAGCTGCTGCTGTCCGATCGCCCGCGCGCCGGCATCGAAGCGTTGGTCGATTCCGGTCTTGCCGACATCGTGCTGCCGGAAATTCCCGCGCTGCAGCTGGAAATCGACGAGCACCATCGCCATAAGGACGTGTTCGAACACACCATGATCGTCATCGAACGCGCCGTCGCCCTCGAAACCGGTTCCGACGGTCCGGTGCCGGCCCCGGACCTGACGCTGCGTCTGGCGGCTCTGCTGCACGACATCGGCAAGCCGAAGACCCGTCGTTTCGAAGCGGGCGGCAAGGTGAGCTTCCACCGTCATGACGCCGTCGGCGCGAAGATGACGCGCAAGCGTTTGAAGGCACTGCATTTCGACCACCACATGGTCGAGGACGTCAGCGAGCTGGTCAACCTGCATCTGCGCTTCCACGGCTACGTGGAGGAGCCGTGGACGGATTCCGCGGTCCGCCGCTACGTCAAGGACGCTGGCCCGCTGTACGAGCGTCTGAACCGCCTTACGCGCGCCGACACGACCACACAGAACAAGCGCAAGGCCATGATGTTCTCGGCGGCCATGGACGAGATGGAACAGCGTGTACGCGACCTGAAAGAAAAGGAAGACTTCGACGCGATCCGTCCTGACCTCAACGGCGACGAGATCATGCAGCTGCTAAGCATCGAACCAGGCCCGATGGTCGGCAAGGCGTACAAGCACATGCTGGAATACCGCCTCGATAACGGTCCGGTGGAGCGTGACGTGGCCGTTGCCGAGCTGGAACGCTGGTACAAGGAGCAGGGCGAATAGCGATTGACATGCGGTGGTTTCGCCGCATGCATGGAACAGTGTGCTTGGAACAGCTCGAATACGAAAACCCGCGTTCCCGATTGGGGGAGCGCGGGTTTTTCATATTGCCTATATCGATTTCGATTGGCGGTCAGCTTTGCGGATTCACCGCATCATGCTCGGGCGCCTTGGGCAGGTCGGTCATCTTGTCCACCGCGACGCAGCCCTGGATGCCGGTGATCGCCTTGCCTGCGGCGGGAACCTTCTTCGTATCCTGCAGATTGTCGAACGTGGCGCCCACGATGACGTCGATCAGCTGGTCCTGACGGTCGTCCATAACCAGCATGGCATCGGTGAAATTGCTTGCCACGGTGTACGCCTGATTCACGCCGTTCTTGCCGAAGACGATCATCGTGCGATCCACCTTCTTGGTGTAGTTGCCCGGCGTCTGGGGGTTGAACTCGCGGTTCTGCAACGCGTCGCTCACCGCCTTGGCGAAGCCGGAGAACTTCGTGCCGTTGAGCACACGCAGCGTGATGTTGCGATTCTCCACATACTTGGCCTTGTTGCCGTCGGCTTCCTTGATGGGGCACGGTGCCTGCTGGCCGTAGTTCGGCTGTACGGCGGCCGACTTGACGTTGCCCAGGCCTCCGACATGGAAAAAGAACAGCAGGGACACCACCATGGCGACCACCATGACGGCTCCGACGATGCTGAACACCGTCTTCTGACGGCGGCGAATATACTCTTTGCGCGCGGCGCGCTCGTCGTTAGCCTGGGTCATTTACGAATTCCTTTTGAACAAACCAATTGCCATCAACTTTACTGTCATGCGGTGATATGTGTCATGCGGTGATATGCACAATCGGTCGGGCTGGGGCGTTCGTGGCGATGATGCGATCGACGCAACGGCTGTCCTGCCATGCCCGCTGCACGGCGTCCGCCGCATCCTCCGTCGGCACGAACGCGATGACGGATGGGCCGGAACCGGAGACGAACGCCTGGCTGGCTCCCGCACGCAAGGCTTCCTCGATCGCCTGTCCGCTACGCGGATGCAGGGAGACCGCCGCCTTCTGCAGGTGGTTCTCATCGCCATCGCCGGCACCGATCTGATCGAATGTGGCATACACTTCCGGCGTGCGCAGTTCCGCACGGTATGCGCCGACCAGCAGATGGCCGGTAAACCCACGTTCCGTAAGATCGCGTACGATATCGCCATCGTCATCAAGCTGTTCGATGCGTTCGCCGAAACCGGTGCCGCGCGCGTAACCGCCGGTCAGACAGAACGGCATGTCCGCGCCCAGCGTGGCCGCGACTTCCTGCAGGCGTTCGATCGGCCAATCGAGATCCCACAACGTGTTCAATGCCAGAATCGTCGCCGCCGCATCGGCGGAACCGCCGGCCATGCCCGCGCCGACGGGGATGCGCTTGTCGATGTTCAACGCCACGTCCGGCTCATGGCCGCTCGCTTCGGCCATGGCGAACAATGCCAGCACGGCGTGGTTGCGGCGCATATCGCTGCCGGAAGAGGCCAGGTCGCCCAGATACGCGCCCTCGAGATTCAGCGAGAAGCCGCTTCCCGGCGCTTTGCGCGTGGCGGTGACGGTGTCGTATACGCCGACCGCGCAATAGATGGTGTCGAGTTCATGACGGCCGCCCCATTCGGCATGCGACGGGCCCACATGCAGGGTCAGATTCGTTTTCGCCGGGCAGTCCACGCTCACGGCGTTGATGGTGGCCGTTCCGATGGCGGGCGAATCAATGGTGCTCATGACGCGAACACCTCATCCAACGCGCGTGCCAACGCTACGAATTCGTCGATGGTGAGCGTCTCGCCACGACGGGTCGGGTCGATGCCGGCCTTCTCGAACGCTTCGGACGGCACGATTTTCTTCAATGCGGCGTGCAGGGTCTTGCGGCGCTGCCCGAAAGCCGCGTCGATCAAACGGAACACGGTTTCGCGATCTACCACGGAACCGTCCGCATTGTCCGCGGCGGGGGTGTGACCGCCCGGGTAGCGCTTGAACAGCACCAGCGCGGAATCGACGTTCGGGGCCGGCCAGAACACGTTGCGGCCGATGACGCCCACGCGTTCCGCGGTGCCGTACCATGCGAGCTTCACGCTCGGCGTGCCGTAGATCTTCGAACCGGGCTTCTCGCTCAAACGGTCCGCCACTTCCTTCTGCACCATCACCAGGAAGGTGCCCAGATTGTCGAAACGTTCCAACAGGGTGAGCAGAATCGGCGTGGCCACGTTGTACGGCAGATTGGCCACCAGCGTGAAGGAATCGTCATCCTTGAAATCGGGCAGATTCTCCGGATTGACGGTAAGCGCGTCGCGGTTGACCACACGGAAGCGGTCCACGGCGTCCGGCATGAATTCGGCGATGGTTTTCGGCAGGCGTTCGGCGACCGGCGGGTCGATTTCCACAGCCGTCATCGTGGCGCCGGTTTCCAGAACCGCCAGCGTCAGCGAACCCAGTCCGGGACCGACTTCCAGCACATGGTCGTCGGCGGTCACGCCGGCCTCGCGCACGATGCGACGCACGGTTCCCGGATCAATCACGAAATTCTGCCCGAATTTCTTCGTCGGGCTGATACCCGCGTCGGCGGCGATGCGTCGGATGTCGGCCGCCCCCAGCAAATGGCCCTGCGTATGCTCGTTCACGTTTTCTGTCATTCCCTCATTATCCGTTCATGCCGGTACGAAAATCGTTGGCGATTAGCCGGATCAGTACCATCCGGTCTGTTCGGAGTGCTGCCACGCCGCGGACGGGCTGCCGTACCGCTGTGCGATGTAGCTCAGACCCCAGTCGATCTGCACGGCGGCATCGTCCTTCCAATTCGCGCCGAACGTGGCCATTTTGCTGCCCGGCAACGCTTGTGGAATACCGTATGCGCCCGAATACACGTTTTCCGCGCTCCAGCTCCATCCGGATTCGCGATTCCAGAGTTTGACCAGATCCGTCCAGTTCTGGCCGGTCCAGCCGCGCTGCGCCGCCGCGCCGGAAGCGTAGGCCTGTGCCTGTGCCGCGGAAGGATGGTACAAGCGGCAGCCTGCGGAAGGATTGCTCGGCTGCGGCGTGGGCTGCGGTTTGGGCTGGGGTGCGGGAGTCGGCTGCGGTGCAGGGGTTGGTGTGGGGGTCGGTGCCGGATCGTCCTTCTCGGTGTTGTTGGAATTGTTATTCGAGTTGTTGTTCGAATTGTTCTTATCCGAGGAATCCGACTTGTTCGAATCGGTTTTGTCGGAATCGGACTTGTTCGAATCGGACTTATTGTCGTTTTTATTCGAGTCGTTCTTACCCGAATCGTTCTTGCCGTCGTCCGTCTTGCCGGAATCGCCGTTATCGCCGTTGCTGTTGCCGTTGCCGCTGTTGTCGGATTTGTCGGACTTGTCGGTATCGTCCGTAGTTTTTTCCGGTCCGACCGCAATGACTTTGTCGATGGCGATTTTCGTGGTCTTCTCTCCGGTCAGCGTCTCGCTTTCCTTCACGCCATCCACGTAGGTGACGGCGTACGTCTGCTGGATTTCGCCGTTTTCGCCTTCCTGCCGTACCGTGACTTCGCCCGGCTGCAGGTTCGGGTCGATGATGGTCTGCGTGCCGAACGGCACTTCCTTCGTGCGGGTCTCCTCACCATGCGTCACGCGGCGGACGCGCAGAATGGTCGTCTTGCCGTCCTTTTCGACACTGACGCGATCCTCCTTGCCCAACGTGATGCCTTTGGCGTCAAGAATGGAGGCAGCGGGCAGCTTGCCGTTCGGCGCCACCGAGCTTTTCCCGTCCGCGATGACGGTGACGGGCCCCTTCTGGTTGATGATGAGACCGCCGGTGAGCTTGTTGTAGACGTTGCTGATATTGACGGTGATTTTCGCCGCTTCGGTTTCGTTTTGGTTGAAGAAGTCCAGCAACTGCTCGGCGCTGGACGCGACCGTCCAGAACGGCACTTCCTGGCCGTCGATGGTGATGGTGGTCTGGTATGCGCTCTGCACGTTCACCACATCATGGTTCTTCAGCATGCTGGTCGGGCTGGTCGATTCCACCAGGTCGTGCGTTTTGACTTTCACGCCCTGCTCCTGCAGCAGACGGTCCACGCTCATCGCATATGTGGTCACCGTGGTGGTCTCCCCATTGACGGTCAACGCCACGGATTTGCGCGCGCCCACACCAAACGCCAACGCCGAAGTCAAAGTCAATGAGGCCACGCATGCCATGACGCGGACACGACGAAGCGTCACGAATCTCCGAGGGGTCCACCTTCTCGTCATTTATCCTCTTTTCAGCGCTGCCTACAACGCCGTTATTGTAACGGCTCAGCTGGAACGGTCGCCGTGCTTTCCGATGGTTTTATCCATACCGCCACATTTTTGAAAGCAGGTGCGAAAAGCGAAAAATAAAAAGGGGGCAGGAGAGAAGGGGATGTCCTGCCCCCGGTCGGACGAGACAGGTTGGGGACGTCTCGTCCGCTTTGCCAGAAGTCTCAAGTTGGGGGAAGACTTCTGGAGCACTTACCCATGGTAAGAGGTCCAAGCCCGTCATACGGGTTCGAGCCTCCTGTCGGGATCGAACCGACGACCTGCCGCTTACAAGGCGGCCGCTCTGGCCATCTGAGCTAAGGAGGCATGTCCTCTTTTGCTATGAAAACAACAGAGGAACGATGAATAGCATAACCAGCGCTTCCACCGCAGTCAACTTAGCATTGCGGGTTGAGACGCGCCGGCTGCCCGTAAGGGGTTATTCGCCCGTGGTGACGGAAATCGGCCCCTTCTTGGCTCCGATGGACGGCATCTTGCCGGCAACGCCGACTTCGCTGTCCTTCAGGCCGATCGATTCCAACAGACCGTCCTTAACCGTCGTCTGGGCGGTGGTCAGCTGGTCCATATCCCAATACTTGCCGTTGATGATCACGGTCGGCGTGGTCATGCTGCCCTTGTAGCTGCCGGACTGATGCCACAGTTCGGAACGCTTCGGCGTGTAAGTGTCGATCGCATCAAGCCATTCCTGATAATCGCGGCCAAACGCCTTGTCCGCAACATCCTTGGAAACACCCGCGGCGATCATCTGCTCCTTGATCTTGGCGTCGCTCACCGACTTGTATGCGGAGCCTTCCTCCGGCTGGAAATCCTCGGCGTAGACCTTCTCCAGGAAGGAGATCAGATGGTTCGGGTCGCTGTCATGCTCGGCCAGGTAGATGGCCGCGTTCGCCGCGCGACTGGAATACTCGTCGGTGGACCAACGGTCCATGAACGCCATGAAATGCAGGTCCAGATTGATCTGGCCGGCATCGACCATCTTCTGCAGGTCGGCGTCCAACTGGCGGTGCAGGTTGCCGCAGCCCGGGCACAGGAAATCCATGTAGAGCTCGACGGTCGGCGCGCCCTCCACAGCCTTGCCGTAGCCGTTCTTGGAAATCAGCAGGCCGCCCTTCTTATCGACGAGCTTCGGAGTGTTCTTCACTTTCTGCAACGCCGTGTACGCTTCCTGCACGGTTTCGGTGGAAGCCTTCGTTTCGGCCTTCTTATGCATGTTGTGGTACACGGTGAACGCGCCGATCGCCACCAGAATCACCAGCACCGCCACCACGATGCCGCCGATGATCGTCTGCTGCTTGCGTTCCTTCTCCATCTGCTCGGCGCGCGCCTTCATCGCTGCGGCCTCAGCGGCCCTACGCTCGGCGCGGCTGGTACGCTTCTGCGCATCCTTGCTGTTCTGGGCCATCGATATTCCTTTCGACCTCACGTTGTTATGCTGGGCACCATACTAGCGATGCCTTGCTATCGATTCGCCGGGAATTCCGTATTGCCTTGCGATTGCGTCGGCAGCTCGCTCAAGTGGCGCAGATACGGCTGTTTACGCAGTGCGCCGCCGCCCAATCGCAGTACGATCGCGCCCGGAGCGGCCACGGCCACAAGCCAGCCGATCGCGCAGAACGCAGCCTGCGCCAGCCCGCTTTCGGAAAGCGGACCGCCAAGCAGCGTCGGCATCGGAATCGTCAATCCAAATATCCACGTATCCATCACGGCATACGGAAGCTGCAGCACGACCGTGGTGAGCGACAAACCCAGCGCGGCCACGGCCAACATGATCAGCGTCCGCACGATGGCGACGCCGAAGCCCTTCACGATGTGCCAGGGCAGTCCCGCCAATCGCAGCAGCCAGTCGGAACTTTTCTTCTCGCCGCCACGTTTGCCTTCGCGCTCGAGCTGCGCCTCCGTGTTGAATCCGATAGTGGCCAGCGCACAGGCGAACAGCAACGCGGCTGCCATCGCCGTCCACAGTGAGAACAGTCCGCAGACGGCCACGGGAATCGCCATCAGCGCGCAGGGGAGCATGCCCCGGCCTAACATCGCGCCACGCTTCACATCGGCGGGATTAGGTGCTTCCGCAACGTTCGGCCCATCCATACCGGGTACCGGCGGGAATGACATTGCGGGCGATTGCTGCGCCGCGGCCACCGTGGCCTGCGGTATGACGGACGGTGGCTGCCGCATGGCGATGCGTTGCAACGCGGGTTTGATGGTCGGGTCGACTTGCGTCGGCGCTTCCGCTGGATTCCATGCGTTCTGGGCCGGCAGCATTTGTGTTGACGGCATGGATTGCGGCATTACCTGCGTGCCTGTCGGCATCGCCCGCGTGCCTTGCGATTGCGGCATCGTGCGCGTGCTGTCCACGTTGGGAAGTGCGTCGGAAAGCACGCTGGTCTCGGCATCGTCAACAGGTGCGATCACCTGCGTTGCGCTCGCGTCGGATTGGCTGGTCACTTGTTTCCCGATTACTTGAGTTGCGCTCACATCGGGCTGCCCGATCGCCTGCGTTGCTTCGCTGAGCCTTGGCATCGTGCGCGTGCCGATGGCGTTTTCGCCGGTTATATCGTCCTGCGATCGCCACAACGTGCGCGGATTGTCGGGCGATTCAACAAAAGGGGGCATCGCCTCCGTATCGCCATCCGCTGCGCCACCATTGTCGGCCGCAACCCACGCCTGCGGATTCAACGCATCCACGGCGATCGCCTGCAGCAAATCGTCCGGCGTGCACCGCTTCATCCGATCCGGATTAAGCGCCGAACGGAACGCGGCCATCGTGCCCGCAGGAAGTCCCGCAAGATTGGCGCTGCCTGCCGCCGCACGTTCCAACACGGTCATCATCGGCTTCGTGCCGAACACCGGCTCACCCGTAGCGGCGAACGCCAATACGCTCGCCACCGACCACCAATCGGTCATTTCATCCGATTCCGCGCCATCAATGATTTCCGGCGCGATGAACCCCGGCGTGCCCATCACCAGACCGGTACGCGTCACATGGCTTTCGCCTTCGCCCATAGCGATGCCGAAATCCACCAATACCGGGCCGGTGCTCGACACCATCACATTCGTCGGCTTGATATCGCGGTGCACGATGCCGGCCGCATGCACGGCACGCACCGCCTCAATCAGCTTGCGTGCCAGCCGTTCCAAATCGTCGCCCACATATCGGCCATTGACGCGCACATCCTCACGCAGATTCTTGCCTTCGATCAACTCGGTCACAATAAAAGCCAACGCGTCGTCAAGTTCCATATCCACAATGCCGCACACGCCCGGATGCCGCACCTTCTGCAACGCCATCGCCTCCCTGCGCAGGCGCTCGCGTGCGGTCAACTCGTCGCGCTGCTGCTGCGGGGAATCGTCGTCGGAGAGGGAATCACGCAAAATCTTCATCGCATATTGATGGCCGCCATCGTCCCGCACACGCCATACCGAGCCCATGGCACCCGAACCAAGCCGGGAAATCAACGTGTAGCCGCCAACCAGGCTGCCTGCTTCCAGATTCAATGCGCTTAAGTCGCTCATACTTCCATCGTACTTGGCGTGCAGATTATGCACGCGAATTGACAGGCTGGGGAAAACGCCATGTGCCGCACGTTGAAGTCTGATGAAATCGAATCATCGACATGAAGAAGTGTCTTCACTTGCCGCACGCATCTGCAGCCACTTCACCGAAACCATGAGATGCGGGGCAGTGTTGAATGGTTTCGCGGTTCCGATAAAGGCATCGGAGCCTACGTGTCGTTTGGTTATGAGAATCAAGGAGGAGGCAGACCATGCTGCAAATCAACATGGCTGACGTTATGAACGTCATCGGCTCATTGACGCCGTACCTTATTGCGATTGGCGTGCTGTTCGCGCTCGCGCTGATTATCACTTTTGCCGTCAACAAGAAGACGGTCAAGGAAGTGGCGACTCGTAAGATCGTCCATTCCGAATCCTGGCTGGTGGCGCTTGTCGGCATCGTCGTGGCCGTGTCCATGATGCTGACCGGTCCGCTTTCCACGCTGCTCAACAACGCGACCACCACCAAGTACATGCTGTCCGACACCACCGTTTCCAAAGCCAACGAGCTGGCCAAGGAAGTGCAGTCGGAAGCCATCACCATGCTGAAGAACGACGATTCCAACCTGCCGCTGTCCAACAAGAAGGTCAACGTGTTCGGTTGGGGCTCCACCAACCCGGTTTACGGCGGCACCGGCTCCGGCTCCATGTCCGACCAGTACGAGACCGTTTCCATGCTTGACGGCATGAAGCAGGCCGGCATCGAAACCAATTCCGAGCTGACCAAGCTGTACACCGACTACCGCAAGGACCGCCCGGTCGTGGCCATGTGGTCGCAGGATTGGACCCTGCCTGAGGTTCCGGCCAAGCAGTATTCCGACAAGCTGATCTCCGACGCCAAGGACTTCTCCGACGAAGCCGTCATCACCATCACCCGCGTCGGCGGCGAAGGCGCTGACCTGCCGACGAACATGAAGGCGAAGGGCATCACCTACAACAACAATTCCAAGGACTACGAAGATTTCAAGGATGGCGAGCACTTCCTGCAGCTGTCCCAGACCGAGCGCGACATGATCGACCTGGTCACCAAGAACTTCAAGAAGGTGACGCTCGTCTACAACGGCGCCAACGCGTTCCAGTTCGACTTCCTGTCCCAGTATCCGCAGATCAAGTCCGTGCTGTGGTGCCCGCCGGCCGGCCAGACCGGCTTCTCCGCACTGGGTGAGGTGCTCGCCGGCGATGTGAATCCGTCCGGCAAGACCTCCGACACGTTCGTGAAGGACCTGACCAAGACCGCTGTGTTCAACAACACCGATGGCACTGCCGCCGGCAACGCTTCGTCCGTCGGCACGAACGGCAAGTTCACTTACGACAATGCGGATGATCTCGCTGCTTCCTACATGGGCTTTAGTGGCGACAAGGTCACGGTGACCCCGACGTTCGTCAACTACGTCGAAGGCATCTACGTTGGCTACAAGTTCTATGAGACCGCCGCCGACGAAGGTCTGATCAACTACGACGACACCGTCATGTTCCCGTTCGGCTACGGCCTGTCCTACACGACGTTCAAGCAGGAGATGGGCAAGGTCTCCTACAAGAACGGCAAGATCTCGTTCGATGTGACCGTCACCAACACCGGCGATAAGGCCGGCAAGGACGTGGTCGAGGTCTACTACAACCCGCCGTACACCGATGGCGGCATCGAGAAGGCATCCAAGAACCTGGTTGCGTTCGAAAAGACCAAGAAGCTCGAGCCGGGCGCTTCCCAGACCGTGAAGATCGAGTTCGACGATGACGACATGGCCTCCTACGACCAGAAGGACGCTAAGGCGTACGTGCTGGAGCAGGGCGATTACGACATCTCCATCCAGTCCGATTCGCACCACGTGATCGACCATCAGAAGGTCACCGTGAAGGACACCGTCACCTACAATTCCGACTCGAACACCCATAACGGCGATGCCGTGGCCGCCACCAACGAGTTCGATTACGCCGCCGGCGACGTGACGTACCTGTCTCGTGCGGGCCACTTCGCGAACTATGCCAAGGCCACCGCCGCTCCGACCAACTTCTCGATGAGCGACGAAGCCAAGGCCGAATTCACCAACAACAGCAACTACGATCCGAAGAAGTATGACAACGATTCGGACGAGATGCCGACCATCGGTGCCAAGAATGGCCTGAAGCTGTACCAGATGTATGGCAAGGATTATGACGACGCCGATTGGGACAAGCTGCTCGACCAGCTCACCTTCGACGATATGGACAACCTGATCGCCAATGGTGGTTACGGCACTCCGGCTGTGAAGTCCGTCGGCAAGATCCAGCTGACCGACGCCGACGGCCCGGCCTCGCTGAACAACAACTTCACCGGTGTTGGCTCCATCGGCTTCCCGGCCTCCACCGCGTTCGCCTGCACCTGGAACCGTGATCTCGCCAAGCAGTTCGGTGAGATGATCGGCGACATGGCTCACGACATGCACGTGGCTGGTTGGTACGCTCCGGCCATGAACATCCACCGTTCGGCATTCTCCGGTCGTACCTTCGAGTACTTCTCCGAGGACTCCCTGCTCTCCGGTGCGATGGCCTCCAACGAAATCGCCGGCGCCAAGTCCAAGGGCGTGTACTCCTTCATGAAGCACTTCGCACTCAACGACCAGGAGACCAACCGCACCAACATGGTGTGCACGTGGGCCAACGAGCAGTCCATCCGTGAAACCTATCTGAAGCCGTTCGAGATGAGCGTGAAGGAAGGCGGCGCCCAGGCCGTGATGAGCTCCTTCAACTACATCGGCTACACCTACGCCGGCGCTTCCAGCAACCTGCTGCAGACCGTGCTGCGCGGCGAGTGGGGCTTCAAGGGTTTCGTCCTGACCGATTACTTCGGCGGCTACGGCTACCAGAACGCCGATCAGGAAGTGCGTGCGGGCAACGATTCGATGCTTGCCACCACGAAGATCACCAACCACATCACCGATAAGTCCGCCACTTCCGTGAAGGCGATGCGTCAGGCCGCGCACAACATCCTGTACACGGCCGCCAACAGCTGGCAGTACGCGAATGGCGAGCCGAAGGTCGCCACCCCGATCTGGAAGACCGCCATGTACGTGGCTTGGGGCGTGACCGCGGTGCTCGTGATCGGCCTGGAGATTGTGGCCATCAAGCGGTACCTGAACCGCAAGAAGGCTGTCGCCACGGTCGAGTCGGCTGCAGAACCGGTTGCCGCCGGCCCGGCCAATGCCGAGTGAGCTGCCTGATCAGCGATAACTGAAGTAATAACTGAAAACAGTCGGCTACAGGCAGCATTAGCAATGGTCAGCGATTCGAATGACCAAAGCTGAATATCCAGTAGCCGAACAACAAAGCCGGGAGCCTCCGCTAACCACGGAGCTTCCGGCTTTTGTTATGCGAGAACCGTGGTTGGACCGCAAAATGCGGATGTGGTTGACCATGTTGATGGTCGACACGCCGACAGCTATTGGTTTTGCGTTCACCTGGTTGTGGTTTTCGGGGTCTATTCTGATGGTATCGGCGCTTTCCGGACGCATTTTCCCGGTTTTCGACACGCCGATGGAACGTTGGATTTCCAACGGTTCCGTGCTTCATTGCGCCCTGCGGGTTGCGCGATTGCGGGTTCTCGTGTAAGTTTATCTCTTGCTGCTCAGCACGGCGGCCTCGCTCCTGGAGATTGGGGCGGCTTGCTGGTGCGGT
>ERZ826220.3197-NODE-3197-length-12998-cov-43.495866_pt1 | contig 12998 bp, 11 predicted proteins | sample MGYA00519927_ERZ826220 | MGnify/ENA primary metagenome ERZ826220 (study PRJEB31778, sample SAMEA3449225) | human gut metagenome | biome: human gut; feature: human-associated habitat; material: faeces | place: United Kingdom | collected 2010/2012 ...
TGAAAAGTTCCTTCGGGATGATGGCCGTCGTCGCGCCGAAGCGCAGCGGCAGATAAATGTCGCGCACGGCGGCGATGTAGTCCAGCGGCGACTGGTTGCCGAGCACGTCCTCGCGCACGATGCCCATCACGCCGGCGTAGTCCTCGATATAGCACATGAGCGAGTGCTGCGCCGTGATGACGCCCTTGGGCGTGCCGGTCGAGCCGGAGGTGAAGATGATGTACAGCGGGTCGAGCTCACGCGCGCGCGCGCGGCAGCCGGCCAGCAGCGCCGCGTCCTCGCAGCCTGCGAGCAGATCCTCCGCGATGAGGATCTCGCCGCCGAATTCCAGCGTCCTGGCCTTGTCGTAAAACGCGCGCTGCACGATCATAAGATCGGTGTCGAGCGTGTGCAGGATCGAATTGAGCCGATGCACGGGCATCGTCCCGTCCATCGGTGCGTAGCAGCAGCCGGCGTATACCGCGCCGAGAAATACGGCCGGGGTGTGTGCGTTGCGCCCGCTCATGACGGCGATGGGCGCCTTGCGTCCGCTGCGCAGCCTTGCCGCCGCCGTGCCGATGATGCGCGCCTCGCGCCGCACGTCGGCAAAGGTCACCGCGCCGTCCTCGTCAAGAAAGGCGGGCTTGTCCGGACAGGCTGCGGCGGTGGCTTCCAGCCAGTCGAGCACGTTTGTATCCATGCGTGCAGCTCCTTCCTGTTATCTATCCATAATCGGCAATTATCCTATCATGTTTCCCAGCTAAAAACAAGCAAAATCGGGACAGTTTTAAGAAAAGGTAAGATTCCCGCGCGCCCGCGCTCCGCACTTGACGCGCCCGCGGCCGAAACGTACAATGGACGTGGGATAACTGTACAGAATGTTGGACAGCAAAAGGCAAAACTGTTTGTTTCTTACAAAGTTTCAGCTGGAAATTTGTGTACATTACCCCTATCGGTGTTTAGAAAATCGTGGTATCCTTTTGGTTAGTAAGCGTGACGGCTGAAGTGGGACGGGAAACTCCGAAGCGTTCCCGCCCCCGCCCCGCCGCGCGCGTTTCCGGTTCGGACAGGCTGCGCTTCGGAGGTCTGCCCTCCGGCCGGGATCAACAGGAGGGATGCCCGCGAAGGGAAAGGAAGAACGAAGATGTCAAAACAGGTTCAGAAAGTGTGCAATGCCGTCTCCACCGTGCTGGTGGTGCTGGTGGTCATTCTGGCGCTGCTTCTGGTGGGCGTGCGGCTGGTCGGTCTGCGGCCGATGTGCGTCCTGTCCGGCAGCATGGAGCCGACGTATCACACCGGCTCGCTGATCTATGTCAAGCCCTGTGCGCCCGAGGACGTGCAGGTGGGCGATGCGATCACGTTCGTACTCAATGAGGACTTGGATGTCGTCACGCACCGCGTGATCTCCATCGATGCGGAAAACGAGCATTTCTACACGCAGGGAGACGCGAACGACGCGCCCGACGGCGCACCTGTCTATTTCAAGAACCTCATCGGCCGCCCGGTGTTCACCATCCCGTATCTCGGCTATGTTTCGCACTGGGTCTCGAACCCGCCGGGGATGTATCTGGCCATTGCGATCGCGATCGTGCTGGTGGTTCTGGCGTTCCTGCCGGATATGCTGCGCAAGGCGGCTGAGGCGGACGCGCGCGATGCGGCGCGCCGAGCGGAGGCAGCGAATGCAGCAAAGTGCACGGAAAAGGATGACAAAAATCGTAAGTTTTAAATAATTTTTCCGAGGATGTGAAATATTTTCACATCCCGATGCATTAACCCTATGAACGCTGACAGCGCACACTGGACGCTGTTGAGACATGGTGAGTTCGGAGCATGGTACTTTTGTAAGGGAGGAAAACATGAAATGAAGAAGAAAACTTTGACGATCGCCATCGCGCTCGTGCTCGTTGTGGCGCTGGCGGTCGGCGCGACGTGGGCGTATCTGACGGCGCAGACCGGCCCGGTTGTGAACACCTTCACGGTCGGCAAGATTCTGGACAACAAGGATAACTTCACGCTCAACGAGCATCCGCTGAAAAATGCGAACACGACAGACGGCGTGTATCAGTTGGACATGGATGCCGCCCCGGTTCAAGCGGTTACGTATAGTGCTGTTATGCCGGGCGTGGATCTGCCGAAAGACCCGACCGTCACCATTAAGGCTGGCGCTCTGAAGGGCGATGCGTATCTGTTTGTTGTTGTTGACAATCAGCTGGCGAGCGAGCTTACTTTTGACGTTAATAGCGCTTGGACAAAGATCGGTGAGGATTCCACCAAGGCTCTGTATACCATTGCAGCAGGTAAGCTGACTGCGGGCAACACGACTGATCTTGCTTGGCACATTCTGGACAATGACACAGTCAAAGTTGCTGACAAGATCACTTCTGCCGACCTTGGTATGCTTACCTTCAATGCTTACCTGGTGCAGGCGGGTGGCTTTGAAAACGCTGTTGCTGCTTGGAACACTGCAAACCTCGTTCCCGGCCTTACCGCCGCCTGACTCCCTCGCAACTTTCCCTGAGCAGATCCCTTTGAAACCATGTACAGAGCGCTGTACATAAAAAAGAAAAGGAGAACGCTACTTATGAAAAAGAAATCCATTCTGATGGCTGCGATCGCAGTCATGCTCGTCGCGGTGCTGGTCGTCGGCGGCACGCTGGCGTACTTCACCGATACGAAGTCCGCGAACAATACGTTCACCGTCGGCGATGTCAAGATCAAGCTCGATGAGAGCAATGTGAACGACCCGAATGGTGATCGTGTTACCAGCAACGAGTATACCGGAGTTCTTCCCGGCATCCAGTATAAGAAAGACCCGGTTGTCACCAATACCGGCAAAAACGACGCTTATGTGCGTGCTGTCGTGACCATTGAAAACGGCATGAACTGGCTGGGATTCTACTATGATAAGACCTCAACATTCCCGCAGGTAGAGGCCTTTGAGAAGCTCATCTGCAATACGCTGGGCGAAGGCTGGGAGATCGTGAGCTTCAAAAATGTTATGTCCACTCAGGATCATCCTACCAGTGATACCGTAGTTACGCTGGAGTATAAGGGCGTGCTGAAGGCTGGAGGCGTGACCTCGGCCATGTTTGAGAACATCATGCTGCCCGCCAAGATGACGACCAACGACATCACGACGCGCGTTGCGCAGAACGGTGTTTTCCATATCGACGTGGTCGCTCAGGCCATTCAGGCGGACGGCTTCACTTCTTGGGATGACGCTTTTGCAGCTTTTGATGCTCAGAAGTAATTAAAGGAGAACGCTACTTATGAAAAAGAAATCCATTCTGATGGCTGCGATCGCAGTCATGCTCGTCGCGGTGCTGGTCGTCGGCGGCACGCTGGCGTACTTCACCGATGCGAAGTCTGCAACCAATACGTTTACCATGGGCAATGTGAAGATCGAGCTGCTTGAGTCTCAGTACCATCGTGTCAATGCCGGACAAGGCAATGCCACCGGTAAGACCGAGCCCCTGAGCGGCGGTTACCTGTGGGCTGCGAATGTGGACATGAAGGGTACTCCCGAGAACACCCCCAACTATACGACCTCTGGCGAGGCCTGGGAGAACCTGTATTTCTCGGATGCGCAGATCGAAGCTGACGCTGCGACCTATAAAACCGGATACTTTGCCGAGCACAGCAAGAACATGGTTCCCGGCTCTAACGTCCGCAAGTGCCCCTATGTCAAGAACACTGGCGCAAGCGACGCGTATGTTCGTGTTCGCGTCCTGATTCCGGTCTCCCTGTTTACTGTCATCGATAACGGCCCGTCTTACTGGACGACGACTGCAATGAACGAGGGTCAGGTCACGTCCGTGGCGGTCGATACGTACAACAACAAGGGAGCAGAGGCAGTTGATAAGGTTACGCGTGGCGGCATCGAGTACTACGTGTATGACTTCACCTACACCAAGGCTCTGAAGCCGGGTGAGCTGACCTTCTGGAACGCGTGGGGCAACATCGCGATTGCTAAGAACGCTACTTCTGCGCAGCTTGCCGATGTTAAGTCCTTCAACGTCCTCGTTGAGGCGGACGCCATTCAGGCGGACGGCTTTGCGAATGCAGCCGCTGCTTTCACCGCGTTTGACGCCAAGTAATTCCCCAACATTTTGACCCCAAAGGGGCGGCGAAATCGCCGCCCCCATCGGGGACTCTGGCTCGGCTTCAATCCGGGCGCGGGCGGCGGGACTGCCGCTGTCCGCGCGCAGACTGAAAGAGAGAATCCCGCAAAAACAGTCCCGGCGCGCCTTCGGGCGCGGAAGAGAATCCCTGCGCACAGCGCAGAATAACCCCCGGCAAGGAGAAAGGTGGTTTGTGCATGAAGAAGAAGTGGACCATCGCGACGGTGCTCCTCCTGGCAGTGGCACTGCTGGCGGTCGGTACGTGGGCGTACTTTTCGGCCGTCGGCACGGCGGACAACGTCATCACGATGGGCTCGGTCAAGCTCGCGCTGCACGACGAGGACGGTAACGGCAATCCGTTCACGACCGTGCGCGTCATGCCCGGCAGCGTCGTGAACAAAGTGGTGTATGTGGAGAATGTCGGCACGGGTGCGTTTTACACCCGCGTGAAGATCACGCCCGAGATCCTCAACGCCGACAGCGAGCGCATGCCGCTCGACCCGAGCGAGCACCTGCTGGTGCTGGATCTGAACGATACCGACTGGATCGCCGGAGCGGACGGGTACTATTATTATAATGGTGCGGTCGATCCGAAGGCGGCCACGACGCAGTTGTTCAGCCGCGTCACGTTCAGCACCAAAATGGGCAACGAATACCAGAATTCCACGGTGCACATCTATGTGACGGCGGAGGCCGTGCAGACGGCGAACCTTGAGCAGTACGCCGCCAATGATGTCAGAGATGTGTGGAAGCACGTCGGAGCGGTCGAGGCGAGCACCTCGAGCACGCAGATCGACCCGATCCCGACACCCTGAGAAAGGAGGACGAAACCATGAAAAAACGCATTCTCTCGCTCGTCCTCTGTGCAGCCCTGCTCCTGAGCCTGTGCCTGTTCATGGGCGCCGGCGTGGCCGGGGATGCGGCTGCGGATATGACTGAGACCGCAGAAACGGTCGAGGACACGCAGTCGTCTCCGACGGTGGGGCCGATTCTTCCGCTCGTGGTGACGCGGCCGCAGACGCCTCCTTACCGCGCCGCGCGCGCGCCGTCGCTTGCCGATACCGGTGAGACGCAGGATGATGGTCTGGAGCTGACTAAGACGGTTACGCCGAAGGCCGACGGCGGCTATACGGTGCATCTGGAAGCGTATACGACCGGCACGGTCACGACGAGCACCACAACGAAACCCTGTGACATTGTCCTTGTGCTCGACCAGTCCGGCTCGATGGCGGACGATTTCAGCGGGAAAGGGACGAACAAGGAAGCGGACACTCGCCAGTACGCAATGAAGCAGGCCGTCAACACTTTCATTGACAATGTGGCAAAAAAAGCCAAGGATGAAGACGTGGAACACCGGATCGCGATCGTTAAGTTTGCAGGAGAGTCCAAGAACACGGTCGGCGATGATACATATTGGGAAGACGGATATAATTATAATTATTCTCAGGTCGTGAAAGAACTGACCGCGGTCAATGATGCCAACGGAGCAAATGCGACCACACTGAAAACGGCGGTTAACCAGCTGCAGGCTAAGGGCGGCACGCAGACGCAAAACGGCTTGAACCATGCGCAGAGGCTTTTGTCGAGTGTCGATTCCGCACGCGACAGCAGCAAGGTCGTGATCGTGTTCACGGATGGCATGCCGGGCAATTCCGGTTTCGATGCAAAGGTTGCGACCAGCGCTATTGCAAGCGCAAAGTCGATGAAGGATGCCGGTGTGACCGTGTACACGGTTGGCATTTTCACCGGGGCGAACGTTGACCAGCTGTATGGCAACACCGGGTTCTCAAAAAACTCGAACGGAAGCGTTGGGAGTTATTGGGCCAACAAGAACACAAGCAATGGTATCGATGTTCCGGCTGGGAACCGCTTTTTGAACTATGTGTCCAGCAACTTCAAGGCTGCCTCGGAGATAGGGTTAAAGGATTATGAAGATGAACACTGGTTCTCCGCTAGTTATTACGGCTGGGAAGTGACGCGAAACTTCACCCGCGACAAAACCGGCTATTATATGACGGCGAGCAACTCGACGGCGTTGAATAACATCTTTACCTCCATCAGCCAGACGATCGGCAGCGCCAATATTGACCTTGGCAGCGAGACGGTCATCAAGGACATCGTGACGCCGTACTTTACGGTGCCGCAAAATGCCAGTGCTATTCGTCTCTCCACTGCAGCCTATAACGGCAGCGCATTTGGGGCTCCGGTCGCAGCCGATCCTTCGGTGACGGCAGCGATCGATCCGGCAACGCGGGCGGTCAATGTGACCGGCTTCGATTTCAACCAGAACTATGTCTCCACAAACGCTAAGGCGGATGGCACGTTCGGAAAGAAACTGATCATCGAGTTTGACGTCTCTGTGGAAGCTGGCTTCCTCGGCGGCAATCAGGTGCCAACGAATGATGGGCAGTCCGGCATCTATGCGAAGGGAACCATGATCAAGGCGTTCGATGTGCCGATGCAGGACGTGGAAGTAAAAAGCATCACGCCGACGGCGGATGACAAGACGATCTACCTTGGCGATTCTGCCAATTTGCAGGAGCTTGTGCACCAGAATGCCACATTTGACGGCACAAATAACGCTTTTGTGAACGTGACCTACACGGTCAAGGATGAAAACGGCGGAACGGTCGGCACGTACACGGTTCCTGCCGGAAGCAGCAGCGGAATATGGGAGTGGAGCGATCCGGCAAGCGACGGCACTGTCTCCCCGAAGCAGACAACGACCTACAAGGTGACGTGCACGGTTTCGCCTACGCAAAGTGGAACGTATGAGAGCGTTTCTGAAGATGCTACGTTCACCATCACGGTCAACACCTGCAGCCTGACGATCTCCAAGGCCGTCACCGGCGACGGCGCGAACCCGAACCAGACGTTCGTGTTCGATGTCAAGGACAGCACCGGTAAGGTCGTGACCACCATCGTGCTCAAGAACAACGAAAGCAAAACCATCACCGGTCTGGCCGTCGGCACGTACACAGTCACTGAGGATACAAACTGGTCGTGGAGCTACAGCATCGTTGGCGACAACAACAAGTCGGCTACGCTCAGCGGCACGACGACCAGCGCTGTGGTCGATGTCACCAACCATTACAATTCGCACAACTGGCTTACGAGTATTGCCGACGTGATCAACAAGTGGGTCAGCGCAACCGAGATCGAGCAGATTCCGGATCCGGAAACAAACTGAACAGGAGGGATGACATATGAAACGTATCTTTAACGGTTCAGGCGGGAGAAAGACCGCGCTCATCCTCTCCCTGTGCCTGATCTTCGCACTGGCCGTCGGCACGACGTTCGCCCTGCTCAAGGCGAGCACCGCCCCCGTGGAGAACACCTTCACGGCGGCCAAATCCGGAACGGACATCGTCGAGGAATTGGATGGAAACCAGAAAAAGAGCATCGTCGTCAAAAACACCGGAACGGCCGTATCCTATGTCCGCGTCAAGCTGGTCATGAACTGGGTGGACGAGAACGGCAGCGTCTCTGCCACGCCGGTGGACATCACGGTCGACTACGACAACACCAATTGGTTTGAGCAGGACGGCATCTACTACTACAAGATGCCGGTCGCACCGGACGGCAAAACGGAAAACCTGCTGAAGGCGGACTCACCTATCACCGAGCCGGCCGACAAGCCCGCGGGCTGTCACCTCGAGGTGACGGTGCTGGCCGAGAGCATTCAGGCCGCGCCGAGCAAGGCTGTGACAGAAAGCTGGGGCGTGGGCGTTGACAGCAACGGCCATCTGACGCAGCCGACCACGACACCATAAGGAGGGCAACGGTATGAAACACAAAAAGCTTACCATGATCGTCGCCCTCGTGCTGGTGGTCGCGCTGGCCGCGGGGCTGGGCATCTGGGCGACGGGTGAGGAAAAGCTCCCCACTGTCACCTATTATGACGGCAACGACGGCAACAACGCGCGCTTTGCCTTTACCAACACCGGCAAGGGCTCGGCGACGGACCTGTTTGCAAACTTCTCCAACTGCATGCCCGGCGACAGCCTCACGCAGACCATCTGCGTCAAGGCCGACAGCGCCAACGGCGCGCAGGGCGCGAAGGTCTACCTCCGCGCCGAGATCGACGGCGACGCCTCCGCCAAGGAGGGCACCGCCATCAAGTACGACGATGTGCTCAGCCACATCCACATGACCGTGTCGCAGGACGGCAAGGTGCTCGCGACCAACAAGAACGCGAGCCTCTTCGACCAGCTCGACGCGGCCGACGGACTCAAGAGCGACGTCCTCGTTGCCGAGGTCTTCCCGAAGGCAGACCCGATCAAGCTGGACGTGACCGTTGAGATCGATCCCGCGATGGGCAACGCCTTCCAGGAAGCGGCCGCGCACATCAAGTTCGTCTTCTCTGCCGAGGACAACGAGCTGCCGCCTCCGCCGCTGGAGCGCGATAACCACGACTCGTACATCGCCGGTTATCCGGACGGTACGGTCGCACCGAACAGACCGATCACGCGCGCCGAGGTCGCCACGCTCACCAACGGCGGCATCCTCGCCGGCTACAAGGACGGCACATTCCGCCCGCAGCAGTACATCACCCGCGCAGAGTTCGCGACGATCGCGGCGCTGTTCTTCCATGCGCCGGAGGTCGAGGACGATGCCTTCACCGATATCTACGACAGCTGGGCGCGCGACTACATCAACCGCGCGGCGAAACTCGGCCTGATCAGCGGCTATGAGGACGGCACGTTCCGCCCGCAGAACCAGATCACCCGCGCCGAGGTCATGCAGATCATCAACAACGTCCTCTTCCGTACCCCGGATAAGGATCACCTGCTGCCTGACACGATCGTCTGGCCGGACAACAGCAACAAGACGGCGTGGTACTACGCAGCCGTGCAGGAGGCCACCAATGGCCACGAGTACGAGCGCGTGGACAACACCTCGCCCGAGACGTGGACGGAGCTCAGACCGCCGCGTGACTGGGATGCGCTGGAGGCAGAGCTGACGCAGAAGTATCCCGACCGGTAAGCGCGCTGCGCTGACGGTTAGAAAAATACCATAGCGGACACCCCCTGTGCTGCGGCACAGGGGGTGTTGCGTCTGTCAAAAAGTAATACTTTTTGACAAAGGATTTGCGGCCTGACTGCAGCGCACGCGCCGTCCGCCGGAGGCAAACGGCGCGCACGTTTGCAGGCCGAGAAGTATTTTCTTCGCCGCACATGTCGCCGAAGAAAATGATCGGACTTTCTTTCGCCGCGCCATTGGTGAAAGGCTGCGAGGTTCTTTGACAAGCTGCCCCCTGTGCTGCGGCACAGGGGGTGTTTTATGCCGGCAAAAATATTGCCCTTTTGCCATGAGGGCGGCCGGCTGCGCGCAATATTTGCGTGCGGAGGTAGAATTGTTCACAATTTCTGCGGTATAACTTGCATGCACAAAAAGAGCATTATCAGAATTTGCCGCGTTTCGCCTTGCGGCAGCGCAAAAGCTGCAGAGCAGAAGGCGAATGAGGTTTTTGGCGGCAGAGGCAGTACAGAAGGAGCAACCATGTTAAAGCTGGGGAAAAAATCTTCGGTCGACCTGCTTTCCGGCGACGAAGGATGGGTAATTTTCAAGTTTTCCGTACCGATCATTCTCTCGTATTTGCTGCAGCAGATCTATACGATCAGCGATGCCGCGATCTGCGGGCAGACGCTCGGCGTCGATGACATTGCGGGCGTGAACGATGTGTTTCCGATCCTGTTCATCTTCCTGCAGTTCGCGGTCGGCTGCACCGCCGGTTTTTCGGTCATCACGTCCATCGCGGCGGGGCGCGGCGATCAGGCCAGAGTCCGCAGATCCTTTGCGGCGCAGCTCGTTCTCGGCGGTGTCCTGTCGCTCGCGCTGACGGGTGTCGCCGTGCTGACGCTCAAGCCCCTGCTCCGGTTCATCGGCCTGTCCGAGGCAAACCCCGGCGTCTGGAGGGCGGCATATCAGTATTCCTTGGTCATTTTCCTCGGAATCTTCGCGCAGCTCTACTACAATTTGATCTGCTCCGTTTTGCGCAGTCTGGGCGATTCGACCACGCCGCTCATCTTCCTGCTGTTTTCCACCGCGCTGAACATCGGGCTCGACCTGCTGTTCATCCTTGCGTTCCGGCTCGGGGTCATCGGCGCGGCGGCTGCCACCGTGCTTGCGCAGGCGGTGAGCGCGCTCCTGTGCCTGATCTATGCCTTCGGCAAATATCCGGAGCTCCACCTCTCCGGACAGGATTTTCGCGCGGAGGTCTCCGTGTATGCGCAGCACCTGAGTCAGGGGCTGCCGATGGGACTTCAGTTTTCGGTGCTGGCGATCGGCATCATCGTGATGCAGCGTGCGCTCGTCGGCTTCGACATCGGGCCGGACGGCATCATGGCGGCCGGAAACCCCGCGCAGAACGGCTTCGGCGCCGCCAACAAGCTCAACAACTTCCTGATGTGCCCGATGAATGCGCTCAGCACCGCGATCGTCAGCTTCAACGCGCAGAATCTGGGCGCGGGCAGACACGACAGGATCCGGCGCGGAACGGTCAAGAGCCTCCTGATTGGGCTCGCCATGTATCTGATCCTCGGCGGCGCCGGCATGCTCCTGACGATCCGGGGCGCATACCAGTACCTGTTTATGAGCGCGGACAAGATCACGGCGGCCACGATCCGCTACGGGAACCTGTATCTGTACGTGGATCTGTCCATGTACTTTGCGCTGATGGTCCTGTTCGTCTTTCGCTCCGGCGTGCAGGGCGTGGGGCACGCGGAGTTTACGCTGGTCGCCGGCTGCGCCGAGCTGATCGCGCGCGTTCTGATCTGCGCCTTCCTGCCGAAGCTCGTCAACGGCGGGGCGATCGATTCCTCGGCCTCCGTGGGCGCATACGTTGCGCTGTGCTTTGGCGATCCGGGCGCGTGGGTCCTGGCGGTCGTTTCGCTGATCTATCCGGTCACGCGGTATCTGTTCGGCGGCGCGCGCAGAAAGCCGAGCGAGCATGCCGCCTGAAAACCGGCGCTGCTGCGCAGGCCGGATGCGCAGATTGCAGGCGTCCGATCCCGTTGACAGGCGATCCTCGGCTGCGTATAATACAAACGGTGCGTACCTGCCGGCAGTCAGGCAAAAAGCCTGACTGCCGCTTTTATACCGACAGGAACAGGATCGGAGGGACTTTGTGTGAATATTACGGTCTATCTCGGCGCAAACGAAGGCAATGATCCGGTTTTGCGGGAAGCGGTCGAAGAGCTGGGGACGTGGATCGGCAGCAGCGGAAATGCGCTGGTCTACGGCGGCTCCAGATCCGGGCTGATGGGTGCGATCGCGGACAGCGTTTTGCGCTCTGGCGGAGAAGTGACCGGCGTCGAGCCGCGCTGCTTCATCGAGAGTGAATTCCAGCACGACGGCCTGACTGAGCTGATCGTGACCGAGGACATGGCGGAGCGCAAACGCAAAATGATCGAGCTCGGCGATGCCTTTATCGCCTTCCCCGGCGGTACGGGAACGCTCGAGGAGATCGCGGAGGTCATGTCCAAGGTGTCTCTGAAGCATCTGGACGCGCCGTGCATCCTCTACAACCTGAACGGTTACTACCGTGCGCTGCAGGCGCTTTTGGAGCAGATGATCGAAAAGGGACTCTCGTCCGAGGAGCGGCAGGAGGGCATTTACTTTGCCGACAACCTCGAGGAGATCCGGCGCATCCTGAGCTGCGCGTGATTTCCGGCCGGCCGTCTCCCGGATATGCAAAGATCCCCTCCGTATGCGGAAAAGCATACGGAGGGGATTTGTTGTTTGGCTCGATGCCGGCTGCCGTGCGCCGCCTCAGCCGAGATACTGCTTGTCGTAGTTATTCTGGATGCAGGAGATGACCTGCGTGATGACGGTGTTGAACGGGGTGGGCACGCCCAGCCGCGCGCCGTAGCGCGCGATCGCACCGTTGAGCACGGAGATCTCCGTCTGGCGCTGGTGCAGCATGGCGTCCTGCGCCATGGACGGATAGTAGTTGCCGAGGTTCGCGACGATGTTCGGCTCTTCCTTCTCCATGAGCGGCCAGAGGTCGCCGATGCCGAGTGCCTGCGCGACGGCGCAGCCCTCTTTCCAGACGTGCATGACGATGTCGTGCCCGTAGGGGTCGGCAAACGTCTCCTTCACCTTCAGGCGCATGACGGCGCTCACACCGTTGTAGCCGCTGTTGGCGATGACTTTTTTCCAGATGTACGGGCGCACGTCTGCGTCAAAGCTCGCGTTGCAGCCGCCCGCGCGGAAGCACGCCTCGAGCGCCTTGCCGGCGGCGTCGGCCTTCGGGTTATTGTGCACGGCGCCAAAGTGCATCTGGATGCCCTTTTCCGGCTTACTCACGCACACGCCGGGGCCGGCCAGCTCCGTGCCGATCAGGCCGCTGCCGTAGAGGATGCGGTCGGCGTCCACAAACTGCGCGAGCACCTCGTCGTTGCCGAGACCGTTTTGCAGCGACACGACCGCCGTCTCCGGTCCGATGCAGGGCATGGTGTCGGCCATGACGTCCTCCGTCTGCGTGGCCTTGACCATGAGGATGACCATATCCATGGTGCCGATGTCGTGCGCGGTCGCGCTCGTGTGAAAGCCCGTGAGCACCTCTTCGCCCTCCGGCGTGCGGAAGACCAGCCCGTCGGCCGCGATCTTGTCCATGTGCGCCTTGTACTTGTCGACGAGCCAGAGCTCGGCGCCGCCCTTGCGCAGATAGGCGGCAAAGACGCTGCCGGCAGCGCCGGAGCCGATCATTGCGATTTTCATGCGGTTGCCTCCTTAGCAAACTGCCGGCCGGTTGTTGCCCGGCCGGCAGCGAAAAAACGGGGTAAACTTACTTCAGGTACTGCTTGTCGTAGTTGCCCTGGATGCAGCGCACGACCTGAGACAGAACCTTGCACACCGGGGTGTCGATGCCCAGCTGCTCGCCGTACTCGGCGA
>ERZ826220.3202-NODE-3202-length-12990-cov-3.561268_pt1 | contig 12990 bp, 9 predicted proteins | sample MGYA00519927_ERZ826220 | MGnify/ENA primary metagenome ERZ826220 (study PRJEB31778, sample SAMEA3449225) | human gut metagenome | biome: human gut; feature: human-associated habitat; material: faeces | place: United Kingdom | collected 2010/2012 ...
CCCGATACACGATCGCTCGTAATTGTTTTATGTTTTTCGAAAAAAAAATTTTTTGAGTTTTCGTCAACAAAACGGGCGATGGTGTATCGGGTTGTGTTATCTTGATACTGCGCGGCCGACTTCAATAATATAGAGTGCAACAACACGCTAACATAGACAAGGGTCGTTAGCGAGGGTTACCGCGTGATTGTGTCCGTGCATAAAGGCAATTTCCAATTTTGAGGCGTTTTGAAGTGCTATGCCCTAAAATTTTTCCGCGTGCTCTCGGTAGATAGCAGCGCACTCTGCCATCGCAGTGTTATCGCGTAAAGGAGCGCGCGTATAAAGGCAATTGACGTCGTTTTTATTACTGCTACAAGGTAAAATAAAAGCGTTGTTGCTTTGACTCTGCACTTGCATAGGATCATTGCAACAACGCTTACTTAGTTAATCGTTATTAAGTTTTGCAATGTAAACATTGTACATTTCGTAGAGCAGTTCTTTGATTTCGTTTTCATTGAGTTCTTCAAATTCATAGACAGATTTTGCAAATGCTATTGGATTAGTCTTTTGCATTTGATCAATTGCCAGCGCTTTCCAGTTATCGAGTATTAAGTCAAATCGTTTAATCATATTTTGTTTTGTCAAGTATTCTTCATAAAGTATTCATCATAAAGTATTCTTGCAACATCATCGTCATATTGAAACTTTTGTTTCAAATATTCCATAATATGATTAATATTGTGTAATGCAATTATGCAAGCATCATCACGCGTTTCATCGTTAGCCTCATTCTTGTAATAGTCAATTTGATTTACTGCTTGTTTGAGGTTACTGAGAATACTGTTAAGTGTAAGTGTACGATCTTTGTAAGCATTGATCTCGTCTTCATTGCGCCATTCGTCAGGCTTGCCAGGATATGAAGCAACGTAGATTACGAAGCGATCGTTGATCTCTGCAGCTATGCGTGTGTAGTCAACATACTTGTCATATTCGATCTTAAAAGTTAAATTGTAGTTTTGTTTCATGTTACTGAAACCTCCGTTAATTTTATTTAATCATCGTAAATTGATATATTTATATAATTTACAATTGATTATTTAATTATAAAAAATATTATTTGGTTATAACAAGATTAACTAATCAACGAGCAATTATACGATTATTCATCGTTAACCTCGTTTCTATTTATGCATTTATTCATCGTTACCTTCGTTTCTATTTATGCATTTATTCGCCGTTAATTCCGTTAGCATCGCGACGTTGTTAGTCTCGTTTGTGTAGTTCGTTGCGGCGTTTTCGTTCTCGTTCAAAAATAAAAAGTTGAGGGAGCGAAAGCTCCCTCGTTTCTTAGAACAAATCTGCAATTGCATTCAGGTCGATTTTGCTTCGGTTGTTAGATTTCGTAAGTTCTTCGCAAACTTCGTTTAATCTGCCTCCGTGAATTTTCTTCCAGTCCGCAACTCTCGTCCACCACTCGTTGCCGGCACCTTCTTTCGGCTCGACCTTCCATTTATGCTCGAGCGTTCTCGGTGCCTTCGTCTTCAATTCTTCCAGTTCAGGATACTTCGCCGTATTCAGCTTGTTCGTGAACACATAGTACTCATGGTATTTGTAGACACCGTTGAGTGTGCGTGCATGCCAGCTGCCGGTGGCTTCGTATTCTTTGCCGGTTTCGTTGTTGATGATTTTGCAATGAGTTCCATCGATAATTTTAACTTGATACATATAACACCTCGCATTGGATTAGTCGGTGGCATCGTTTTCGTCGCATATTGCTACTTGACTACTTGACGACATCGCATTATTAAGTTGTTAATATAATTTAATATTATTCAGCGACAGCTGACGAAATTTTATTAATTTCAAAAATATTAAATTATTTATAAAATTAACTTTTAATAAATATATTTTATATATTTATTATTTATCAATTTTATAATTAAATAAATAAAAATAGTTGGCCCCGCCTCGTGAACGTTCCCTTTATGCTTATATATGGATGACTGGGTGAGCGTCGCCGCATTGTTTGCACCGCCACACAAATACTTCATTATATACAGCACCGTTGCACCGCCACAAGTATCTTTTATTTCTATACCACATCCTGCATCTTCACTTACTCACATTCACCAATTAAAGTAAATAAAACGCCTATAGCCCGGGTCTCTCGAAAGTATCTTTGCTCAAATAAAATTTTTGTAAAACAAAGCGCAAAAACGCTCGAGAGGGCGCATTATATATTATGAGCGGTCGTGATTATTAAATCTTCCGATTTGTATCTTTGCTTTCGTCCCGAGCAGAGTTTGAATAGTTTATTTTGCATACAACCGACCGCTCCTTATTTACATTTCAACAAGCTCTCGCAGCTTGACTAAAATAAATACTTTGCTTACTACCCAGGGCCTAACGGCTCAAAGGAGGTTCACCATGAATTACAATGAAGTTACACAAACAACGCAGAGAGCTATCAAGAAAAATACTCAAAGGAGCATCTTTGCTAACAACTGGGAACTCTCAGCTAAACTGATTGGCGGCATAAGTATACCAGTAGATGTTATAAAACATTTGAAAGGTGGACCTGAAACATTCTTAGAGCAGTCGAATCTATTTCCAGTAATAGTCGACCAGCTTGATATAGATGAGCTCTCGCTCGAGGATTGGATGATGGTATCGCACTTTGCTAATGGCATTGAGAATGCAAATACGCAGTCCGCGTCATTTGTTCGTGATACTGGCGGCGGTAAACCAGTGGACAAGAAAGAGATCAAGAATGACAACAATATTGCTCAGCTGACAGACGAGCAGTTAGATTATCTCTTGGATAATGCTGAGGTGCTGGATGAAGAGTAACATATTACCTCCCGGCATAAGGGATGATTCTCAAGAAAGCATCATTGATACTCCTAAGATTCAGTTAACTAAGGCGCAGTATGAGGCAGTCAAGGCCGACAAGGCACGCAGAGATACTATTAACTCCTATTATAGGTATGTCTTGAAGTGCAGACCCGACCTTAGACCGACACACCTGCATGAGGTGCTCAGTACCAGAATACAGAGCTTCTTAGAAAGACCTGGAAGGATAGACGGTACTGAGTTTTTGCTTATATCACTGCCGTTTCAGACTGGTAAGACTACTTGGGGCGCACAGTCCATACCAAGCTGGTATATGTTCAAGCATCCTGGAAGCAATTGCATTGTCATATCGTATTCAAGCAACTTTGCTATGAAGGCCTCGGCTGAGAACAAGCGTAAGATTGAGTGGAACATTGACATGTGGCCAGGTGCCAAGATCGGTAATAAGTGGACCAACGAGGAATTTGAGGTAATCTTTGATGAGAAGAAAAACATCAAAAGCACTTGTCTTTCTGCTACTATGTCTACTGTCAATGGTAATCCCGCTGATGTGGTTATAATTGACGACACTTGCCATGACAGTACTGAGGCAAATTCTGATACATTCAATACTACTCTTGAAGACAATTGGTTGTCAGTCGTGCGGTCGCGTGTCAAGGTTGGTGGAAAAGTAATCTTGATGCAAACCAGATGGAATATGAGAGATATCTTTGAAGTTATCAAAGGTGTTGAGGATCCGGCGGCTATTGAGATATTGAATATACCGTGTGAGTGTGTTGACGCTACGAACGATCCACTTGGCCGCGAGTTAGGTGACGGTCCATGCCCTGAGATAGGCAAGGGAAGAACGTGGGTACAGGCATTCAAGAAAGCGTACATACGCAAAGGCAATTTGCTAACTTGGGAGAACAACTATCAAGGTAACCCGACAATTGGGTCAGGCAACTTATTTACTGATAAGATGTTCAGATCCTGTGAATGGGGTAAGATAACCGACAAAGGACTTTTGCATCCGGATGGCAAGACCACAGTGTGGCCGGTCATAGCACTGAGCATTGACGCAGCGCTCAAACATGAAGAGGATAATGACTTCAACGCACTTCAGGTATGGGCAAAATTGGAAGATGACTACTTTTTGCTACATGCGGAGAAAGGTCACTACTCATTTCCTCAGTTGCTTGAGAGGATAAACGCACTGGGTAGCAGATTCAGATTAAATTACCATTACATTGAGGAAGCTGCAAATGGTGTTGCTGCCATAGATATGCTGAACGTGGCACAAGTCAAAGGTGTCATACCTGTTAAACCTGAAGGTGGTAAATATTCCAGAGCGATGGCGGTTACTTGGCTATTCCACAGTGGTAAAGTTTATTTTGACAAGACAGCAGACTATTATAATGAGTATGAAGCATCATTGAAAGCCTTCCCCAAAGGTGCACATGATGATGACGTCGACGCAACTTCGCAAGCACTCAACCGGATGACTATGATATTAGCAGCTGAGTCGGTACCTAAAGAAGTCATTGCTAAAAGTAGGAACTGGACAGAGGACATGGTCGAGGATTATTTATCTGGTAGTGAGCAGGATAAAATAGCAATGCGGCAAGCTTGGGGTAATCCGCCATTCGATATAGGAAATTCAGAAGGTTTTGACCTAATGGGTATAGAGGCTTCTTGAGGTGGAATATGACATTTGATGAAATTGTAACTAAATATACTATGAGTAAAAGTTCTGCTGATATCGAGATTGCTAAGATACCTCGCAGACAATCACTCTACAAGGGCGAGGGTAAGATTAAGAATAAAAAGACTGGTGTCGAGGTTCAGGCAGAGTGCCATCAGAATATTACTTTTGAACTCATTGAATCTCAGATCAGTAATACTGTACCCGAACCCATAGTAACTCCGTTGATGGCTGAGGATGCTCAACGAGCACTGCAAGCTACTTATTATTTAAGCCAGGCTATGAAAATGCAAGACGGCATTGCTATCAATGATAAAGCAGAGCGTGGTGTCTTGAAAAATGGTTATGGCTGGTATTTGATAGAATGGGACCAGTCGAAAGCAAGTAATTCAGGTTTTGGTGGACTCAAGCTTACTTATTATCCTGCCGGTAGTGTATACGTGCAACCTGGTATAACTGATTTCAAGGATGCCGAGTATGTTTTCTTAAAGAATATTGCTACTTGTGCCTCCATCAAACGACTGTATGGAGTAGATATACCGCCAGACGGCGATGGTGTGGATGTTTGTACTATAATTACTTGCTACTATTTGAACGAAGATGGCGACTTGGCAAGAACGATATTTTCCGAAAGTAGTATGGCTTTGATTTCTCAAGATAATTACTTTGAACTTCGCCGCGTTGTCAGATGTAACGAGTGTGGAGAGGTAATTGTCAATCTCGATCAGCCGTGTCCGACATGTAATAGCGACGTCTTTGAATGGGCAGTAATGGATGAGGAAATTGCTACTCAGGATATATATGAAGGCAATATGGAAGAGAACGCTCGGTTGAGGGCGGAAGCTCGGGCTAAGGGTGAACCCGATAATCCATATGCTGGTCTTGAGAAAATCGTGTCAAAAGGCGATAGGCTTCCTTCGTATCACATACGTGAGCTACCAGTTGTAATGCGTGTAAGCATATCTGCAGATGATTCTATATATGGTATATCAGACATTGATATGATTGCTCAGAATCAAGATACACTCAATAGAATTACTACAAAAGAACAAGAAAATATTTTGAAAGCTGGGTCGTTTGTAACCTATCCTCAAGGTACTAAAATTCCTTCTGATGACAGTACTTTGAAATTGGTACCAATACAAGATCCTCGGATGATTCAAGCATTTTCTGTACAAACAATACAAGCAAATATGCAGCAAGATGATATATTTGCAACAAGAATGTATCAGTACGGTAGAGCAACTCTTGGTATAACTGAGAGTTATCAAGGTAAAAAGGATACAACAGCAACGTCAGGTAAAGCAAAGCAACTTGCAGCGGCGCAATCTGCCGGTAGGCTTGAGAGTAAACAGCGTATGAAGGTTCAAGCCTACTCTGAAATTTATAGAAAACAGTTTAAGTTTTTGCTTGCATATGCAGATAAAACTCAGCACTATGTTAAATTTTCAGATGAAGGTGATATCTTGCAGATGCAGTTCAATAGGTATTTATTTTTGAAAAAGAATAAAGAAACTAATCAACTGTATTGGGATGACAACTTCGTTATCGAAGCTGACAATGCATCGCTGTTTGGAAATAAGCAAGAGATGTGGGAAACTATGACTGCTCAGTTCATGTCTGGTTCTATTGGTAATCCAGCAGATCCGAACGTTTTGAAATTATACTGGTCTATTATGAAGCAATTGCAATTCCCGTTTGCTGCTGCAATAAATCAGAATATTACAGAACGTGAACAAGATCTAGATCCTGCGGTTAAAGCATTTTTGTTCAATCATCCAGATATTTTGGATAGAGTTGCTCAGATGATGGCGGCAGAGCAATCTGATCAAAGACAAGGGCAGACTCCAAATGCACCGTCTCAGGCAAGTCAGATAACTGCTGGTAAAGCTAAGACTGGCCAGAATGCTAACGAGAAACCTGAACCTGCTAATCCTATTCCACCTGCTGCACGTACTGAATTGGAGGTGAACAATGCTCAGAGTGAAGAACAATGATATTTATTTTGCTCGAGGTGAGACTTCAACTTTGAAGTTTGAATTTTGGACAAAAGAAGGTACTCCATATATACTTCCGGCTAACCAGAAAACCGGCAATCTTGCCTCTTATGCAGATGTATTTACTGATGGTGATTATGCTAAGGTAGAATATGAGCCAAGCAACTCTAAACCTGCGTATAGAATTGGTAAAAATAATGCGATAGATTTTAGGAATGGTATTTCACAGTATAATATCGATAGAATATATTTTAGATTTTGTTCGAGTCTTGAGTGCAGCGTATATATAGCAATTCATGGGCTATCTGATACTATTAATGGTATAATTTATCGTGGAGCATCAACATTAGATTTTGATCTTACTGGATTAGCGAGTAGTGGAAAGTTAATAACTTCAATTGATTTTACGATTGTTCCGAAATATACAAGTGAGCCAATGCTAGTTTGGTTATATGGAATAGACTTAAAGTATAAACAAGTGGATACGTATGGTACGCCGTTAGTTTTGAATGCATATAAATCCGGTACAACTGGAAGAGATTTACAGAAAGCTACAGAATTTCCTACTATTGCATTTACTGTTAGATCTGGTAGTTATGATTCAATTGTACTTGAAAAATATTTGAATCTAAAAGCTCCTCCTATGTATGGAGGTGACAGTGATTACGCCGCCGGAGGATATAATAAATTTACTACTGATCAAATAATGGAAACCAATTCCACTTCGGTATCAGATTCACAGGTTATAAGTGATGTAAACCGTGGGATTTATAGAGTATATCATAGTGTAGATTCTTATGGTAAAGATATTTATCAGCAAGTAATTTTGTTAGCAAATGGGTATAAAGTTGTGCCATATGTATTTAATGTAGTTGTAATTTTGAACTTTGAAGATACTGAAATGCTCGAAGCAAAAACTTATATTTATGATGTTATTGCATATGAAGGCATTACAAAAGGCCCTCAAGTATTTCAAAGTTCATTCAAAGGGTTTCCTTATAGTAGCGTATCGTGGAAAAAAGAGCTAATCCAGCCTCATAAACTTGTTATAGAGGATACAAATAATGCTTAATCCTTTGACAACCATATTGTTAGATCAAATGGTTCAAGAGGAAACCTTAGTAGGATTAGCAAGTTCTGATGATACTGTTGTTACTGGATTAGCCAGTTCAGAAGAAGTTACTATATCCGCTCTTGTTAAATTGGATGCAACAGTATTTCTTGATGTGGATTGTTGCTCTCATAAAAAACAAGATAGTTATGATCCGCGAATAAACTTATCAGATAAAACTGTTGTAGGTGCAATAAATCAGTTGGTTGGTATAACCAATCTATTAGACCAAACTATTACAAATTTATCTGCTGAGTTAAAAGCTGAAATAAATAAGAAACTAGATAAACGTACAACTGATGGTAGAGCTGCTGCATATATTACCCAGGGTGACAATCAAGTTTTGATTACAGTTGAAATATCTGAAGAGCCTTTGTCTATTGTTAGACGAAATGGTGCGGGACAGATATTTACAATGAATCCTACAGAATATAGACATGCAGCAAATAAAGGTTATGTAGATAATGTGGCAATTCAAACTTTAGAAGATGCAAAAAATTATACTGATAATATGATAATTGAGCATACAGGTATTCAGTACGAAATTTTGGAGGAACAAAAAAATGGCTGATGTAGTAACAAAATCAGTAAGATTAATGGATAAAGAAGTTAGGCTTTATCCGAGAGTAAAATTAAAAGATATAGTTAAATCGGTAGCAGCAGATGGCACTGAAACTGTTGCTAAATTAGTTGAACAAAATACCACATCTAGCAATATAGTATATGGAACTAGCAAAGTTACCAACGGTGATACTATTGTACAAGCGTCACTTCCTTATTCTGAAGCAGCTAACGGTGGAACCATAGCTAAACGAGATAATAGTGGTAGGTTAGACGTAGCAGATCCAACTGAAACTATACAAGCGGTCAATATGGGTTATGCTAATACTCACTATGGTAGACTCTCTAGTGGTAACGATTGGACTAATTTAAATAGGTTTAATACGGAAAGTATTTCTGTTTGTGCTACAGATAAATCTATTTATATGAAACTTACAAATCAAGGATTTGTGGTAAAAACTAGTCCATCTTCTGAAGAGCATAACATAACATTGCAAGATGCCAACGGTACTATTGCATATTTAGGCGATGTAAGTTCTACAGCAACTAGTACTTTAGCTTCTGCTAAGACTTATACCGATCAACAGATTAATGCAAAGCTTTCTTCTGCTTTGAAATATAAAGGTTCTAAAGATACTTATGCAGACCTTCCTAAAACTGGAAATCAAGTAGGTGATGTTTGGAACGTTGTAGCTGCATATGGTAATGCACATGCAGGTACCAACTGGGCATGGAACGGTACTGTTTGGGATCCTCTTGGTGGTACTATTGATCTTACTAATTATGTTACTGCACCTGCGGCGTTTACTACTGCTGGGATGATTGTAGTTGTAAATAAGGTTGGTTCGAATAGAGAAATAAAAGAAAGTACGTACGCTCCTGGTTCAATGACTGCCGGCAATCATCCAGCAGCTATGCTACCAACTGCACAGTCTGTATTTGAGTTTGTTGATGGTAAGCTTTCTGGCAGTATCTGGGATTCTTCGAAAGTAGTTTATGGTGAAACTGAAACTGATAGTACTACTTGGGGTACGGCAAGTATGGTTCTTGCAAGCCGTTTAGAAGATGGACATATGCTTGCAAAAGAAGCATATCGCGTTCAAACTACTATGACAACAACTGAAACTCATGATACACTTCCTACTTCCAAAGCAATATTAGATTTTGTTATGACGCGTTTCACTGAACTTAATCAGTTGGTTAGCTTAAAAGTTGATAAGAAAGTTACTTCTGGTGAGTATGCATATGTACACAATGGAGCTACTCAAACTGAATATAAATTGTATAGCGGATTATCTACAACTATTCCTGGTGGTGCGGTGCCTTACACCAGCCCAGATGGTAAACTTGCGACCGATACTATAGCTGCAACATTTATTGCTCCTAGTTCTACGAGTTTAGCTATAACTGTTCCAGATGCTGCTTTGAAACAAGCCTTAAATGGACAAATCTTAAAATCTCTTGTTACGAATATTAATGGTTCTTTAACTCAAATCAATAATTATATGATTACTTATGAAGAAGTATCTTAAAATTTAATATTTGTAAAATAATTTTTACATTTATTAAAAATAAACGCATTATATATTATGTGAGGCGTAAATTATGGCAGAAAAATGGGTACAACTTAAATCACAATCGAATAACTTATATCCAAGAACGCAATCTACACTTCTTCAATGGGGTGGACCAAATATTGAGGGAAGTGTTTCACCGTTAGATGCTGCATTGTCTGATGAATTATCTGCAAACCGATTCGCTGAAATGCCAACTGCCAATTTTGTATTCGAACAATCTTCAAATGCTGGTAGTAGTTGGACTACGTATGATGCTGATGGTTATTCATTAGTTACAGAGTCTACACCAACAGTACGGAATACAAATATTGTTGGCAATCAATCAGTAAGTAATTGGCATAGATTTACTATTGATGTTCGACATGGTTCAGATAATGATTTTTATGGTCAAATTCGTAAATTCTTATTTCGGATTAGTACAGCTGGAGCCACTGGTTGTAGAGTAAAAATCGAAGGTTCTACTTTTGCTACTCCAGATACATTTGTTCGAATTGCAGATGCCCCGATTAATGGATGGAGTGGTTGGAACGTTATCAATGTAAATGTTACGGCCGGTTTAGGAAATAATACCTTTTATAAAAAATTAAGATTTACTTTTTCACAAACTGGTGTAAATACATCTTATGATTCCAATTTAATCGTAAATAAAATGCGCGTTTATTGTGCAAATTGGGATGCTCCTGGAAACTTTGCATTACAACATAGAACATATTATTTATTAAACGGCGAACAGAGACAACAGTATTCTATACGATTTGAGGCTGGCAAAAAATTATACGGTATTGCTTCGAATGCTGATTTAGCTAATAACTCATTAAGGTTTGGAGATCAACTCCCTGCATATTATTTGAATTACAATAATCTTTCTAACAAACCTACTATGAAAATAGTAGCTGGCGCCACAAGTACTACGAGTACTAATAATACATCAAGTAATCCGTATATAAATTCTGTATTTGATGGTGCAGTGGCTTCTGGTATTCAATTATATAGCGCTGAGTTAGGTATAAAGTCAAATAGTTTTGGTAAAATTACAATCGCGCCGAGTGTTGCACCTGACATGTTTGCGGCAGATAATACTACAGCGGTTTCGCCCGAATATTCCACTAATCCGTATTTAAGATTAACTTATGGAAGTGTATATTCTACTGGTCCAAGATTAAAGAGTGGTACTAATATTCAAATACAGTCAGATGCTTCAAACAATATTACTATAAGTTCTACGATACCAGATGCAACTTCCGGTGTTACGGGCTTGATGACAAGTACGCAGGCAAGTCGTTTAGCTGCATTATGGAATGAAATTGGTAGACATAGTTTTGCTCATGCAACTGGAAAATTTACTGGAATATCTGGAACAGTTTATTATTCGATATTTGCCGATAAAGATAATTATAATGATATTACCAAAATACGTGGTGTATTAAAGGTTATTTCCGCTACAACTAGCGATACGTACAAATACAGAATGATAAATTTATCTAATTTCAGAAGTGCACTTGGAACGAGTTTGTATGGGCATTTGACACAAGCTAATTTTTTAGATGGTTATTGGTGGGGAAGTGTGAATGACGGTACGACATTAGATATGTACGGTTATGGTACTGGTATGGAAAAAAGTGATGCTAATGATTATATTTGTTTAGGAAGATATTATACCACGTCTTTTAGTTATGGTAACTGGGCGCAAGGGACTTTTTTAGATCAAATGAAGTACGGATGTATATTTATTGAAATGTATTTTAAGAATTTTTAATTGATAAATTGGAGGAACAAGTAAATGGCTTATCCTAATTATGGTTATGCATATAATTACGGACCTGGATATTTGGGAAATCAACCTCAATATCCGTCAGTCAATCCTCAGTATATGACTAACCCGTATCAAAATATACAGCTGCCTCAGCCTACACAGGCTATTCCGAATACTGTAATTCCTCCGACTACTAATAAGAGACTCTGCATTAGTCAAGATGATGCGATGAGTAGACAAGTTGAGAATAATAGCAGCTATGTTTACTTTGATCAGAATAAAGATATAATGTATGAAGTGAATACAGATGCTTGGGGTAAGAAAACTTGTAATGTATACAGTTTGGCTGTATATAAAAATCCTGAAGTTGCAGAAGTGCCTAAAGAATCTTTTGAAGATTTATCTAAACGGATAAGTCAACTTGAAGATAAAATTAAATCTATGGAGGTAAATACAAATGCCCAGTATGATGGCCAGCGGAATGCCGATGCCGGTAAACCCGCAAATGCAGCAAATAATGAATCAAGTGCAGCAAGCCAAAACAAACCCGCAGGCGTTCATAAATCAACTGTCCCAGCAAAATCCGCAGATAGCTCAGCAAATTAATTCTTTGCTTCAAAGTGGAGGAAATCCTCAAAGTATAGCCATGCAAATGTTACAGCAGAGAGGAATAAATCCAAGCCAGCTTATGCAAATGCTGGGACCTAATCATTGATATTAATTCTTAGAGCGTACGGCTAAGTATTGATACAAAATAAATTTAAGGAGATGTCACTATGGGTGATGGATTCGCAGAAGGCTTGGCAGTAGGTCAGAATAATGGCAACAACGCTAATGCTTGGGGAGGAGAATGGATTTGGATCATTGTCCTTTTTGCTTTATTTGGATGGGGCGGAAACGGCTATGGTAACCAAGGTAGAGGCCAAGTAGGAGGTCAGGAAGTGGGATATGAACTCGGTAAATTGGCTACGACCAATGATGTTGCAAGCGGCTTTGCTAGTAATGCTATGATTGGTGGACTGAACGACATTAAACTTGGTCAGGCAGGTATCCAGCAGACTCTTTGTCAGGGATTTAGTGGTGTAAATACTACCATTCTTCAAGGCGATAATGCTACTCAGAGAGAAATTGCTAATATTGGTTTCCAACTTCAGAATTGCTGTTGCCAGACACAGCGCGCAATTGATGCAGTAAACTATAATATGGCAACTAATGCTTGTAATATTCAGCAGTCTATTTGCAATAGTACTCGTGATATTATTGATGGCCAGCGTGAAAGCACGAATGCAATTCTTGGATTCCTTACGAATGAAAAGATTTCTTCGTTGCAGGCTCAGAATGCTCAGCTTACGGCCCAGCTTTCTCAGAATGCTCAGACGCAGACTCTTATTAATACGCTTCGTCCTGTTGCTTCTCCTGCATATATTACCTGCTCGCCTTATGAGAGTGCTTATGGCACTCGTAACGGCGGG
>ERZ826220.3205-NODE-3205-length-12972-cov-2.722381_pt1 | contig 12972 bp, 11 predicted proteins | sample MGYA00519927_ERZ826220 | MGnify/ENA primary metagenome ERZ826220 (study PRJEB31778, sample SAMEA3449225) | human gut metagenome | biome: human gut; feature: human-associated habitat; material: faeces | place: United Kingdom | collected 2010/2012 ...
GTAGGTGACATAAGGGTGCTCCATGTCGGCCCAAAACCCTACGGTTTCGGAGAAGTCCTCCCACATGCCTTTATATTTCCATACGGACTCCTTACATTTCTGGATAAATGGCTCCAGTCCGTACTCCTCTATCTGCTCCTTGCCGTCGATTCCCAAGAGCTTTTCAACCTCGAGCTCAACAGGCAGACCGTGTGTATCCCATCCGGCCTTTCTGACTACGTTATGTCCCTTCATTGTCTGATATCTAGGGATCATATCCTTGATTACACGTGTGAGAACGTGTCCGATATGTGGCTTACCATTTGCTGTTGGAGGGCCATCGTAGAATGTGTATGTTGGCAGATCCTTTGTCTCTTCAACACTCTTCTCAAATACCTGATTTTCTTTCCAGAAGTCCAATACCTTCTGCTCTCTGTTCACGAATTCCAGTTTAGTCGAAACCTTGTCGTACATGTCGTCTTTCCTTTCTGTGATAAATATAAAAAAGCCCTTCGTCGTAATCAGGACGAAGGGCTTTGAGTTCGTTATACCACCTATTACTTACATACTAACATATGCGCTCCCCTTAACGCAGGAAATACGTCAGAGCCTACTTGATATGCCACAAATGCCTCACCGATTATCACCGCTTTGACACCGCAGCTCTTTTGGTCTGCAACTCCAGAGTGATATTCCGAAAGTCTCTACTGTCACCGGGCTCGCACCGCCCCCGGCTCGCTGCTGATCTCGCAGACTCCGTACTGTCTCTGTCATCGTTTTTATCATCTATCCATTCCTTAGTATAGCAAGTATTTGTGGTTTGTCAATCGCTATATTTGCTGTAGACTCAACTTTATGTTGACCTGTTTTTAACCACTATTTCTTTACAACCACTCTTTTAGCTGTGCTCCATGCTCATTGGCTTTGGCTTTTTCTCAACACATACATCAAATGAACCCGTTGCATCCGAAGAATAAAAATATGTACTTATTATAAAACCATCACAGTGCTTTCTTAACTTTAAAATCACTGCAACGGCCTTTCTTATCTTAATATACATAAAGATCGTAGTCCACGAGATACCACTTGCTGCCTGACTTCACTACAGTATATGTTATCTTGCCATCTGCGTCATCTTCTGAACCCTTTATCTCGACATCCATATCGATTTCAAGACAATCATCCACTTTCATATCAACATTAAGCCTATCAAGTGTCTTATTTACATCTTCTATCTCGTCTTTTTCATACTTCTCCTCTGATCTATCCTCTATCTTGATGCTCTTTACTGTTCCAACTTCTTCCTTCATATCCTGAACGTCCTCGTTGAACTGATCCTCGACAAAGTTATCGCCCCATGTCTCGTTATAAAGCTCATAGTAGTCATCTTTCATCAGCTCAATCATGGCATCTGCATCGCCATTTTCGTATGCCTTCGCAAGCTCATCACCGATCTTTGTCGCACTTCTCTGTCCCTTACCACCAGAAAGTACTAACACCAGCACAATAATCACGATGATTACTACTGCGACTATTCCGCCAATTATCGCAACAAGCTTTTTGTTGAGTTTCATGCCCGGCTTCATGTCTGCGCCCTGAGGGACACCAGCCTGTGGTCCTGGCTGTCCATACTGGTTCTGCTGACCTGGCTGCTGGAACTGATTAAAGCCTCCGTACTGGTTGTTCTGCTGGTCTGGCTGGCCTGGCTGCTGGAACTGGCTGAAACCGCCGTACTGGTTGTTCTGCTGCTCTGGCTGGCCCGGTTGCTGGAACTGGTTAAATCCACCATACTGATTCTGCTGCTCTGGCTGCTGGAACTGTCCAAATCCGCTATACATATTCTGCTGCTCTGGCTGACCCGGCTGCTGAAACTGTCCAAATCCCCCATACATATTCTGCTGTTCAGGCTGTCCTGACGGATGAGGCTGTCCGTCACTTGCATCTCCACTCTGTCCAGCCCCTTGCGCATTTGCAAATGCACTTACGCCGGGAGTTGTGAGAACTGTAGTTCCCTCGTCTTCGTATTCATCGTCCGTATTCCCAAATCCATTCGTGTTATTCTCGTCCATGCTGCTCTCCTCCTGTGTTAAATCTGATCAAAATTTATCTGTCTCACGGCAAATTTACCTTGTTGTTCATATACATAGTATAATGGTAGCATTTTATACGTTATATGTCCAACTAAAATGTTTATTCCGTTGAAGGAATTTTGCCAAAACACTGTATATCATTTCTCACTGTCTCCACCCTTCTTTCTATAGCCCGTAGGGGTACATCCCACAATATTTTTGAATTGTTTTATGAAGTAACTCACACTGCTGAAGCCACACTCAAGTGCAATATCCGTTACCTGTCTATGGGTGGTCCGGAGCAATTCGGCCGCCAGTGTTATGCGGCGCCGTTGGACATATTCCATCGGTCTGTAATGCACATACTGGCTGAATATCCTCTGGCACTCCCTGACGCAGATATTTGCACTTCCTGCTATACCGCTGACGGTTATCTCATCTTTTAGATTTCTGTCTATCCAGCCAAGCATATCCTTTATCCTGACCTCCGCAAGATGCGGCATGTCTGAGTCTCCCGGTGCATTCATATTCTGTGCTATACATAATATCATTCTGGTTAGGCTATCCCTGATGGCAAATTCATATGCATAACCCTCGCCCGCGCAGGCATCAAAACATCTGTCAAATTCCTCAAAGAATGGCTCCATACCCTCATCTCTCTTCATATGCACAAACGAATGCCCTTTCTCCACAAACGGCTTCATATATTTGGTGTCAAATATGCTTCCCGGCGCCCCGGCAACTATGGAACTTTCGAATACAAACGAATGATAACGGCACTCTCCCAGCGACAGCGCCCGGAAAGTGTGAAGTACACCACCGTTTATAAAACATCCCTCACCTGCATTCACAATGCATGAAATATCTCCAGTGACAACCTCCACCTGTCCGCTGAGCAAAACAAACACCTCCAGCTCGTCGTGCCAGTGTGGCGGTATGCATCCCGATATAAACTGGTGCATGTCAGCATCATATGCCGCAAAATCAAACTGATGTACATCGTTGTCACGGCTTTCCCTTCCATGTGTGTCAACCATGACCGTGGTCCTGTGAAGTATCATACCTGGCTCCTCTCTATGTTTTCTCTACGTTTTCTCTATGTTCACCTGCAGACAAGCCAAACCGCCTGCTTATAACTGTTAAGAACCAATATATGTCGTTTTTGTTATATTATGGGCCGTATTTGTTACAGAATCAAGTCGTTTATTTCGCTATTATGTATACAGATTAAATCATAAGAATCAATAGATGGCGAACAAGGCAGAGCATTCCGGCTGTCTCCGAACCTCTGTCGCATTGTTTACAATACAAAATTTTAAAGGAGGGAAATTTTTATGAACGCTGCCTTAGATATTGATAAACCAGGAAAAACAAAACGGAGCAAACGCACAACCGACATGACAACAGGAAGCCCGGCAAAGCTTTTGTTTTATTTTGCCATGCCTCTTTTTATCGGAAATATACTTCAGCAGTTTTACAATCTGGCTGACACCTCCCTGGCAGGACACCTTCTCGGAGATACCGCCCTTGCACAGATAGGTGCCACCGCCGCACTGTACAGCCTCATCACAAATGTAGCTTTCGGACTTAATAATGGCTTTGCTCTGTTCGTCAGCAGAAACTTCGGTGCGGACAACAAAATTGAGATGAAACGCTCCGTGTGCTGGGCTGTCCTGTTGTCGGCCATATCTACAATACTACTCACCACATCATTTCTAGTCTTTAGACGGCCTCTGTTGACACTTCTTCAGGTGCCTGCCGATACTATGGATGGTGCACTGAGTTATCTTACTGTCATCCTCGCCGGAATACCTCTCACCATGGCTTATAATCTTGAATCAAGTCTTCTGAGATCCATCGGCAACAGTGTGACACCTCTTATCTTTCTCGTGTTCAGCAGCATGCTCAACGTAATTCTGGACTACCTGTTCATGGGACCTTTCTCCATGGGCGTCCGCGGTGCTGCCATTGCCACCGTCACCTCCCAGGGAATAAGTGCTGTTCTTGGATTATTCTGTATCATGAAGGGATATCCTGAGCTCAGATTTGGAAAACAGGATATGAAAGTTTCTATCCACTTTGTATTTGAAATGTTTTGGACAGGTCTCAGCATGGCTCTTATGAGTGCCATATATAATATAGGAAGTGTTATTCTTCAGGGAAGTATAAACGCACTCGGAAATGTCTACATCGCAGCCCAGGTGGGCGGCAGAAGGCTTGCCGAGTTCTTCTACACACCGGGAATTGCCCTTGGAACAAGTGCTGCCACATTTGCCAGCCAGAACTATGGTGCTCACAAAAATTCCAGAATCAAGAAAGGAATATTCGCCGCTATTACCATGTATGGAGTGTGGTGGGTGCTTGCTATGATCTGCACCTTCACCATTGCAAGATCTATTCTAGTGCTGATAACCGGAAGCTCAGACAATACAGTTATATCCAATGGTCTCATGTATCTCAGGATCAGCATACCGATGATACCGCCTATGGCGGTTCTCGTAATAGTACGAAATGCCCTTCAGGGAATGTGCCACTCAGTGGCGCCGCTGCTGTGCAGCGCACTGGAGATGGTCGGCAAGATAATATTTGCAGTATTTCTCGTTCCTGTCTACGGCTACGTTGCCGTGTGCGTATGTGAACCGGTGACTTGGGTAGTATGTTTCCTGTTCATCATGGTAGCCGCACTGATATTCAGAGCAGACTTCCGGGATCCTGACAAACTATGAAAACCCTGATTACGCAAGCTCTTGTAACACAGTGTTTTTCTATATTTTTTGTATCTTTGAGCCCTATTATAACGTTAAAAAAGACGCCAGCCACCACCGTCAGCCGTTTCAGACATGACGATGGCGACTGGCGCCAATTCGAACAATAAAATTTGAACGATAAACTACCAATAACATTACTCAACTAATGTATTGTAAATATTTATTTAAAAGTTAAAAACATCAAAGCTTGTACCTATATCTATTTGCTACTTCCTAACAAGATGGATCTGGTAAGCATTGTACTCGCCGAACTTGAGTGGTACAGGAAGTCCTATCTGGTCAAGTCCCTGTCCGCTGTACTCTGCGCCAGTCTCCTCGTCAACATATGTGGCATCCGCATCAAGTCCCTTTACTCTGACAAAAGGTACAGGGGCATTACAGAAGCTTTCCACCGTCACGATATTGACAAGTGTCTCTGACTTATCCCTTGCTACAAATGACCATGCAGCTACGCCTTTGCTCTTGTCTGCATCCGTCAGTCTATAGTAGAGTCCGTTGTGAAGGAGATCCCAATACTTCTTGTAGTTTTCTACCTGAGCCTTGACCTCTTCCTTCTCCTCATCACTGACCTTGTTCAGATCAAGCTCGTAGCCAAAGCTTCCCGCCATGGCAACGACAGCTCTTGTATTGAACGGAGTCGTCCTGCCTGTCTGGTGATTCGGAACCGCTGATACATGTGAGCCAACCACCGATATAGGATAGCCAAATGAAGTTCCATACTGTATGTCAAGCCTGCAAATGGCATCCGTATCATCACTGCACCAGATCTGTGGTGTGTAATACATCATTCCGGCATCAAATCTTCCACCGCCACCGCTGCAGCCCTCGATGAACATCTTTGGATATCTTGCCTGAAGTCTCTCCATGAAATCATATACACCAAGTACATACTTGTAAAGGATCGTTCCATTGTTCTGGATTCCCTCTGTCATAGAGTATACATTTAGGATACTTCTGTTCATATCCATCTTTATATAATCAACATCTATATTGTCAAGCACCGCTGTCAGCTGATTAAATATGCAGTTTACGACCTCTTTTCTTGAGAAGTCCAGATTCAGCTGGCTTCTTCCCATGACCGGCTTTCTTTCAGGTATCACAAATGCATAGTCAGGATGCTCCTTGAAAAGCTCGCTCTTCTCAGATACCATCTCCGGTTCGATCCAGATACCAAACTTCATGCCGAGAGCCTTCACTCTTTTCACAACATCAGCCATAGGACCGCCCATCTTATCCTCATTTACAAACCAGTCGCCAAGTCCTGACTTGTCGTCATCTCTCACACCGAACCAACCGTCATCCAGGACAAGCATCTCAACGCCAAGCTCTGAAGCCTGCTTTGCTATATTTACGATGTCATCACCGTTGAAATCAAAGTATACTGCCTCCCAGCTGTTGATGAGTATAGGTCTCCTCTTTGTCTTGTACTCGCCACGGCAGATATTGTATCTCACAACGTCATGCATCTTATGTGACATGTCAGCAAATCCATCAGGCGAATAAACCATAACTACCTCAGGTGCCACAAACTCACTCTCAGGATAAAGCACATACTCAAACATCTCATCCTGAACACCCATGTTAAGTCTCACCTGATCTGTCTGATCCTTCTCAACCTCACAGTTGAAGCTTCCACTGTATAGAAGTGAGATTCCATAGCAGTCACCTGCATCCTCATTCGCATCCTTGCCTGCTATAACCACAAATGGACTGTGCTGATGGCTTGATGTACCCCTTGTGCTTCCGATCTTCTTCACACCATGATTTATAGCTTCTCTCTCATACATGCGCTCCATAGCATGTCTTCCATGGAAGTGGATGAGATCATAATCACCTGTCACAAAATCCAGGCTCACACTTGATGCCTTTGCCACAAATATATCCGCATCGCTTATATTTCTGACTATAGCTGATCTTGTGATCAGATCCTTATCCTCTATAATTCCATACAGGAGTTCAACCTCCACTCCCACCTGAGGATCCTGAAGAACGATCTTGAGTGTCTCGCCCTTCTCGCCATCATTTGTGTATGCTGCAGGAAGACCCTTGAGACTGTACTTTTTGTCCATAACCTCGTACGAAACATATCTGAGATCACAACCGTGGATTCCTTCTATATCCTTTACGTTGAATGCAGGTGTTCTGAAATCTCCGTTGCCGTAGCAGCTGTATTCCTGTGGAATATTGTCCAGAGAGAACTCTCTGCTCTCCTGTGCCTCGTAAGGATTGCCTGAAAATCCTCTATCGTAATGAGTTATGACATATGACATATCCCCGTCCATTTTCTTGCCGTAATACAGATGAGCCAGATATCCATAATCAATCACCTTCATCTGATATGTAGTATTTTTGGTATTCAGTGTGAAAAGCTTTTTCTCTTCATTTATCAATATTGCCATGCCCAAGTCCTCCTTTTCGTAATCTCCAGTTTCTCTACAGCCAATTTTCATTTGACTGGTCTTTCTTCATAATTTATCTACAACCGGCTCCGCCGGAATGTATTCCTAGTTAAGTTTTAATTCGATTCCCTGCAATTTTTACATTTTGGGATTCCACACAAGCTTCTTAAAAGCTATTTTCCAAGTTCCACCATATAGTCCACAAATTTTTCCACATATCCATAATCTGCCGCATATGCTGACAATCCGATATATGCCTTGCCATCTGTGTACTCAGTAAGTCCTGCCGCCTTGTATCCTTCAGATACATCTATTCCGACAGGTATCTTCTTTCCGTCTTCATCCTCGTAATAAATTATCCTATCCTTATACTTATCATATATATCGCCGACCTTATCATCCGACAGGTCTGCAAGTCTGCCGCTCTTCGCCAGACCTATGAGATTGTCATACTGGCACAAGACTGCCTGAGCAGTGTCCGCCTCAAGGTATGCCAGCACCTTCATATAGTAACTGTTCTTATAATCTGAGTTATTTGCCAGATTAAAAAATGCATTGTTGTCAAATGTAACCCTTCCCGGGAGATTTTCTTCCCCTACATACGACACAAACCCCTGTGTCAGCTTGCTGTTCCCTGAAACATCATCGTAGTTGTTCACAAGGACGACATCCAGTATCGGCTTGTCCTCCCTCGTTGCAAACACAACAGAAAAATACACTACAAGTCCCACGAGAACGACAGCACCGATTATCCAAAGCTTGTAATAATCCCAGATATATCCTATTTTTTTGCGTGTGGAGTCCATCTCTTTGATCTTCTGTTTTTCTTCTTCCGTGATTATCGGCTTTTTCATAGACGTCCTCCTTTTGTTTCTGTGTTGAGTGAACGCATGAGAGGCGCTTCGCGCAGCGTCCACAGTATCGCAAGTGCTTCGCACTTACGATATACTTCGCAAGGGTGGCGTCAGTAACTGACGTCACCCTGTGGTCATATATAATATCTTCTTTAACTTTCTTTAGAGCTTTCCACCTGATGTTGCGATACCTTCTACGAACTGCTTCTGGAATATCAGGTATATAACGATCATTGGTATACATGATATAAGAGATGCAGCCATCAGCTGTGGATAGTTGGACTGATACTGTCCCTGCATTGTTGCAAGAGCTGCTGAGAGCGGCATCTTGTTTGCACTGCTGTTTACAACCAGTGGCCACATCAGATCCTTGAATGCGAACACTGCTGTGAATATACCGAGGGCAACCATCGATGATCTTGCAAGCGGAGCCATAACAAATACGAATGTCTTTGGAATGTTACATCCGTCAAGTCTCGCTGCCTCCTCGAGATCTCCAGGAAGTCCCATGTAAGCCTGCTTGAGCAGGAAAGTACCGAACGCTGTTACAATTCCCGGGAATACCAGAGCAAACATTGTATTTGTCATGCCCATCTTACTGATCATCAGGAACTGTGGGATGATGAATATCTGTGAAGGAATCATCATCTGGAAAAGTATCAGGGAGAACATAAAGTCTCTGCCCTTAAACTTAAGTCTTGCAAATGCATATCCTGCGAGTGTTGCTGTGAGACATGCACACACAACTCTGAAGAATATGAGCAGTAATGTGTTCTTGTAGAGAACAAGGAAGTTCATGTTATTCCAAACAGTAGTGAACGCATCTGTACGCCACTGTGATGGGAATATTACGAATGGACTTACCGAAGTTGCCTCTGTTACTGTCTTAAATGCTGTGAGTGTCATCCATACAAATGGCACTATCATAATGATTGAGAATATGATCAGAATGAGGTGAATCAATAATCTCTGCATTCTTCTCTTAAACTGTACGCCTCTTGTCATATCGATTCCCCCTTCCTAGTTATAATGAACCCACTTCTTCTGACCGATCATCTGGAATACTGTAAGTACCATGATGACTGCGAGAAGAAGAACTACTATTGCTGATCCATAACCCTTGTTACCATTCTGGAACGAATACTGGTAGAACAGATATACGATGGACTCTGTCTTCTTGAGGGCCGGATTGGAAATATCCATTACCATGTATACAAGGTCGAATACCTGAAGTGCTCCGATTACTCTTGTTACGAGTACGAAGAATACCGTAGGAGAGAGAAGTGGAAGAGTAATCTTGAAGAAAGCTCTTACTCCTGATGCTCCGTCAATATCCGCTGCCTCGTAGTAATCCTTAGGTATCTCCTGAAGTCCTGCAAGGAACAGAACCATGTTGTAACCAATGATCGACCATACACCGATGATCGCAACTGAGATCCATGCGATCTTTGGATTGGATATCCACTCGATCTTTGTACCAAGGATGTGGTTTAACAGACCGAACTGTGAATTGTATAACCATCTCCATACCATGGCTACAGCTGCAGGTGCAACTACCATTGGCAGGAAGAATATTGCTCTGTATATTGTTCTTCCGTGCATCTTACGATTCAGGAATACCGCAAGTATAAGTGCGATGGCGATTGAGAATGGAACCTCAATGATCGCATACTTGAATGTATTGAGAAGTGACTGCCATACCTCAGGGTCAGCAAACATCTTCTTGTAATTTGCAAATCCTGCAAATGATGAATCTCCGAATGATCCAACCTTACAGAATGACTGATATATTGTCTGTACTATAGGCCATAAGTTAAGTACGATGATTCCTATCATTGTTGGGAGGATGAATGCCCAGCCCCATTTGCGCTGGTTTCTTTCCCATGTTGTTGACTTCTTTTTCTTGAACTCTTTATCTTCTGCTGCTGCCGGCTTAACTGTCTGTGTCTCTGTAGCCTGGATTATCTCAGCCGCTTTTTCTTCTACTTTCTTTGTCTGAACATCCTTTGCCTCGGCTGCCTTTGTCTCAGCTGCCTTGGTATCAGGTTTCTTCTTGTTATCTGACATAAAATCCCTCCTCTTATTCATTTATATTGTAATTAACACCCCGCCTGTTTCTGGTAAGCAATGGGTAGGACCTCCATCCTACCCACTGTTATGTTATCTTATAAATGCTCTGTAGGATTACTTGTCTTCCTCATCGATGTACTGGTTCATCTGAACTGCGAAGTCCTTACATGACTGCTCCATCTTTGATGGATCTGCCCATGCATCTGCGAAGAAGGTCTGTGCTGCCTGTGACCATACTGTTGAATTGTATGTGTAAGGTCTGAGTACAAGCTCATTTGTTACGCCTGGAACTGTTGACTCCTTTGTGATATCAAGGTAAGCGTTGAGGTTGAACTTGTCTGTGCAGTTAACCCACTTGTCTGATGTGTTGTTGTAAGCTGACATTGTTACACCGAGCTCAGCCTGCTTCTCCTGCATCTCCTTTGAACCGAACCACTCGATAAGCTTCCAGCAGTCATCTGGCCTCTTTGTGCCTGCTGATGCAGCCCATCCAAGTCCGTTACAGATAGAAGTTCTCATGCCTGTTGTCTTGTCGTATGGAAGAATTGCTACATCACAGTTCTCAACGAGATACTCGTTGTCAAGGAATCCTGCTGTCATCCATGAACCCTGTGTGATCATTGCTACTGTGCCTGACTGGAACATAACGTCTGTACCTGTCTCTGACATTGTTGTTGCTGGTGGACAGCAATCCTTGAGGAGCTTTCCTACATAATCCATAGCCTTGATAGTGTTGGCATCATCATATCCTGACTTTGTGTGATCGTCATTTACGATGTAACCGCCCATTGAGTAAACCATGTTGTAGTAAGTATCCTGATCGTTTGATGTGTTCATACAGAAACCGTACTGTGAACCGTCATCCTTTGTGAGTTTCTTAGCTGCATCATAGAGATCATCCCATGTCCAGTTCTCATTTGGATACTCAAGTCCTGCATCATCGAACATCTTCTTGTTGTACCAGAGAGCGATTGTATCGTAATCCTTTGGTATTGCATAATATGAACCATCATATGTGTAGAGCTCTGTGATCTCTGACATGTAGTTGCTCATATCAACTTTGTCACTCTTTTCGATGTAGTCATCGAGCTTTAAGAGCTTGTTGTTCTTCATGTACATCTGTGAGTTGTTGGAGTGCATCCAGAATACATCCGGCATATCTCCACCTGATGCTCCAGCCTCAAGAAGTGTCCAGTATGAATCCCACTCCTTAACCTGTACATCAACCTTGATTCCTGTCTCTTCTGTGAAAAGATCACATATCTGCTGCAGACCCTTCTGCTGGTTGTTATCCCAGATAACTACCTCAAGTGCATCCTTGCTGCTGCCGCCCTTACTTCCATCGCCGCCGCCACATGCGCACAGTGAAAATGCTGTTGCTGCTGCAAGCCCTACTGCCACTGCTTTCTTCATTGTTCTTCTCATAAAACATTCCTCCTTTTTACATCACCGGCAGGATTTACGACACCCACATTCTCTTTCATACCCTGAATTCTGCGTCCTGTTCTGCCGGTTCGCCTTACGGCGTTCTGTGTGCTTCCTATGATTGAATTATAAAATTTTGGTGAAGATTTTTACATGGAAAAATGTCAAAATGTCATGGGTTTTTGTCACAAATGTATATTTTTAAGTAGTTAAGTTCGCTGTTTTTGTGCTATTTTATGGTAAAATGTAGAACACATATGGAAAATTGTAAAACATGCTATATTATGGCATGTATTTTTGTGCTATAGTTAACTTACATTATTCGGGCAGCTGATCATACGTATCAGCAAAAGTTATGTCTACTATCTACATTAATTAATATCAGGAGGAAACTTATGAACATTTTCAATAGCGATGGCTGGTTTGCCAGAATCTTTGGCACAATTGGCGACATTATAGTAGTGAACATTCTATTCATAATATGCAGCATTCCAATATTCACCATAGGTGCGTCAATGAGTGCCATGTACTACACATTACTTAAAAAACAGCGGACAGGTGAGACCGGAGGAATTATAAAACTATTCTTCAAGGGTTTTAAAGACAATTTCAAAAAATCCACCATAGCATGGCTCTTATTCATGCTGATAGCCTTTGTATTCTCACTGGACTTCAATCTCTTTGGCAAAGGTGGTCCTCAGGAAAACAAGCTCATGTATTACACCAGTGTGATCTTCTTCATATTGATATGCTTTATCGCCATCTATCTGTTCCCAGTGATAAGCGCATTTGAGAATACATTAAAGAACCTCATACTCCAGTCCATATATATGGCGGCAAAGAATTTTATATTCACCATTATTATAATGATACTTTACACATTGCCTGCATATTTCCTGCTTGCCAGCCCACAGGTGTTCATGGTAGGCATCTTCATACTTATAGTGTGCGGATTTGGGCTGATAGCTTATGTATCATCATTCATGTTCATAAAGGCATTTTCACCATACCTCGAAGCTGTCACCAAGCAGTACACAGATGACGATCCAGACTCATGGATGAGATCAAATGAAGTATCAGATGATCCCTCAGGTGAATCAGACAGCAAAATCCTGCCAGATAAGTCATCTTCCGATCAGGTATCTTCCGGCCAGAAGGATTCCAGAAAGGTCACTAAAAAGCTGGAAGTCAGCAATTCCAATAAATAAGGACATAAAAACAGGATATACATCCCATGTCATCACATATACGACATATGGAATGTATATCCTGTTTTTTAGTATCATATCAATAGCGCTCTCTGGTAACTATACTCTCATCTAAAGCTTAGATGCCTCATGGTCACCCTTGACTTTGCCTGTCTCAAGCTCCACCTCTAGATTTCGAAATGATTTCGGGCTCATCCCGA
>ERZ826220.3212-NODE-3212-length-12953-cov-2.948209_pt1 | contig 12953 bp, 9 predicted proteins | sample MGYA00519927_ERZ826220 | MGnify/ENA primary metagenome ERZ826220 (study PRJEB31778, sample SAMEA3449225) | human gut metagenome | biome: human gut; feature: human-associated habitat; material: faeces | place: United Kingdom | collected 2010/2012 ...
AAATTTACGCTGTGTTTTGAAAGCACCAATCACTATGGCTTCGTTACCGAGAAGATCATGGATGCATTTTATTCGGACACGATCCCGGTGTACTATGGAAGCCCGACGGTAGCAGAGATTTTTAATAAAGACGCTTTTATCAACGTGGCAGACTATCCGTCTTTTGACGCGGCAATTGAGAAAATAAAAGAGCTTGACCAGGACGATGAAAAGTATCTGGAAATGCTGAATCAGCCTGTGCTGGTTGACCCGACGTATCCTGAGCGGCTGGAAAAGGAATTGGGAGAATTTATCTGTCATATTTTTGACCAGCCTGTTGAACAGGCTTACCGCCGCAGCCGGGTGTACCTGCCCAAGCGAGTGAATGATCGCCTTGCCAGAGCGGTAGACGGGGAAACATTGACAATGAAGAACTTGATGACGCGAATGGCGGAAAAGATCAAGAAAAAAGTAATCAGGTAATATTTCATCCCTTTCTGGAGACCTGATTGCGTGGGTAGCATAAACCTATATAGGAAATATTGAGTTTAAGGCGGGAGTGGTGCAGTGCGAATGGTGCCACTCCTGTTTTTTGTCCGGGTACGATTTTTTCAGAATTGGGAGGCAATAAACGCCAGGAAGCGAAAGAAACTCTTGCATTTGCGCTCTTTGTCAGATATAATAAACTGAATTACTATCTTTTACTCTCTTTTACATGAGGTTATGCTGTGTATCTGAAATCATTGGAACTGCAAGGCTTTAAGTCCTTCCCGGACAAGACGCTGATCCGGTTCGGCGACGACATTACCGCCATCGTCGGCCCCAACGGCTCCGGAAAATCGAATATTTCCGACGCCATTCTGTGGGTCATGGGCGAACAAAGCTCCAAAACCCTCCGGGGCGCCAAAATGGAAGATGTGATCTTCGGCGGCACCCAGAAGCGTACCGCCGTGGGCTTCGCCGAGGCGACCCTGACGCTGGACAACTCCGACCGGGCGCTGGCCTACGACGCCGACGAGGTGATGGTCACCCGGCGCTACTACCGCTCCGGGGACAGTGAATACTACATCAACAAGCAGTCCGCCCGTCTGCGGGACATCAACGAGATGTTCATGGACACCGGCCTTGGGCGGGAGGGCTACAGCAATATCGGTCAGGGCAGGATCGACGAAATTCTCTCCCTGAAAAGCGGCGACCGCCGGGAGATCTTCGAGGAAGCCGCAGGCATCTCCAAATTCCGCCACCGCAAGGAGGATACCGAGCGCCGTCTGGCCAACACCGAGGACAATCTGCTGCGCATTGGCGACAAGGTCTCCGAGCTGGAATTGCAGCTGGAGCCGCTGAAGCAGCAGTCGGAAAAGGCAAAGAAATATCTGGAACTGAAGGATGAGCTGAAAGGCGTGGAGGTGGCCGTGTGGCTGGACACGCTGGACAGGCTTTCCGCCGCCGCCAAGAAAGCGGAGGAGGACTATGCGTCCGCGTCCTTCGTTTTGCAGCAGGCCCATGACGATCTGGACGCCCTGTACCGTCAGGCAGACCAGCTGGGCGAAGCCCTGCGTACCCGGGACGGCGAGCTGGAAACCGTCCGTCTGAAAGTGAATATGCTGTCCGCTACGCATCAGCAGCTGGACGGGCAGATGGCCGTGCTTCGGGGCAATGTGGAGAACAACAACGCCAACATTTCCCGCATCGAGGAAGAGCTGAAAGGGCAGGAAGACCGCTCCGGCGGCATCGTGTCCCAGATCGACCAGACGAAGGCCAGAATTGAGGAAATTGAAGCGGCTCTCGCGGGAAAACGCCGGGAGCTGGACGATTTGCAGCACAAGCTCACCGCCATGACGGCCAGCGCACAGGGACTGACCAAGCAGTTTCTGGAGCTGCGGGGGAAGGAATCCGCTCTGGCGGCGGATGTCGCGGGACGTCAGGCAGACGTGCGGGGTCTGGAAGAAAGCATGGCGCAGACCAAGGAGCGGTTGGAGCAGCTGAATGCCGACCTGTCCGCCGGCGCGGCCAGACAGCAGGAAGCCCAGACCAATCTGGATGGCTGCCGCAAGGAACTGAAAAAAGCCCAGGAGGAAGTGACCGCGGCCAATAACACCATTACAGGCTACACCCTCCGGCAGAATACCCGGGTCAAACGCCGGGACGAATTGCAGGAAAAAATCCGGGACATGACCTCCCGGCGGGATTCCGTGACGGCCAAGGCCAGAGTGTTCCGGGCAATGGAGCGGGACTTTGAAAGCTATAACAAGGCCGTCCGCATGGTGATGCAGGAAGCCCAGCGGGGCGCGCTGCGGAATATCCACGGCCCCGTGTCCCGTTTGATCCGCACCGAGGACAGCTACACGGTGGCCATTGAGATCGCGCTGGGCGCGGCCATGCAGCAGATCGTGGTTGGGACGGAGCAGGACGGCAAGGCGGCCATCGGCTACCTGAAACGCACCGGCGGCGGTCGTGCGACGTTCCTGCCTATGTCCAATATTCAGGGCAGGAGCTTACAGGAGACCGGGCTGGAAAATTGCCGGGGCTTCGTGGGCATTGCGTCTGAATTGACCGCGAGCGATGAAAAGTACCGCGGGATCGTGGAAAATCTGCTGGGCAGGACGGTCATCGTGTCCGATATGGATGCAGCCATCGCCATGTCTCAGAAGTACCGGGGGCGGTTCAAGATCGTCACATTGGACGGTCAGGTCATGAACCCCGGCGGCTCTATGACCGGCGGCTCCGTGAATAAGGAAGCGGGCATTCTGTCCCGTGCCAACGAGCTGGAAAAGCTGACGGCGCAGGAAAAGAAGCTGGAACAGGAGCTGCTGGTTGCCCAGGCGGATCTGCAGGAAGCCCAGCGGCAGTGCGATCAGGTGGAATTCCAGATGAAGGCGGCGCAGGATCAGCTTCGCGGCGCGGAGGATCAGGTGCTGCGCCTGCAGGGACAGGAGAAGCAGTTTGAGATTTTGCTGAATGCCATCGTGGAGGCGGAGACCTCCGCCCGGCGGGAGCGGGACGCGCTGAACGCGCGGCAGACCTCCGACCGGGAGCGCTATGCCGCCCAGCAGGCAAAAATTCAGGTTTACACCCAGCAGCTTGCCGAGACCCGGCAGACGCTGGCACAGCTGGAAGGCAGTCAGACGGAAGCGGCGGAAGCGAACGCCGCCATCACCGGACAGATGACGGAGCTGAAAACCGCGGAAGCGGCGCTGGAAGCCGAGCGGGGTACGGCGCTGACCCACATTGCGGACCTCCAGAACCTCCGGGCAGCCATGGAGGGCGACCGGGAGAAGAAGGAAGCGCTGGCGGATGCCATCCGGGAGGACACCCACCGTCTGGAAGGAGAGATCGCCCAGCTGAAAATCAAGCAGGAGGAAAACGACGCGGAGTCCGACCGGATGAACGCCCTGATGCAAAAGACGCTGGAAGACCGGGCGGAAGCGGAAGCCTCCAAGACCCGCGCCGAGCGGGACGCACAGGAAAAGAACAAGGACATTCTCAACATGGAGCGCGCCTGCGCCCTGCTGGAACAGAAGAAGGTCACCTCCTCCATGGAGGAAAAGCAGATCGTGGACAAGCTGTGGGATTCCTACGGCCTGACCCCCGGCACCGCCCCGGAGCATCGGGGGCAGATCGAAAACGTCACCGCCGGAAACCGCCGGGCGGCAGAGCTGAAACGGAAAATTGCCGCGCTGGGTACGCCCAATCTGGGCGCCATCGAGGAATATGCCCGGGTCAACGAGCGCTACACGTACCTTGCTTCCCAGCGGGACGACGTGCTGACCTCCAAGCGGGAGCTGGAAAGCGTCATCCGGGACATCACCAAAGAGATGACCACCATTTTTGTTTCGGAGTTCGGGAAAATCGACCACTATTTTGGGCAGACTTTTGAAGAAATGTTCGGCGGCGGCAAGGGACAGCTGGTTCTGGAAGACCCGGAAAATCCCCTGACCTGCGGCATTGAAATTCGCGTCCAGCCCCCCGGAAAGCAGGTCAAGACCATCACGCTGCTCTCCGGCGGCGAGAAAGCATTCGTGGCTACGGCGCTGTACTTCGCCATTCTGAAGGTGCGGCCGACGCCCTTCTGTCTGCTGGACGAGATCGACGCGGCACTGGACGACCGGAACGTGGAGCGGTTTGCCAGCTATCTTCACAATCTGGCGAAGAAGACCCAGTTCATCGTCATCACCCACCGCCGGGGCACCATGGAAGCCTCCGACGTGCTTTACGGCGTGACCATGCAGGAGCAGGGCGTGAGCAAGCTGCTGCGGCTGGACTTGAACCAGATGGAAGAATATCTGGGAATCGTGGAATAAAAAGGAGATTTTTATGGGCTTTTTTGACAAGATCAAGGCCGGACTGACCAAGACCCGGGAGGCGCTCAGCGGCACTTTGGGCAGTGTGTTTTCCGGCTTTTCCGAGATTGACGACGAATTTTACGATGAATTGGAGGAGAGCCTGATTCTGGCGGATTTAGGCGTGGACACCTCCGTCAAGGCTGTGGGGCGGCTGCGCAAGGCCGTCCGGGAGCAGCACCTGAAAACCACGGAGGAAGCGCGGGAAGCGCTGAAGGAAATTCTGGTGGACATGCTTTCCGTGGGGGATACGGAGCTGAATCTGTCCACCCACCCCAGCGTGATTCTGGTCATCGGCGTCAACGGCGTGGGCAAGACCACCACCATCGGCAAGATCGCAAAGCAGCTGACCTCTCAGGGAAAGAAGGTCATGCTGGTGGCGGGAGATACCTTCCGGGCGGCTGCCGCAGACCAGCTGGAAATCTGGGCGGGCAGAAGCGGCGCGTCCATCGTCCGCCAGCACGAGGGGGCGGACCCGGCCTCCGTGGTGTTTGACGGCATCCAGTCCGCCAAGGCCAGGGACGTGGACGTGATTCTCATTGACACCGCCGGACGGCTGCACAACAAGACGAACCTGATGAACGAGCTGAACAAGATCAGCCGCATCATCGACCGGGAGCTGCCGGATGCGGCGAAGGAGGTCCTGCTCGTGCTGGACGGCACGACGGGCCAGAACGGATTGCTTCAGGCAAAGCAGTTCCAGGAGATCGCGGGCGTGACGGGCATCGCCCTGACCAAGCTGGACGGCACCGCCAAGGGCGGCATCGTCATCGCCGTGGCGGACGCGCTGCAAATCCCCGTGAAGTTTGTGGGCGTGGGGGAGCAGGCGGACGACCTGATGCCCTTCAGCGCGAAGGAATTCGTGGAAGCATTGATCTGAGGAAGTATCATGAAAGTAGTTTTGGCAAGCAAAAACAGACATAAATGGGAAGAAATCCGGAAAATCACCGAGAAATTCGATATGGAGCTGGTGATGGAGTCCGACCTGGGCGTGGACATTGACGTGGAGGAAACGGGAACTACCTTTGAGGAAAATTCCTTTCTGAAGGCCAACGCCGTCATGCGGGCCACCGGGCTTCCGGCGCTGGCGGACGATTCCGGCATTGCCGTGGACGCCCTGAACGGGGAACCCGGCATCTACTCTGCCCGGTACGGCTTCGACGATACGCTGGACGACTGGGGCAGATTGCAGCTGCTGCTGAAAAACACGGAAAACGTTCCCGACGGCCGGCGGCAGGCGCAGTTCGTCTGCGTCATCACCATGGTCACCCCCGAGGGCAAGGTGATTCAGGCCCGGGGCGAGGTGCACGGCGAGCTGCTGCGCGCCCCCGCCGGGACGGGCGGCTTCGGCTATGACCCCATTTTCTACTATCCGCCCTTCGGCAAGACGCTGGCGGAGGTGACGCCTGAGGAAAAGAATCAGGTGTCCCACCGGGCGGTTGCTTTGCGGGCATTTTACGACAAACTCAAGGAGGAAGGCTATGCTGACAAGTAAACAGCGCGCCGAGTTCCGGGCGCAGGCGAACAGCTTGGAAACCACCCTGATGGTGGGCAAGGACGGCGTGACGGAGGCAGTGGTCGCGGAAGCGGACAAGCTGCTCACCGCACGGGAGCTGGTGAAGGGCAAGGTGCTGGAAACCGCACTGATGAGCGCGCGCGAGGTGTCCGACGCCATCTGCGAGGCCACCGGCGCCGACGGCATTTCCTGCGTCGGTTCCAAGTTCGTCATCTGGCGGTTCAGCGAAAAATGTCAGGCCGAGCGCAACCAGACCGGCCGCGCAAAGCACAAGGAGACCCCCAAGTCCAAGGCCGACCCGGTAGGCAAGGGCGTTCGTGCCCGCCGTCAGGCAGCCCGTCAGGCGCGGGAGCAGCGCAACCAGTATTTCCGGGAACAGGCCATCGAAAAGTCCATTGAGCAAAGCCGGGAACGGCAGCAGAGAAAGCAGAAATAACCCGAACGGTGCCACAAAGGAACAGCAGCGGAATTTTTCTTCCGCATTTTGCGGGATAAACAGGTACAGGAGCGGTGCAAATGGAACGAATCGGCATTTACGGTGGAACCTTCAACCCCCCACACGCCGGCCACATCCAGGCGGCGAAGCAGGCGGTCACGGCGCTGAACCTCGACAAGCTCGTGATCGTCCCCACGAGTATTGCGCCCCACAAGGCGATACCGGAGCACTCGCCCACCCCGCGGCAAAGGCTCGAAATGCTGCGCATTGCGGCGGCGGACTGTCCGAAGGCCGAGGTTTCGGACATCGAGCTGAACCGGGGCGGCGTCAGCTACACCTTCCAGACCGTATCGGAGCTGAAGGAGCGCTATCCTGACGCGGAGCTGATTTTGCTCATGGGCAGCGATATGTTCCTGTGCTTTGATCAGTGGAAGCAGCCTGACGACATCCTGAAAAATGCGGAGCTGGGCGTTTTCTACCGGGGAAACAAGGGAGAAAAAACCGCCGTTGCCGAAAGTAAGGCAAAGCTGGAACAGCGGGGGGCAAAAATCCGACTGGTGGAAAACGACATTGTCGATATTTCCTCCACCCAGCTGCGGCGGATGCTGGCGTTTCACTGCGCGGGGCCGTTTCTGTCCCCTGGCGTGGCGGCGTACATTCGGGAACATGGGCTGTACGATGTGAACGCCCAGTGGAAAAATCTCCCCATGGCGGAGTTGGAGCAGGTGGTCATCCGGCTGCTGAATCCCAACCGGGTGGCGCACGTCTTAGGCTGCCGGGATACGGCGGTGGCGCTGGCCAAACGCTGGGGCGCGGACGTGACCGACGCCGCCCGGGCGGGCATTCTTCACGATATTACCAAGGCGCTGGACGGGCCGCTGCAGTTGACAGTCTGTGCCGAATATGGTAAAATATTAGGCGAATTTTCAAGAAAATACCCCCGAACCCTCCACGCACTCACCGGTTCCATGGTGGCGGAGCGGATTTTCGGGGAAAATGAAGCGGTGGTCTCCGCCATCCGTAGCCACACCACGGGAAAAGCGGACATGAATCTGCTGGAAACCATCATTTATGTGGCGGACTATATGGAGCCGAACCGGAGCTTTCCCGGCGTGGAACAGCTTCGGGAGCTGGCGTTTTCCGACCTGACCGCGGCGCTGAAGCTGGGGCTGGAAATGACGCTGGAACATCTGAAGGAGCAGGGAAACGAGGTTTCGCCGGAATCCAGAGAAGCTCTGGACTGGCTAAACCGTCAGGAAGCAGAAGCCCTGTAGAAAGGAAGAAGTTATGTTAACCCCAAAAGAAATCGCTTACGAGGTTACCAAGGCGCTGGACGCCAAAAAAGGACAGAACATCAAGCTGCTGAAAATTGACCGGGTCAGCTCGCTGGCGGATTATTTCCTGATCTGCACCGGCACCTCCAGCACCCACGTCAAGACGCTCTGCGACTATGCCGAGTACACGCTGGAGCAGCTGGGGGAGCAGATGTTCAGCCGGGAAGGCCACCGGGGCAATTCCTGGGAGCTGCTGGATTACGGCAGCATTGTCGTCCACGTTTTTACCGAGGAAGCCCGGAAGTTCTACGATCTGGAACGCCTGTGGGCGGACGCGGAACTTGTGGATATCCGGGATATCGTCATCGAAGAGAATTAGTATATATCCGGCTGACCGAAATGCAGCCGGTTTGAGAGGTGTGTTCGGCATGAATTACGATTACGCAAAAATTGAGGCCAAGTGGCACAAGTACTGGCAGGAGCATAATACCTTCTACACCGACGTGTGGGATTTCTCCAAGCCCAAATACTATGTGCTGGATATGTTCCCGTATCCCTCCGGCGTCGGCCTGCACGCGGGCCATCCCGAGGGCTACACGGCGACGGATATCGTCTCCCGCATGAAGCGGATGCAGGGCTACAACGTGCTGCACCCCATGGGCTATGACTCCTTCGGCCTGCCGGCGGAGCAGTACGCCGTGAATACCGGCCATCATCCCAACGGATTTACCCAGAAGAATATCGAGACCTTCTCCGCTCAGCTGAAGGAGCTTGGCTTCGATTACGACTGGTCGAAGATGATCGCCACGTCCGACCCGTCCTTCTATAAGTGGACGCAGTGGATCTTCAAGAAGCTCTACGAGGCGGGCTACGCCAAGCGCATTGAGATGCCCGTGAACTGGTGCGAGGAGCTGGGCACCGTGCTCAGCAACGACGAGGTCATCGACGGCAAGTCCGAGCGGGGCGGCTATCCCGTGGTCAAGAAGAACATGATGCAGTGGGTCATTGACCAGCCCGCCTTCGCGGAGAAGCTGCTGGAAGGTCTCAACGAGATCGACTGGCCGGAATCCACCAAGGAGATCCAGCGCAACTGGATCGGCAAATCCACCGGTGTGGAGGTGGATTTCCAGCTGGTGGGCGGCGGTGAATTCTCCATCTACACCACCTGCATCGAGACAATTTACGGCATTACCTTCATGGTCCTTGCCCCCGACGGCAAGATCGTGCAGAGCCTGATGGATCGGGTGCAGAACAAGGAAGCGGTTCAATCGTACATCGACGAGTCTGTGAAGAAGAGCGACATGGACCGCACGGAGCTGAACAAAACCAAGTCCGGCTGCCGTCTGGAGGGCGTCTACGCCATCAACCCCGTCAACGGCAAGCAGGTGCCAGTGTTCATCGGCGACTTCGTTCTGGCGAGCTACGGCACCGGCGCGGTCATGGCCGTGCCCAGTCACGACCAGCGTGATTTCGAGTACGCTCAGGTGCATAACATCCCCATGATTCAGGTCATTGACGGCGCGGACGTGTCCGAGCACGCCTTTGAGAAGCAGGATTATCTGGGCAAGGGCTGCAGGCTCATCAACTCCGAAGAGTTTACCGGCCTGACGGTGGAGGAGGCCAAGGAGGCCATCACCTGCAAGCTGGAAAAGGCCGGCGTGGCCAGAAGAAAGGTCAACTACCATTTCCGGGAGTGGATTTTCGCCCGTCAGAGATACTGGGGCGAGCCGGTTCCCTGCGTGTACACCGACGACGGAAAGACCTACTTCCTGCCCGACGACGAGCTGCCCCTGATCCTGCCGGAGTTGGAGGATTACAAGGGACGCAACGGTCAGGCACCGCTGGAAAACGCCACCGAGTGGAAGAAATATGACCGTAACGGCATTCACGGCGTCCGGGAGACCTCCACCATGCCCGGCAGCGCCGGTTCCTCCTGGTATTATTTCCGCTATATCGACCCCAAGAACGACAAGGTGTTCTGCGACCCCGAGCTTGCGAAGCACTGGATGCCCGTTGACCTGTACGTTGGCGGCCCGGAGCACGCCGTGGGTCACTTGATGTATTCAAGGATCTGGAACCGCTTCCTGTACGATCAGGGGCTGTCTCCCGTGAAGGAACCATTCAAGAAGCTGGTACATCAGGGCATGATTCTGGGCGAAAACGGTATCAAGATGGGCAAGCGTTTCCCGGAATTCGTGGTGAATCCCAGCGACGTGGTGCGGGAGTACGGCGCGGATACCCTGCGGCTGTACGAGATGTTCATGGGGCCGCTGGAGGTGTCCAAGCCCTGGAGCACCACCGGCGTGGTGGGCGCAAAGAAGTTCATCAACCGCGTCTGGAACTTCTTCACCGAGGAGAAGAACATCACCGATACCGACGACGGCAAGCTCACCAAAATCTATCACCAGACGGTGAAGAAGGTCACCTCCGACTTTGAGGCGCTGGGCTTCAACACGGCCATTGCCCAGATGATGGTGTTCGTCAACGAGGTCTACAAGAACGGCAGCTGCCCCAAGGCCTATGCCGAGGGCTTCATCAAGATGCTTTCCTGCATCACGCCTCACGTGGGCGAGGAGATCTGGCAGCTGCTGGGACATGACGATACCATCGCGTATGAGATCTGGCCGACCCATTCCGAGGAAAAGTGCAAGGATGCCGAGGTGAACATCGCGGTGCAGGTCAACGGCAAGATGCGCGGCACCGTGCTGATGGACGCCGATCTTTCCAACGAGGAAGTGGTGGCAAACGCCGTGGCGGACGAAAAAATTGCCAAGTTCCTGCAGAAGCAGGGCGGTCAGATTGTGAAGACCATTGTGGTAAAGAACAAGCTGGTCAACCTGATCGTCAAGTGATCCGATTTCCGGAATGGTTTCAGATTTTCTTTGGAGCCCGGTATAATTTGTGAATTTTTAGAATTATTCCTTGACAATTCGGGAAAGAACAATTATAATGTATCAAGCCGGTATGGCCCTGAAAGCATCCTGGATCGAGCCGGATGCCATCGGAGGGAGGGAAAACAATGTCTGAAATTCGCGTCAAGGAGAACGAGTCTCTGGAGAGTGCTCTGCGTCGTTTTAAGCGCAGCTGTGCCAAGGAAGGCGTGATTGCTGAGGTCAAGAAGCGTGAGCATTACGTCAGCCCCAGCCTGAAGCGGAAGCAGAAGTCCGAAGCTGCCCGTAAGAACAAGAGAAAGTTCTATTGATCCCTCATGAAAACAGTTAAAACCGCTCTGGTTACCCAGAGCGGTTTTTGCGTCCGGTTTTCCTAAAAGAAGCGGTCTCTCACGACTTCCGAAGAGCGTGAGAGACCGCTTTTTTGCAATGCTACATCTTCTCCGGGGCGGAGAAGCCAAGGATGTGGATGCAGGTTTCCAGAATGTTTTTAGCCAGACCCAGCAGGGCGATGTGTCCGGCCTTCAGGGTTGCGTCCGCTTCCTTGAGGACGGGAGTTTCGTGGTAGAATTTGTTCACCGCACCCGCCAGCTCGTAGATGTAGCCGCAGATCAGGTTGGGCGCAGAGGAAGCCAGGGCGGTTTCCAGCGTGGGCTGTAAGCGGGTGATGACGTTCATCAAGTCCTTGGCGAAGGGGTTCGCCGGGGGCTGGATGGGAAGGTGCGCCCAATCGCCGTATTTCGCCAGAATGGACTTGATGCGGACGATGGTATAGAGAATGTAGGGGCCGGTGTTGCCCTCGAAGGCGGCGAAGCGCTCCAGATCAAAGTTGTAATCCTTGGTGGGCTGATTGCTGAGATCGCCGTATTTCAGGGCGGCAAGGGCGATTTTCGCGGTGGTATCGTCCACTTCGGAGGCGTCCACGATCTGGTTTTCCACAACCTTTGCCCGGACGAAGGCCGTCATATCGGCGATAAGGGTCTCCAGCCGGAGAACGCCGCCGTCCCGGGTCTTGAAGGGCTTGCCGTCCTTGCCGTTCATGGTGCCGTGGCCGATATGCTCCAGAGCGGTGGTGTCGGGGACGATGCTGCACTTCCGGGCGGCGCGGAACACCTGCTCAAAGTGCAGCGCCTGCCGCTTGTCGGTGACGTAGAGCATCTTGTCGGGGTGCCAGTCCTGCATCCGCTGAACCATGGTGGCAAGGTCGGTGGTGGCGTAGATGGAGGAGCCGTCGGACTTGACCAGAATGCAGGGGGGAACCGCCTTCTTGTCCGTTTCCTCGGCCACGGGGATGACCCACGCGCCTTCGGAGAGAACGGCGTAGCCCTTTTCCTTCATCTCCGCGACCATGGCGGGGATATAGGGGTCGGCGTCGCTTTCCCCCAGCCACTTTTCAAAGTGGACGTCCAGACTGTCGTAGATCCGCCGCAGGTCGGGGAGGGACACGTTCATGATGTGCTGCCAGATGGCGCGGTAGCCGCGACGACCCTGCTGCAATTCAAAGGTCGCGGTGTGGGCGCGCTGGGCAAAGGCTTCGTCTTCCTTCTTCCGGGCGGAGGCGGCGGGGTAAAGCTCCTCCAAGTCCGACAGGGTGAAGGGCGGCTCGGTGGGGTACTCTCCCGTAAAATCCGGGTCAAAATAGGGAAGGTTCGGCTGCCGGTCTTGCAGCTCCGCGATAATGAGGCCCATTTGCAGACCCCAGTCCCCCAGATGCACGTCGCCGATGGTGTTGTAGCCGAAGAAGGCATACAGCCGCTTCATGGCTTCGCCGATGATGGCGGGGCGCAGATGACCGATGTGCAGGGGCTTCGCCACGTTGGCGCCGCCGTAGTCCACCACAATCGTCTTGCCCGCACCTGTTTTCGCAACACCAAAGTCGGGGGCGGTGCGCATGCTTTCCAGATAGGTTTCCAGAAACGCCCCGGAGAGCTTCAGGTTAATGAAGCCCGGCATGACTGCCTCCACCAGAGAATAGTCGGCGGCGTCCAGCTTTTCCGCTACCGCTTTCGCAATCTGGATGGGGGCGCAGTGGTACTGTTTGGCAGCGGCCAGAGCGCCGTTGCACTGGTATTCGCACAGGTCGGGGCGGTTGGAGACCGTCACCCGGCCGTAGGAGGCGTCATAGCCGGCATCAGCAAAGGCACGCTCCATTTTTTCGGTGATGATATCAAGAATTTTTTCCATATCTTACTCCATATTTCTGAAATAGAAATCAGCCCTGCTGTCTCCGCTCGGCCATCCATGCGAGGTAATCGTCGTAAGTGCCGTACTTGTCGATGATGGTGCCGTCGGGCTGGAAGGCGATGACCCGGTTACAGGTAGAGGTCAGCAGCTCGTGGTCGTGGGAGGCCAGCAGCACCACGCCGGGGAAGGCTTCCAGACCCTTGTTCACCGCCTGAATGGACTCCATGTCCAGATGGTTGGTGGGCTGGTCGAGAAGCACCACGTTGGCCCCGGAAAGCATCATCCGGCTGAGCATACAGCGCACCTTTTCGCCGCCGGAGAGGACGTTCACGG